>ERZ857827.1681-NODE-1681-length-20791-cov-12.508536_pt1 | contig 20791 bp, 11 predicted proteins | sample MGYA00519761_ERZ857827 | MGnify/ENA primary metagenome ERZ857827 (study PRJEB31778, sample SAMEA3449370) | human gut metagenome | biome: human gut; feature: human-associated habitat; material: faeces | place: United Kingdom | collected 2010/2012 ... | reverse complement strand
CGGACTGCGTGGCAGTCAGCGTGTCCTTCGTCGAATCAAGCTCGGACTGTGTAGCGGAGAGCGTGTCCTTCGTCGAATCAAGTTCGGACTGGGTAGTAGACAGCGTGTCCTTCGTCGAATTAAGCTCGGACTGCGTGGCAGTCAGCGTGTCCTTCGTCGAATCAAGCTCGGACTGTGTAGCGGAGAGCGTGTCCTTCGTCGAATCAAGTTCGGACTGGGTAGTAGACAGCGTGTCCTTCGTCGAATTAAGCTCGGACTGCGTGGCAGTCAGCGTGTCCTTCGTCGAATCAAGCTCGGACTGTGTAGCAGACAGCGTGTCCTTCGTCGAATCAAGCTCGGACTGCGTGGCAGTCAGCGTGCGATTGGCATCGGCAAGCGACTGTTCCGTGTTCCCCAGCGCAGCGCGGCTGTTGAAGAAAAGAACGGCAAGAACGATGACGACGACCGCCAGCGCAATGCTGACAGCGCCCCAGACGTTCCGCTTCTTGCGGGAACTCAAGGGAGTGCTCATGAAAATGACCTCCTATTGACGCGATTTGATACCCTCGAAAAGCAGAGGGGCAGGGAAAGGAAAATTATTCCTGCTTGAGCGCGTCGCGGCTGACGATGGTCATCGTGATTTCGCCCAGCGCAAGGCAGTTGTGGTCGGCACTGGCGTTGACCAGTTCAATGCCGTCCGCGGTGATGTGGAACAGATTCATGTTGATGCCGTGGATCAGGCAGAAGTAGCTGCCCTCTTCCGGCATCGGGATGGGCGCGCAGGTCTGCTCGCCGACGGTGACGATGAGGTAGTTTTCCGCGTCCAGCGCGGTGGTGTCCGTGCCGGTCAAGGTTGCTGCGTCGGTGGAGAGCAGGTGCAGGAAGAGCATCGGTTCCTTCGCCGCCAGTTCCGCGTCCTTTTCCGCCAGCGCAGCCTTTGCGGCGGTCAGTTCATCCACCGTCGCCGACAGCGTGAGGTTCGTGTCCGCCAGTACCGTGCGGGTGCTGTCCAGCGCTGCCTGCGTGTCCGCCAGATTCGCTTCTGTGGTGGCGAGGGTGTCCTTCGTCGCGGTCAGTTCCGCTTCTGTGGACGCGAGGGAATCCGCCGTGGATGCGAGGGTATCCTTCGTCGCGGTCAACTCCGCTTCGGTGGATGCGAGGGTGTCCTTCGTCGCAGCCAGTTCGGCTTCGGTGGATGCCAGCGTGTCCGCCGTGGATGCGAGGGTATCCTTCGTCGAGGTCAACTCCGCTTCGGTGGACGTGAGCGTGTCCTTCGTCGAGGTCAGTTCCGCTTCGGTGGACGTGAGGGAATCCTTCGTCGAGGTCAATTCCGCTTCGGTGGACGCGAGGGTGTCCTTCGTCGTGGTCAGCTCGGCAGTGGTGGCATCCAGCGTGTTCTGGGTGTCAGCCAGTTCTGCCTGCGTGGCGGACAAGGTCGCTTCTGTGGACGCGAGGGTGTCCTTCGTCGAGGTCAGCTCGGCAGTGGTAGCATCCAGCGTGTTCTTGGTGTCAGCCAGTTCTGTCTGCGTGGCGGACAAGGTCGCCTCGGTGGATGCAAGCGTGTCCTTCGTCGCCGCCAGTTCCGCTTCAGCGGCTTCCTGCGCCGCCACGGCGTTCGCCGCGACGCCATCCTTCGCCACCAGCGATTCCTTGATAATCGTAATCAGCGATTCGTTCGTGCCAAGGGCATCCTGCGTCAGTGCCAGCACGTTTTCCGTCGCGGCGAGGGTGTTCTGCACGTTCGCCAGTTCGTTTTCCTTCGCGGTCAGGGCAGCCTGTGCGGCGTCGCGGTCAGCTTCCGCAGCGGCCTTGTCGTCCTGCGCGGCGGTCAGCGCGGTTTCGGCGGCGGTCAGGGCATCTTTCGTCGCGGTCAGTTCGCTTTCAGCGGCTGCCAGTTCGCCTTCCTTCGCGGTCAGGGCATCCTGCGCGGCGGTCAGGTCAGCTGCCGCGGCAGTCTGCGCGTCCTTGACGGCTGCCAGTTCGGCGGAGGTGGCATCCAGCGTGTTCTGCGCGGCGGTCAGGTCGTTTTGCGCCGTCGTCAGGGCAGTCTTGGTGCTGTACAGCTCGGTCTGCGTGTCCTCCAGCTTCTGCTGGGTGTCGCCGAGGTTCGTCTGGGCGGATTTCAGCGTTGCGCCGCCGTAGGACAGGCACAGTGCCAGCGCGACGACGAGAACCAGCGCGATGATGGCGCAGATCATCCAGCCGCGCGGCTTCTTCTGGGTGGAGTAAGCAGTTTGTGGCATAGTAATTTCCTCCTGCGTGCTGTTATACTTGGGAATATCCCCTGTTATTTGCAAGTGTAGCACGGTGACATGTGAATGTCAATACCAATAATGGAACAAAATGCGCAAAACGGCAGAAAAAATCCAAACAAAAAAACCTCCGAAACACAGCCGCGTTTCGGAGGAAGAAAGATGCATATATAGAGGAAGTTACTTCTTCAATTCAATCCCTTGCCCCTTCAGCCGCGCAACCACGCCGTCAACAACCGCCTGCACTTCGTCGCGGGTGAGCGTGCGCTCCGGGTGCGAGAAGGAGAGGCGAATCGTGATGGTTTTGCCGGTGATGTCGCTGTATGTGCCCAGCACGGTCACCTTCTGCACCAGCGGGGAGTTCTCCGCCTTCACCGCGTCCAGAATCGGCTGGCAGCGATTGACCACGAAGGTCAAATCCTGCTCCATGCCGGGGAAGCGGGACGGCTCACGGTAGACGATGGGCGCGGGCGCGATGGACGCAAGCGCTTCCGTGTCGATTTCGGCAAACACAATTGCCGCCTTCTTGTCGATGTTCTTGCCGACAACCGGGTGCGCCACGCCGATTTCGCCGAGTTCAACGCCGTCCAGCACGATGGCGTTCAGGTTCTTCGGATGCTCATAGGAGTGGGTCGCGGTCATTGCGTGGAAGGACAAATCCTTGTGCAGGATGTCGCTCACGGCGACGCACAGCATGTCGCGCAGGCGGAAATACAGCGTTTCCACGTTATCGACCTTGCTGAAGAGCGTCACGCACAGCTTCTTGTGTTCCTTCGCCAGCTTGTTCTCGTCCACGCCGTCGATGACGTGGCCGATTTCAAAGATGCCGAACGACGGCGCATAGCCCGTGTTGACCTTCACCTGGCACAGCTGGGTGGGAATCATGGAGCGGCGCAGCGTCTCGATGTTGGGGTTGGAGGCGTTGAGCAGCTTCACGTTGTCCTCGACGGCGATGCCGAGCTTCTTGTAGTCGTCGGCGTACTGCCAGATGTAGGAATGCACCTCGTGCAGCGAATAGCGCTTGACGAGGATGTCCTTCAGCTTGTCCTCCACCGTCTTTTCGGTGGACATGCGAACCGGGTAGAGCGGGGATTCCGCCGTGTGCAGGTCGAAGTTGTCGTAGCCGTAGATGCGGGTGATTTCCTCGATGATATCCGCCTTGATGGTTACGTCCTTCGTCGCGCGCCAGGAGGGGACGTCCGCGGTGAAGGAATCGCCGTCCCGCGTCATGCCGAAGCCCAGCGCGGTCAGCGTGTGCATGATTTCGTCGGAGGAGATGTTGATGCCGGTGTAGCGGTCAACAAACGCCTTGTCAAAGGACAATTGCACCTTCGGATAGTGGAAGGCGTACTCGTCGGTCAGGCGGGAGGTGACGCGCATTTCCGGGTCGTATTCCTGGAGGAGCTTGATGAAGCGGGCGATGGCGACGGTCGTCATTTCCGGGTCAAGGCTCTTTTCGTAGCGGGCGGAGGCGTCGGTGCGGTGGGCGAGGCGGACGCTGCTCTTGCGGACGGACGCCGCGTCGAAGGTGGCGGATTCCAGCGTCAGGCTCGTCGTGTCATCGACGATTTCGCTGTCCAGACCGCCCATGATGCCCGCGATGGCAACCGGCTTGTCGCCGTTGCAGATCATCAGCGTGTTCGGGTCGATGGTGCGCTCCACCTTGTCCAGCGTCTGGAAAGGGAAGCTCTCCGGGAAACGGCGGATGCGGATTTTCTCCACCTTGCGGCTGTCGAAGGCGTGCATCGGCTGCCCCATTTCCAGCATCAGGTAGTTCGTCAGGTCGGCAAGGAAGTTGATGTCGCGCATACCGCAGTAGTTCAGGCGGATACGCATCGCCATCGGGCTGACGTGGCGGTTGATGTTCTCCACCCGCAGGCAGGAGTAGCGCTGGCACAGCGGGTCTTCAATCTTCATGTCGATGGCGGGCAGATTGTTGTATGCCGCCAAATCCGCCACGGGCAGGGCTTTCAGCGGACGGCCGGACAGGGTGGAGAATTCGCGCGCCATGCCGTAGTGCCCCCACAGGTCGGGGCGGTTCGTCAGGGACTTGTTGTCCACCTCGAAGATAATGTCGTCGATGGGGTAGAGCGCCTTCAAGTCCGTGCCGCAGGGAACATCCTCCGGGATGACCATGATGCCGGAATTGTCATCGCTGATGCCGATTTCCTTCTCCGAGCAGCACATGCCGTAGGACGTGTACCCGGCGAGCTTGCGCGGGCTGATGGTGATGTCGCCCAGCTGCGCGCCCACCTTGGCGAACGCGGTTTTCATGCCCAGCTGCACGTTCGGCGCGCCGCAGACCACGTCGGTCAGCTGCCCGTCGCCCGCGTCCACCTTCAGCAGGTGCAGCTTGTGGGATTCGGGGTGATTCTCTACGCTGACGATCTGCGCGGCGACAACGCCGGACAAATCCGCGCCCTTGTGGAAAATTTCATTCTCAACTTCCGCCGTGGACAGGGAGAACTGGCGAATCAGCGCCATTTTGTCAAGACCCGTCAGGTCAACGAAGTCGGAAATCCAGTTCATTGAGATCAGCATGTTCGTCTTTCCTCCGCATTACTCGTCGTCCGTGAACTGCGCCAAGCGCGTCAGGCTGCCGCTGTTCAGGTCGCGAATGTCCTTCACGCCGTACTTCATCATGGCAAGGCGCGTCATGCCCAAGCCGAACGCGAAGCCGGTGTACTGCTCCGGGTCGATGCCGCCGGCCTTCAATACTTCGGGGTGAATCATGCCGCAGGGGCACAGCTCCAGCCAGCCGGAATGCTTGCACGACGGGCAGCCCGTGCCGCCGCAGATGAGGCAGGAGATATCCAGCTCAAAGCCCGGCTCAACGAACGGGAAGAAGCCCGGACGCAGGCGGACTTTGATGTCCTTGCGGAACACCTCGCTCAGCATCGTTTTCATGAAGTAAATCAGGTTCGCGATGGAGATGTCCTTGTCCACCATGATGCCTTCCATCTGGAAGAACGTGTTCTCATGGCAGGCGTCGGTCGCCTCGTTGCGGAAGCAGCGGCCGGGGAAAATCGCCTTAATCGGCACGCCGTCGTTCACCAGCGCGTCGCGGTAGCGGCGGTAGATGGCGTTCTGGGCGGCGGAGGTCTGCGTCTTGAGCAATTGCCCGTTGTCCAGATAATAGGTGTCCTGCATGTCGCGCGCGGGGTGGAACTTCGGAATGTTCAGGCTCTCGAAGCACTCGTAGTCCGTCACCACCTCGGCGTAATCCTCCACCGTGAAGCCCATGGACTTGAACACTTGCTCGCACTGGCGCTGCACCAGCGTAATCGGGTGATACGACCCGCGGGTCATGTCCGGCGGCATGGAGATGTCAAATTCGGGCAGGGCATTGATTTCGCGCTGCAATTCCTGCGCCTTGAGCGCTTCCAGCTTTTCCGCCAAGGCGACGGTGATGGCGGTCTTCAGCTCGTTCGTCTCGCGCCCGACGGTCTTTTTCTGCTCGTCGGTCAAGCTGCCCATGCCCTTGAGCGCGTCGGTCACTTTGCCCTTGCGGCCGAGGTAATTCACGCGCAGGGCTTCCAGATCCACCATGTTGGCGATCTTCTTCAGCTCGGAATCAAAGCTGCTTTTCAGGGCTTCGATCTTCTCGTTCATTCCGGATGTTCCTCCTTACAGTTGGATGAAAAAAGCCCGTCCCATCGTTTGATGAGACGGACTGAATCCGCGGTACCACTCGTCTTGCGGCAAAGGAAAAAATCCCGCTGCCGCCGCTTGATAGGCGATAAGGCTGCCCACGCCGAAAAACTCACGGGATGAAGGTTCACGCCGTGCGCCCTGCCGCCTCGCACCACCCGGCGGCTCTCTGATATCCTATTTCCTGCATTCGCCTGTGCCATCTGCTCGCGCCTTTTTCCTTCTGGCGTCCGCTCGTTCCACTTAGCGTAGCGCTGCTACGCTGCGTTTCACTCCCGTTAGCCAGCAGAAAAAATTCGCTTCGCATCTTGGCACATTCTCATTTGGAAATAGGAAGGGGACTTGCACGCGCTACTGTTTCCCGGTCATCGCTTCCAATATTTCGCTGACTTTCGTCGGCACGCTCTATCTTACCATAGGTTGGGACGTTTTGCAAGGGGGCAAATGCGGAAATTGGAATGCGGAATGCGGAATAAAAATCGCACGGAAGTGGAATTCTTTCCATCTTACAGGCGAACAAACCGTGAATTTTTCCGATTTATTATTTACAAGCCATTTTTTTGTGCTATACTGTAAGATGCGTTATCATGTAAAGCGCGATTCAGGCGCTTGCGTGAAAGTCCGCGCGAGGGAGGGACAAAATGCCCTCCGCACAAGGCGCGGCAGGGAACTTCGCGCACAATCGCGCGGAAGAAAGGAAAGGAAGCCGGATGAGCAACAGCCGTCCACCCTATGATGGCGCCGGGGACGCCGGACAGAATCCTCAGCAGCCCGGTTTTTCGCAGGGCAATTATCCGCCGGCGCAGGGCTATGCCCCGAATGGCGGCTACGCGCCCAATGATGCCTATGGTCAGGGCTACGCGCCGCAAAACGGCTATGGGCAGCCGCAATATGGTCAGCAGGGGTATGCGGATTATCAGCAGCCCTATGGTCAGCAGGGATACCAGCAGCCATACGGTCAGCAGGGATATCAGCAACCATACGGTCAGCAAGGTTATCAGCAGCCGTATGGGCAGCAGGGCTATGACCAGCAGGGGTATCAGCAGCCATACGCCCAGCAGCCTTATCAGCAGCAGCCGTATGACCAGCAGGGGTTTGTGCAGCCCGGCGGGTATCAGCAGCCCTACGAGCAGCAGGGGTACAGCCAGCCGAATCCGGCGTACAATCAGCAGGGGTACAGCCAGCAAAATCCGCAGGAAACGGATTTGCCGCCGGAGCAGCAGTACGCGCAGTACACCCCCGACGGTCAGCGCGTGTACCCGACGTCGGGGCGCAGCGGCTTCCGGGTGCAGCCGGCGGCGCACAGGGAAATTCCGTGGGATACGATTGCAAAAGTATTGATGTTCGGCGTGCTGCCGATTCTTTTCATCTTGAGCATGGTCTTCGCGTGGACGGCGGTGAAGTGGGTCGTCCTCGTCGGCGCGGTGGCGAGTATCGCCGCAATGTGGCTCCGCGAGCTGGTTACGCCCAACGCGCGGCTGGTGCTGTCGCTTTTGCTGGCGTCGGCGGCGGTCATCTGCCTCGTCAGCGCACTGGCGACGAACGCGTCGGACAATCAGAACCCCGCGCAGCCGAATCAGTCCGGCCAGATGCAGCAGGGGAGTACATCGGGCAATAACTTCGATGTCAACCTGACCGCGACGGACACGCCCAATCCCGCGCCCACGCCCACCGCGACGCCTGTGGATGACTCCGAGGAGTGCTACGCGCAGCTGCATTCCTTCTTCACGCTGTGGAAGAACAACGCCATCAGCCAAATGGTCAACCTGACGGCCCCGTCGTGGCGCAGCAGCATCAAGGGCGGCACGGACGCGGTGACGCAGAAGCTCTTCGGCGAGGTGCTGACCAACCGCACGCCCGTCAGCTGGGATTTCACGGCCATCACGGGTACATCGAACGACATCGCCCGCATGGTCACCGTGCGCGCCGTCATCAACAAGAACAACACCCTGGGCGAAAGCGTCTACCTGTGGAAGGTGCGCATGGTCAAGGAGGACGGCGTGTGGTACGTTGACCCCGCGACGCTGCAAAGCAACGAGCAGGAAAGCACCGCCACCCCGACCAACGCCCTTGCCACCCAGCCCGTGCTGAACACCAGCCATCCGGACTTGATTCTCTACTACAACCAAAACGGCGGAACGTATTACCACATCGACCCGAACTGCGCGTCCATCAATCAGCGGTATCGCCCGCTGACGGCATCCTTCAAGTGGACGCAGATTGACGACGAACCGTACAAAAACCTGGAGCAGTGCAAGGTGTGCGGCGCACCCCTGCGCGAAGACAAGAGCAACTGATACTCACATATAATATTAGGAGGACAACACGATGGACACCAATGCCAAGCTGTATCAAGACATGACGAAGATTCTCGTCAAGCGTGAGGACATCCAGAAGGCCGTTGCCCAGCTGGGACGGGAAATCACCCGCGACTATCAGGGACGCGATCTGGTGATGGTCTGCATTTTGAAGGGCGCAAGCGTCTTCTTCTCCGACCTCATCCGCGAAGTCGATTTGCCCGTGACGCTGGATTTCATGGCGCTTTCGAGCTATCGCAACTCCACCAAGTCCTCCGGCGTGGTCAATCTGGAGAAAGACCTGTCCGTGTCCATTAAGGGGCGCGACGTGCTGATTGTCGAGGACATTGTGGACAGCGGCAACACGCTGTTCTACCTCGGCAAGTATTTGATGGGCCGCGGCGCGTCCTCCATCCGCATTGCGACGCTGCTGGACAAGCCCGACCGCCGCAATCCCGAACACAACCTGACGGTGGATTACCACTGCTTCAAGATTCCGGATGAGTTCGTCGTCGGCTACGGGCTGGATTTTGCCGAGAAGTACCGCAATCTGCCGGACATCGGCGTGCTGGACAGCCGCGTGTACGGCGCGGCGCGCGAATAAATCAGCCGATTCTTCCCCCAATAAAGATAAAATTTTTGTAAAGATGGATTTTTCCGCACACGTCATTCGTCTATATGGGTATACGCCGCAACAGGCGGATGGCGCTGGAACGGAAGGAGGATGCTCGCATTGAAGAAGTCTCGCGGGATGTTCGGCTACGTCGCGGTTCTGCTGCTGATGGTGCTCACCATTTCGATGCTGTTCACCAACGGCTTTGGCAGCAATACCCGTGACCGCCGCATCACCTATCCCCAGCTGCTGACGATGATTGAGGAGGGGCAGGTTCGCTCCGTCGCCATCCGCGGCACGTCGCTGGTGGGCGTGACGACAACAACAACGGTCGCCGACGCGGATTTCCCTGACAAGAACTACGATTTTGAAACCATCATCGGCGCTGATTTCATCGTCACCGCGCGGCAAATGCAGGCGGCGAAGCTTAATAAGCCGCTGGACGAGGTGTCCGTCAAGGATTTGGCGTTCACCATCATCTACCGTCAGCCGCTGACCACCCCGTGGTGGTATGATTTGATTCCGCTGGCAATTTCGCTGGTGCTCTGCGGCGTGATGTTCTGGCTGATTATGCGCGCGCAGACCGGCGGCAACGGCAAGGTGATGAACTTCGGCAGAAGCCGGGCGCGCATCCATGACCCGAACAAGAACAAGGTGACGTTCGCCGATGTCGCGGGCGCGGAGGAAGAGAAGGAAGAACTCAAGGAAATGGTGGACTTCCTGCGCAACCCCAAGGCGTACATCGACATGGGCGCGCGCATCCCCAAGGGCGTGCTGCTTATCGGCCCGCCCGGCACGGGCAAAACCCTGCTGGCGAAGGCGGTTGCGGGCGAGGCGGGCGTGCCGTTCTTCTCCATTTCCGGCTCTGACTTTGTGGAGATGTTCGTGGGCGTGGGCGCGAGCCGCGTCCGTGACCTGTTTGACCAAGCCAAGCGCGCTGCCCCGTCCATCATCTTTATTGATGAGATTGACGCGGTGGGTCGCCATCGCGGCGCGGGGCTGGGCGGCGGACACGACGAACGCGAGCAGACGCTGAACCAGCTGCTGGTCGAGATGGACGGCTTCGCAATCAACGAGGGCGTTATTGTCATGGCGGCGACGAACCGCCGCGATATTCTTGACCCCGCGCTGCTGCGTCCCGGCCGCTTTGACCGCACGATTCTCGTCAATTACCCCGATATGGCGGGGCGTGTTGCCATCCTGAAGGTGCACGCCAAGGGCAAGCCCCTTGCGGATGATGTGGATTTGGAGAATATCGCCAAGCGCGTGCCCTTCTCCACCGGCGCGGAGCTGGAAAACATCATGAACGAAGCCGCGATTCTGGCGGCGCGCGGGCGCTTGAAGGCCATCAATCAGCAGACGCTGGTGGAGGCAATCTCCCGCGTGCAGATGGGCCCGGAGAAGCGCAGCCACAAGGTGACGCAGCGCGACAAGCGCATGGTCGCCATCCACGAGGCGGGTCACGCCATCGTCGGGCACGTCCTGCCCAACTGCGACGAGGTGCACCTGATTACCATCGTCCCGCGCGGGCAGGCGGGCGGCTACACGCTGTCTCTGCCGACGGAAGAGGACGATTTGCAGACTTACAGCCAGCTGATGGACTTCGTGGCGATGGGGCTGGGCGGTCATGCCGCGGAGCAGCTTTATCTGGGCGAGTTCACCACCGGCGCAACGAGCGACCTGAAAAAGGCGACGGAGGTCTGCCGCCGCATGGTGACGCAGTTCGGCATGAGCGAAAAGCTGGGCCCGGTCTATCTTGACGGCGATCAGGAAGTGTTCGTCGGCATGGAGTTTGGGCAGAGCCGCGGGTACAGCGAGGAAATGGCGGCGCGCATCGACGCGGAAGTCAAGCGACTGCTGGAGGAATGCTACCAGAAGGCGGTGGACGCCCTGAGCGCCAACCGCGACCGCATGGAGAAGCTGGTGGACGCGCTGCTCAAGTACGACACCATCAGCCGCCGCGAGTTCGTCACCCTGATGGAAACGGGCGCGCTGCCGGATATTCAGGATGCCGACACCCGCACCACGGGCGATGTGATGATGCAGGATATGGCGGACGAAAAGAAGGAAGAAAATTCCGAAAAGTCTGCCGAAACGCCTGAAAAGAGCGCGGAAACGCCTGATAAGACGGCGGATGCGCCCGAAAATCACCCAACTGACCCCCATGAAGCCTGATTTGCACACCCACACCACTGCCTCCGACGGGCTGCTTACGCCCGCGGAGCTGGTGGCGCTGGCGGACAAGCACCGCGTGACGCTCCTGGCCGTGACCGACCATGACACGTTTGACGGCGCGGCGCAGCTGCTGGGGAAACCCACGCCGATGCCGATTCTGCAAGGTGTCGAATTGTCCCTGCGCGATATGTCCGGCCTGCACCTGCTCGGCTACGGGCGCGGGACGGATACGCCCCTGCACCGCAAGGTTCGGGCGCTGTCCCAACTGCGGCTCGGACGCGCGCGGCAGATGGTTGAGAAGCTGAACGCGCTGGGCTATCCGCTGGATTACGACGAAATCGCCTGCGAAGCCAAGGGCAGCGTCGGTCGGCCGCATATCGCCCGCGCGATGGTCAGCTGCGGCTATGTCGCCGACACGCGCGAGGCGTTTGACCGCTTTCTGGCGGATGGCGCACCGGCGTATGTGGCGGGGGAGCGGCTGAGCATGGCGGAGGCGCTGCCGCTGATGCGGGAAAGCGGCTTCGTGCCCGTGCTGGCGCACCCGATGGAGCTGGACAAGACCGACGCGCTGCTTCGCCACCTGCTCGGCGTTTGGCATGAGCAGGGCTTGCGGGGCGTTGAGGTTTACCACCCGTCCGCCGGACGCGCCACGCCCCTGCTGGATTTGACTGCGCGGCGCATGGGCTTTCTGGTCACCGGCGGCAGTGACTTCCATGGCGATGGCGACCGCCACGGCATGGTCGGCTGCACCGCGCCGATGTGGGCGAGGGCGGCAGATGATGTGGAGAAATTGCTGCAGGCAGTGGAAGCTGCTCAAATCATGTGATAGATATAAGATGAAGAAATACCGAATTGCCATCAGAAAGGGGTGCTGAAACCATGTCCGAATTCAACGACAACAGGCAGCCGCGCCGCCGCCGCACGCAGCTGAACGCGGCGCAGTATGCCGGGCAGCAGACGCTGGACAACAGCATCCCCCTTATCCGCACGGAAGACGCGCCCATGCAGCCGACAAATCCGCCGCGCCGGAATCCGCAGCCGCCCCCGGCGCAGCAGAGCGCCAATCCGCCCATGCAGCCGATGGGTGCGGCCCAGCCGATGAGCGCGGCTCAGCCGATGGGTGCGGCCCAGCCGATGAGCGCGGCTCAGCCGATGCGCCCGCAGGGGATGAATCAGCCGGGGCAGGGGAGCCAATATGCGCAAAGCGGGCAAATGCGCGGCTTCCGCGGCGTACAGGGGACGCCCATGCAGCCGCAGCAGGGCTGGAACAACGGCGTGCAGCCGCTCGATGCGGCGCACCAATTGGAGCAGTTCTCGTGGGGGCAGCATCAGCAAAGCATGAACACCGGGCGCAATCAGCCGATTCGCGGCGGGCAGATGATGCCCAATCAGCCGATGAATCCGCAGCGCCCGCAGAATCCGCCGTATCCGCAGCAGAATTATGGCGGATGGCAGCAGCAGCCGATGTATCCGGTGAATTTTCCGCAGTATCCGGCGAACGGCAATGGCGGAAACGGCGGCAATGGCGGCGGCAATCATCCGCCGACGGGGCTGGGGGGCTTCAATCCGGAGCATCGCGAGCCGAAGAACGAGCCTATCCGCCGCAAGCCGTCGGGGCAAAAGCTGCTCAAGCGCATCCTGTTCTGCGCGTGCGCGGTGGCGGTAATTTGCGGGCTGGTCGCGGCGGGTAGCGCCATCAGCAATGCCATCCAGGAGCAGAACGAGCGGGAAGCACTGGTCGCGTCGGTGACGGCGTATGACGACAAGTACGTCCCGAACGTGTATGTGGACGGCATCCACCTCGGCGGCATGACCCGCGCGGAGGCGGAAGAGGCGGTCACGGCGCACGCGAATCAGCAGCGCGACGCGTGGAAGGTGCGCCTGATGTACGCCGGTCAGCTGGTGAGGGAAATCACGAGCGCCGACCTGAACATGACCGTCGATGTGCAGGAAGCGCTCGACGCGGCGTGGCAGCCGGGGCACACAGAAGGCGGCATTGACGCGCGCAAAGCCACGATGGACGCGCTGGCGGAAAATCCCTACGAGGGCTATTCCGCCACGCCCAGCGGCGACAATGTGGTGATTGACAACATCCTGCTCAGCATCGCGCAGCAGGCGTACATTCAGCCGGTGGATGCGCATATTATCTTCGATTCCAACAATTTCAACAATCCGCTGACGATTCAGCCGGAGACTGTCGGGCGCTATATGGACACGACCGAGGCGAAAAATCAGGTGTACCAGATGATGTCGTCCCTGGTCAGCGGCGAGGTGGAGCTGACGACGCGCGAGCTTCAGCCGACCACGACCAAAGCCATGCTGGAGCCGCAGATTCAGCTGCGCGCGACGGCGTACACCCCGATTTCGACCACCAGCACGGAAGAGCGCAACCTGAACATTCAGGTGGCGTTCGAGCGCATCAACGGCAAGATGCTTGCAGCGGGTGAAACATTCTCCTTCAATACGGTTGTGGGCAAGCGCACGAAGGCAAACGGCTTCTATCAGGCGATTGAGTACGCGTATGGCGATCAGCGCATGGGCTACGGCGGCGGCGTGTGTCAGGCGAGCACGACGATGTACCTCGCGGCGGCGAAGGCGAACATGACGATTCTCAAGCGCGAGCCGCACTCCGACGCGGTGGGCTACACCGACTACGGCAAGGACGCGACGGTATCCGACAACCGCATTGACTTCAAGTTCCGCAACGACACGAACAGCACGATTTTCATCGTTGCGACGGTGATGAAGGACAGCCGCTACGACAAGTCGCACAAGGTGTGCGTGGTGTCGATTTACGGCGAGAGCCTCGGCAAGGGCGTGAAGTACGAGCTGGAAACGGTGACGGTGCAGACCCTGCCCGCCCCGACCGAGCCGGAATACCGCAAGGACACGAACCACACCTACGCCACCTATGTTGACCAAGAGTACACCTACCGCAAGGCAACCGACGGCTGTGTGGTGGAAAGCTACCTGGTGAAGTATGTGGGCGGCGCGGAAACCGAGCGCAAGCTGATGTACACCGACACCTACAAGGCAAAGAGCGAAATCATCTACGTCGGCACGGTGGAGCGGACGGAAGAGGGGCAATGACCAGAGGCTTTGCCTCTGGACTCCAGCAGGGGCGCTGCCCCTGCACCCTGCAAGGGAGTTCCTCCCTTGACCCTTTTGCGCGATTGAGTGGGCTTCTTTTTCAGGCTGCTTCCGCGTGTTAATTGGGGGAAAACCAAATTGGGGGAAAACCATGGGCGAATGAAACGGGATGAAATCCCTACGCTTGATCCTTTCGCGCGATTGAGTGGACTTCTCTTTCAGGCTGCTTTTGCGTGCTGATACGGCTTCATCCGACGAAAAGGGGGATGAGGTCGTTTTTTTCTCCAAAACTTTGTGAAAGAAAATACAACTTGTGAAAAAACCCCCTTTTCTATTTCGGCAGAATGTGCTATAATAGATTCGGTGGAAACCCCTACATTATTGCATCAGGAGGGAAAATCCAATGGCGCTTGTTACGACGAAGGAAATGTTCAAGAAGGCGTATGACGGCGGCTATGCGGTCGGCGCTTTCAACGTCAACAACATGGAAATCATTCAGGGCATCACCGAGGCGGCTGGTGAGCTGAAGGCTCCCGTCATCCTGCAGGTGTCCAAGGGCGCGCGCGCGTATGCCAACCACACCTATCTGGTGAAGCTGGTGGAAGCGGCGGTTATCGAAAACCCCGATATCCCGATTGCGCTGCACCTTGACCACGGCGACAGCTTTGAGCTGTGCAAGAGCTGCATCGACGGCGGCTTCACGTCCGTCATGATTGACGCTTCCTCCAAGTCCTTTGAGGATAATATCGCCCTGACCCGCAAGGTCGTCGAGTATGCCCATGACCACGGCGTGGTCGTCGAGGCGGAACTCGGCACGCTCGCCGGCGTCGAAGACGACGTGAAGGTGGAGCATGGTCAGGAAATGTACACCCATCCGGAAGAAGTCGAAGAGTTTGTGACCCGCACGGGCTGCGACTCGCTGGCGATTGCCATCGGCACGTCCCACGGCGCGTACAAGTTCAAGCCCGGTCAGAAGCCCCAGCTGCACTTCGAGGTGCTGGAAGAATGCTCCAAGCGTCTGCCCGGCTTCCCGATCGTCCTGCATGGCGCTTCTTCTGTCCCGCAGGAGTTCGTGAAGGAAATCAACCAGTTCGGCGGCAATATGCCCGACGCAATTGGCATTCCGGAAGAGCAGCTGGCGAAGGCGGCGAAGATGGCGGTCTGCAAGATCAACATCGACTCCGACATTCGTCTGGCGATGACCGCGAGCATCCGCAAGTACTTCGCGGAGCATCCGGATCACTTTGACCCCCGTCAGTACCTGAAGCCTGCCCGCGCCGCGGTGAAGGCGATGGTCGCCCACAAGATTGTGGATGTGCTGGGCTGCGCTGGCAAGGCGTAATCAAGGCACAAAAAGGCTCTGTCGTGAATGCGGCAGGGCTTTTTGGTTATGGGAATACCAAACAATTTTACGCTTCTTCGCTGCTGTTGCAGACGAAAAAGGGGCGCTGCGCACGCCAATTGTATTTATGAAGTTTTTTCGGTTGACATCATGCATTTTTCCCCTTATAATTTTTGTAAGGTTGCGGTGGAAGCCGCAGAACGTGAAAGGAGCAATCCTCATGAAGAAGATGCTGGCACTGGTTCTGGCACTGGCGATGTGCCTCGGCTGCGCTGCACTGGCGGAAGAAACTGCCTTGGTGTACGCGCTTGGCGCGCCCATGCCCGATTTTACCTTTACGGACATTAACGGCGTTTCCCATACCCTCTCCGAAACCTTGAAGGAGAAGGAAATGGTGCTGATTAACCTCTGGGCAACGTGGTGCGGCCCGTGTGAATCGGAGTTCCCCTTCCTGGAGGAAGCCTATGAGCAGTACAAGGACAAGGTGGAAGTCTTTGCGCTGAGCATCGATGAAAACGATGACGATGCGAAGCTGACGGAATATGTGGCGTCGCATGGCCTGACGTTCCCGGTTGGGCATGAAACGTTCAACCTCTTTGCGGGTTTCGGGCTCAATGGCGTCCCGACCTCGATTGTGGTTGACCGCTTCGGCAATGTGGCTTTCCTCGCAACGGGTTCTCAGACCTCTACGGACGCGTTTGTCCGCCTGTTCGGTCTCTTCCTCGGCGATGAGTACACGCAGACGAATGTGCTGGCGTTCCTGCCGGGCGAAAAGCCCTCGATTCCGCCGACGGATGAAGCGGAACTGAACCGTGCGCTGAATGTGGAAGGCACGGCGGCGCCGCTGTCCTTCACCAATTCTACGGATGAATACACCTGGCCGATGGCGGTTGCGGAAAAGGATGACCGCACGGTGCTGGTCAGCACGAACACGGGCAAGGATACTTCTTCCGCTTCCGTGCTGACTACGGTGGAAGCGAAGGCGGGCGATGTGTTCGCGTTCGACTACAAGACGTCCACCGAAGCCGGCTGCGACCTGTTCTGCCTGTCTGTCAACGGACAGACGGTGAAGGCGTTCGGCGGCGTGAAGGAATGGGCGACCTACGGCTATGAATTCCCGGCGGACGGTACTTACGAAATTGCCCTGTCTTACATCAAGGATTCCTTTCAGGCCGCGAATGAGGACATGATCTGGCTGGACAACGCGCGCGTGGTGGACGGAGAAGAAGCCGCCGCTGTGCTGGCGAACAACCCGGTCTATCCGGAAGGCACGAAGATGACGACCATCTCCTTTGTGGGCGACAACGTGAAGCAGGTTTTCTTCACCGACCCGCAATTTGCGCTGATGTCCACCTTTGGCATGACCAACTATTATGTGATTGACAACACGGAAAGCGCGACGGTGAAGGTGACGCTGGCGAAGGGGCTCGACCCGGAAATGTACGCCTTTGGCTGCGAAGCGGCTCCCGAAAACTATGCGCTGACGGACTACATGACGGAGGACGGCTACGTCATCCCGAATCAGCCGATTGACACCAATCAGGCGAGCGGCTTCCCGTATACCACCTATTTTGTGGTGAAGGCTGGCGCGGAAAACGTGGAAGCATCCGCCATTGCAATCGCTGATGAACCCAACGCCAATGCGTTTGTCGCCATGCTGCAGCAGTATGGCATCAATGTCCCCGGCTGGAAGTACGCCGATGGCACCCTGCCGTCCACGGATGAAGTGGCGGAAGCGCCGCAGCTGCCGATGGAGGGGATGGCGAGCTACACGATTAAGTGCGTCGATCAGGACGGCAACCCTGTGACCGGCACGATGATTAACGTCTGCACGGATGAAACGTGCACGCCCATGCCTGTGGATGAGAATGGCGTGCTGGAATTCACCATGCCTGCGTACCCCTATGTGCTGCATGTGCTGATTGTGCCGGAAGGCTACGAGTTCGACAAGACGGTGGAAGAAATTGCCCCCGAAGCGGGCGGCGAAGTGGTGTTCACCTTCCAGAAGGTGTAATCCAAGGCGTCAAGGGGTGGTGCACCTGCGGGTGCGCCGCCCTTTTTCGGTGCTGACTTTTTGGCAAAAGAAACGCACCTCATCTGCTGCATTAGCTGGATGAGGTGCGTTTTGTGGCTTGAGTTTTCTATGTGGATTTGCTTGTGTACCGCAGGGGGCGAAGGGGTGGAGGGGGCGATCGCAAAGCCCCCTCCTCGCGCCGGCAGGCGCGAAATCCCTGCATCAACACGCGGAAGCAGCCTGAAAGTGTCACCAACTGAATCGCGCGAAAGGGTCAAGGGGGGGGACTTCGTCCCGTTTCATTCGTCCCGTTTCATTCGCCCCGTTTCATTCTCCCTTGTTATTGCAGCTTCAGGTCGCCGCCCTTGATCCAGCCCCACTTGCGCAGGAAGAAGGCGAACAGCAGCGTCAGCACGGCGGGGAGAACGAAGCAAATCAGGATAAGCCCAACCCAGTCCATCGGCAGAATCGCGGCTTTCGTGCCGGCGGCAATGTCGTTCAGCCAGCCGGTGTAAACGCCAATCTGCCCGACCAAACCGCAAGTGCCCATGCCGCTGGAAACCGCCGGGCCGTTCATTTCGAGGTGGAACAGGCACGTCGCAATCGGGCCGGTGATGGCGGAAGCAAGCGTCGGGGGAATCCAAGTGCGCGGGTTGCGGATGATGTTGGGCATTTGCAGCATCGACGTGCCCAGCCCCTGACTGACCAAGCCGCCCACGCCGTTCTCGCGGAAGGACATGACCGCGAAGCCGACCATCTGCGCGCAGCAGCCCGCAACCGCCGCGCCGCCCGCAAGCCCCGTCAGCGAGAGCGCCGCACAAATCGCCGCGCTGGAAATCGGCAGCGTCAGCGCCATGCCGACGACGACGGACACCAGAATGCCCATCAGCAGCGGCTGGAGGTTCGTTGCCCACTTGATGAAATCGCCGACCGAGCTGGCAGCCGCGCCAATCGCGGGCGCGCACAGCACGGACAGCCCAACGCCGACAAGAATCGTGACCGCCGGGGTGACGAGAATATCCACCTTCGTCTCCTTGCTGACGATTTTGCCGCATTCGGACGCGACAATCGTGATGAAGTAGACCGCCAGCGGGCCGCCCGCGCCGCCGAGCTTATTTGCCGCCATGCCGACGGCAATCAGGCTGTACAGTACCAATTGCGGGGCAGAGAGCGCCGCGCCGATGGACACCGCCATGGCCGGCCCCGCAACCTGCTGGGCGAAGTTGCCCGCGTCAATTAGGAACTGCACGTTCAGCTGCTGACCGAGCGTCTTGATGATTGTGCCAATCAGCAGCGAGGCGAACAGTCCCTGCGCCATGGCGCCCATTGCGTCTATCCCGTAGCGTTTTGCGGAAAAAAGAACGTTCTTCCGCTTCAGAAACGCGCTGACCTTTCCCATGTCCTCCAAATCTCCCTTGTACGGGGAAGCCCCGCGAAATTTCCGCCGAAAAACGGTGGATTGCATTTTATTATAGCATATTGACAAGAAAGAAACAAGCATATATCACAGAATGTGTGGATTGCGTGAACAAAGTGCGAAAATTTCGCGCAAAACCGATGATAACAGCCGTTTTTGTTGCAAGGAAATCGTAACCGTGCTATAATGGAGCGATTGCAAACGGCTCACGCGCTTGCAGTCAGCGCAGGAGAGGAGGCATCCGGTCAGTCAGCGCCGGAAGAGCACGGATGAGAAAGAAAAACTCCATCATCAATATGATCGTCGGGCTGGTGGGGCAGCTGCTGAACATGCTGCTTTCCTTCGGCGGACGCATGGTGTTCGTCCACTACCTGTCGCAGGAATATCTAGGCGTGAACGGCCTCTTCGGCGATGTGCTGGGAATGCTGAATCTGGCGGAATTGGGCATCGGCTCGGCGATGATTTTCAGCATGTACCGCCCGGCGGCGCAGAACGACGAGAAGCAGCTGGCGCGCCTGATGAACCTCTATCGCACGCTGTACCGCATCGTTGCGCTGGCGGTGCTGGGCATCGGGCTGGCGCTCATGCCGTTCCTGCCGCGGCTGATGAAGGGCGGCGAGGGCGTGGAGAACCTGCAGCTGATTTATCTGCTGTACCTCCTGCAAGCTGTCACGTCATACCTGCTGTCCTACAAGAACGCCATCTATCAGGCGTACCAGAAGGCATACATCCGCAAGGCGATTGACCAAGTGGTCAGCATCATTCGCGTGATTGTGCAAATCGTTGTGCTGGTAACGACGCGGAATTTCATCCTCTACCTGATTATCCAGCTTTTCATGCCGATGCTCACCAGCGTTATCATCTGGGCGCGCGCGGACAGGGAGTTCCCGTACCTCAAGCAGTACAAGGAGCTGCCCGAACCGCAGGAGCGCAAGGCGATTTTCAAGAACGTCGGCGCGCTGAGCCTGCATAAGCTGGCGACGGTTATCGTCCGCAGCACGGATAACCTGATTATGTCCGCGTTTGACGGGCTGGCTACGGTCGGCATATACTCCAACTACAAGCTCGTTTTGATGAACGTCAACAACCTGCTGGGGCATGTGACGGGCGCATTCACCGCCAGCATCGGCAACCTGAACGCGCTGGAGGGCAGAAAACGCGTCTACGAAATCTTCCGCATCCTCGATTTCGCCGCCTTCCTGCTCTACGGCTACCTCTCCGGCGGACTGGTGACGCTGATCAACTTCTTCATCCGCATGATTTTCGGCGAAGAGTACCTTTTCTCGATGACGGTCGTCGTCATCATCATGGCGGAGTTTTTCATCAGCGGCCTCCGTCAGATGGGGCTGCAGTTCCGCGAGGCGCTGGGGCTGTTCTGGCATGACCGCTACAAGGCGCTGGCGGAGGGCATCATCAACCTTGTTGTATCGCTGATTCTGGTGCGGCGCTTTGGCGTGGCGGGCATCATCGGCGGCACGATTATCTCCAGCCTGCTGACGTGTGTCTGGTTTGAACCGTATGTGCTGATGCGTTACGGCATTGAGGAGGACTGGCAGAAGAAGCTGCGCCGCTACTTCATGGATTACATTGTCCGCTGGGTGGTGGTCGCGGGGGTCAGCGCCGTGTCCTACTGGATTTTCCAGCTGATGCCGCAGACAAATTTCCTCTGGTTCATCGCCCAGGGGCTGATTTATACCGCGATTTTCGCCGCGGTCGTGCTGACGGTATACGGCAGAACGCCGGAATTCCAGTACCTGCTGGAAATGACCGTCCGCAAGCTCAGGAAGAAACTGCACAGCGGGGCGTAAGCCGGCTTGGAATCGCGAAAAGGGTCAAGGGACGAAGTCCCTTGCGGAGTCAAGGGGCAGCGCCCCTTGGGTTCCCTCATAAACACGCGGAAGCAGTATGAAAGTGTCACCAACTGAATCGCGCGAAAGGGTCAAGGGACGAAGTCCCTTGCG
>ERZ857827.1658-NODE-1658-length-21035-cov-14.934747_pt1 | contig 21035 bp, 16 predicted proteins | sample MGYA00519761_ERZ857827 | MGnify/ENA primary metagenome ERZ857827 (study PRJEB31778, sample SAMEA3449370) | human gut metagenome | biome: human gut; feature: human-associated habitat; material: faeces | place: United Kingdom | collected 2010/2012 ... | reverse complement strand
AGTATCGTTTTAGGTAACAAAAATGGTGAATAATAGCGATTTTTAAGGAATACAATAGAAATCATTATCTATTTATAATATATTGATAATCAGTAATTACATGGATTTTCTTTGTTTTTATTTTCCCTTATTTTGCATACATTGGCTAATGGGCGACGATTTACTGCCAGCAAATCCTGCTCGGAATGCTGACGATATTCGGTCCGATACAGTGGGCGTTCTCGCTATTGCCCAAGTGGGAAGGAGCCTGGGCAAAGTGGCTGACAAGGTATCTGACAGTGCATTTTTATGGTGCGATGCTCTACTTCGTCGGGTTTTATGTGCTGTTGCTTTTCGACATCGTGCTTTGCATACAGGTAGAGAACCTGACAGCCATCACAGTCAGCGAACAGACTATGGCTGCCTATCTGCAAAACAGTTTCTTCTCTGCCGGCTATCTGATGGCGGCAAGCATTGTTGCCCTGAAATGCCTGAACCTTGTACCCGACTTGGCGGCATGGATGATTCCTGAAGGAGACACCGCTTTCTCCACCCGAAACTTCGGCGAGGGTGTGGCACAGCAGGCCAAGATGACAGCGACAGGTGCAATCGGCACATTGGCAAGATAAGATTAACAAACAATTAAACAGAATAGAAATGGAATTACAAAAGAAAATTGAAAAATGGTTAGAGGACGAGAAGTTTGTAACCTTCGCCAACAAGCGTATGCAAGAAGAGATTTTATACGTACCAGAAAACCACTATATCGACCCTAAGCACGAGGAATTGGAGGAGGGTTTTGACTATTACGACTGTTATGCAGCACCATTGGCGACATACCTGACCTATCGTTTGCAACTGGTTAAGTGCAGTAAAAATGCAAAGAAACGTAAGCGAGGAATTTGGTGGGTGTATGTACAAGTCTATATACTGGGATTCTACACCAAAGTCTTCGCTTGTGAGTTTGAAAATCTGGTCAGGATGGTTAATGAAGAGGTTATGCTCATACTCCACAGTGAATATACCCAAAGTTTAAGAATACAAAGACAGTAAGGTATGGTTATCAAGAATCTGGAAAATAAAATCAAACTGGTCGGCATCATCTGTTCGCTCTTCCTTGCCGGCTGCATCATCATCAGCGTGGGCAGTATATGGACAGCAAGGACGATGGTGGCAGATGCACAACAGAAAGTATATGTATTGGACGGCAACGTGCCCATACTGGTCAACCGCACCACCATGGAAGAAACCCTCGATGTGGAAGCCAAGAGCCATGTGGAAATGTTCCACCACTTCTTCTTTACGCTTCCGCCGGATGACAAATACATCCATTACACGATGAACAAGGCGATGTATTTAGTGGATGAGACCGGATTGGCACAGTACAACACGCTCAAGGAGAAAGGATTTTACTCCAACATCTTAGGAACGAGTGCCGTCTTTTCAATCTATTGCGACAGCATTGCCTTTGACAAGGGAAAAATGGAGTTCACCTACTATGGCCGTCAGCGTATCGAGCGAAGGAGCAATATCCTGATGCGTGAATTAGTGACGGCAGGACAGCTCAAACGAGTGCCCCGAACAGAGAACAATCCGCATGGGCTGTTGATCGTGAACTGGCGCACCCTTCTCAATAAAGACATCGAACAGAAAACGAAAACAACTTATTAAAACGTACAGTTATGAACATCAAAGGATTCCGCAGGATGCTGGTCGGCGAAAAAATGCCTGACAAGAACGATCCTCAATACAAAGAGCGGTATGAACGCGATGTGAATGCAGGGCGCAAGTTCGCCAAAGCGACACGCATAGACAAGATGGCGGCAAAGATACAGGAGTTTGCCAACAGGAACAAGATCCTGTTCTTGGTCATGGTATTCGGCTTTGTCATCGGCACATTCACATTCAACATCTACCGTTTGGCAAAAGCCTACCACCACGGACAGGAAACGAGAAGTGCCACGGAAGTACAGGACAGCCTGCTCAGGAAACGGCACAAGGATTTGGTAACACCCATAGTTGAACCCCGACAATCAGAACAGCGATGAAGAATATATTTGAGAAAATCAATTTCAAGCAGCCGAAGTATATGCTTCCTGCCATTCTGTACATACCGTTGCTGGCCGCCTCGTATTTCATTTTCGACCTGTTCAATACGGGAAAAGCGGAGATACCCGACAAAAGCCTCCAGACAACGGAGTTCCTGAATCCCGACCTGCCCGATGCCACGATTAAGGGCGGAGACGGAATCGGAAGCAAATATGAGAATATGGCAAAATCGTGGGGAAAGATAGCCGATTACACGGCGGTTGACAATATAGAACGAGAAGAACCCGATGATGACAAAGAAAAATACGAATCGCAGTACAGCCAGGACGAAGTCGCCCTCTTGGGCGAACTGGAACAGCAGAAAGCGTTGGCCGCAGAAGCAGCCGAAGCCGGAACGAGAGAACAGGAAGCCCTCAAAGAGTTGGAACGTGCCCTTGCCGAAGCAAGGCTGAAAGCGCAGGAGCAGGTTGCTCCGATTATGGAAGACAGCCTTGAAGAGCAAACCGACACCCCTGTTGCCGTCAGCGGAACCATCGAGGAAGACAGCCGTGCCGTAAGTGCGCCATCCGATACCGAGAAGCCGGGTGAAATGATCAAGAAGGTCAAAGTACCTTCCGATTATTTCAACACCATTGCCCACAACGAACACGAGCCGAACCTTATCAAGGCAATCATTGACGAAAATGTCAAAGCCGTGGAAGGCAGCCGTGTAAGACTTCGTCTGTTGGATGATGTGGAGATAAACGAGACGGTGGTCAAAAGCGGTTCCTACCTCTATGCCATCATGAGCGGTTTTTCCTCGCAAAGGGTAAAAGGGACTATCAGCAGTGTGCTTGTGAACGATGAAATCATCAAGGTCAGCCTTTCCCTTTACGACACCGACGGACTGGAGGGATTGTATGTGCCGTCCAGTTCCTTCCGGGAGACCGCAAAGGATGTGGCCAGCGGAGCGTTCAACAGCAATATGAGCATGAACACCGGTGGTAACGGGAACAGTCTGACCCAATGGGGTATGCAGGCTATTCAGGATGCCTACCAGAAGACCAGCAACGCCATCAGCAAGAACATCAAGAAAAACAAGGTCAATCTGAAATACGGCACGTTTGTCTATATCATCAACAGCCAGGAGAAAAAATAATACAGAGTAAATAATCCATTCAAAGATTCAGAGATATGAAAATCATCAAAACTATCTGTACCGGAATTGCGGCAGTGTTCTCGATTCTGCCGACTTTCGCCCAGCAGACCTACGAGGAATTGGAGCAGCTGACCGTCAACGAGCAGGTGACGACCGTCATCACCGCTTCCGAGCCCATCCGTTTCGTGGATATTTCCACGGACAAGGTGGTTGGAGACCAGCCTATAAACAACACCATTCGTCTGAAGCCCAAAGAGACCGGACATGAAGACGGAGAAGTGCTTGCCATCGTCACCATTGTCACGGAACGCTACCGCACCCAGTATGCGTTGCTTTATACCACAAGAATGCAGGAAGCCGTAACGGACAAGGAGATAGAGTTCCGGGAACGGAATGCCTACAACAATCCGGCAGTCAGCATGTCGGTATCGGACATGAGCCGTTATGCCAGACGGATATGGAACTCTCCTGCAAAATACCGGAATGTGAGCAACAGGGAACACCGCATGAATATGAGACTAAACAACATCTATGCGGTCGGAGATTACTTTTTTATTGACTTCTCCATTGAGAACAAGACAAACATCCGTTTTGACATTGACGAGATCCGGTTAAAACTCGCTGACAAGAAAGTTACCAAAGCGACAAATGCCCAAATCATAGAATTGACTCCGGCATTGGTTCTTGAACAGGCGAAATCATTCCGTCACGGCTATCGCAATGTGATTGTGGTCAAGAAGATGACCTTCCCCAACGACAAGGTACTTACCATTGAGATGACAGAGAAACAGATAAGCGGCAGGAACATACGTCTGAATATCGACTATGAGGATGTGCTTTCAGCCGATTCGTTTAATGCCGTATTGTTAGAGGAGGAATGAGCATGAGAAGAATTGTATTGGCATTGGTGGCAATCGTTGCATTTGCCATCACCGGCAAGGCACAGAGTAACAGCGACCGGCTTTCTTTAGGTGTAGGTTGCCTGTATCAAAATGGTCTGGATCTTACCCTCTCTTACGAACATGAAGGCAAATACCACCATGCTTGGGAGTTTTTTGCCAACGGTTACATCAAGTGGGCTGAATGCGCCTCCTGCAAGCATATCTGTCCCGAATCATTCTGGAAGAATTACCGAAGCTATGGGTTCGGTGTCGCCTACAAGCCTTGTGTGGTACGTGGGCGCAATCATTACGGCAATGTCCGTATCGGTGCGTCGGCAGGAAGTGATACCCGTCGTTTCTTGGGAGGCATCCACCTCGGATATGAGCACAATTATGTATTGCGTGGTGGCTGGCAGTTGTTCTGCCAGGTCAAGACCGATTTGATGATAAAAGGCGAAGACCTGTTCCGCACAGGTATTGTCTTAGGTGTAAAATTACCATTAAATTAAGGGAAAGATGAAAAAGAAGATATACAACGAGATAGGCAGACTGGTCGGGATGTTGGCCATTACCGTTTTATTCGTGGCTTGTGACGAACACCGGGATTTTCCGGACACGGCAATGAAGCCCTGTCATATCCTATGCACGGACGGAAAAGTATTGTCGGTATCGGACTTCAGGGAATCCGAAAAACAACCCATTGCCGTGGTGTTCCATATCAATCACGATGAGAACACCGAGGGTAACGGCTATGCCGTCTATCTGTGGGATTTGGAGCCATTGGCTTTTGCCGACAGCATAGGCGTGAAGCAAAACACCTCCGCCGACATCGCCGCACTGGACGGATTTGAAAATACTTTCGCCCTATTGGATGCGAGAGAAACATCCTCGCCACTGGCAGAGAAAGTTTTTGATATGTGGAGATACGGCCAATCCGCCTATGTCCCATCGGTAGCACAGATGCGCTTGCTTTATCATGCCAAGGAGCAAATCAATCCTGTTATCAAGATATGCGGTGGCGACACGCTGTCCATTGAAGCCGATGATTGCTGGTACTGGACAAGTACGGAGGTCAATGAACAACAGACCGCCAAGGCATGGCTCTATTCTATGGGAAGCGGAACGATTCACGATACGCCCAAAATACAGGCTCATAAATCAAGGGCAATCATCACATTGAGAGATTGAAAACCAGATTATTAAAGGAATTAGCGAATAACAGCTATGGAAGAAAGTAAAGAATTACAAGGCTTTTACAAGATATTCCGCTCGGTCATCTATATCTCCATCCTGATGGAGTTCTTCGAGTATGCCATCGACCCTGCCATGCTTGACCATTGGGGAGGTATCCTCTGCGACATACACGGACGCATCAAACGGTGGGTGATATACAATGACGGAAATCTTGCGTACAGCAAACTTGCCACGTTCCTGCTTATCTGCATCACCTGTATAGGCACGAGGAACAAGAAAAAACTGGAGTTCAATGGCCGCAAGCAGGTCCTCTATCCTATCATAGCAGGTATAGGGCTGATTGTGCTGTCCGTATGGCTGTACGGTTATCCGATGGAAACAAGGCTTTATTCCTTGCGCCTGAACATCTGGCTCTATATGATTGCCTCCGTGGTCGGCGTGATACTGGTTCACATCGCCCTTGACAATATCTCCAAATTCCTCAAAGAGGGTTTGCTCAAAGACCGCTTCAACTTTGAAAATGAAAGTTTCGAGCAATGCCGGGAGTTACAGGAAAACAAATACTCGGTCAATATCCCCATGCGCTATTATTACAAAGGCAAGTTCCGTAAAGGTTGGGTGAACATCAACAACCCTTTCCGAGGCACTTGGGTAGTCGGCACACCGGGCAGTGGTAAGACTTTTTCCATCATCGAGCCGTTTATCCGGCAGCACTCCGCAAAGGGCTTTGCCTTAGTAGTTTACGACTACAAATTTCCGACATTGGCTACCAAATTGTACTATCATTACAAGAAGAACCAGAAGCTCGGAAAGCTGCCCAAGGGGTGCAAATTCAACATCATCAACTTCGTGGATATGGAATACAGCCGCAGGGTAAATCCTATCCAGTTGAAATACATCAACAACCTTGCTGCCGCATCCGAAACCGCAGAAACCCTGCTTGAGTCCTTGCAGAAAGGCAAGAAAGAAGGAGGCGGAGGCAGCGACCAGTTCTTCCAGACCTCCGCTGTCAACTTCCTGGCAGCCTGTATCTATTTCTTCTGCAACTGGGGGAAAGAACCCTACGACAAGGACGGTAATATGCTCACGGCGGAAAAGGTACAGGACAAACAGACCAAACGGATGATCACCACCGGGCGTGTATTCAATTCCGCTGGCGAGGAAGTGGAGCCGGCTTATTGGTTAGGCAAATATTCCGATATGCCACATATCCTTTCGTTCCTTAACGAGAGCTATCAGACCATCTTTGAGGTGTTGGAGACCGACAATGAGGTGGCACCGTTGCTCGGTCCGTTTCAGACCGCCCTGAAAAACAAGGCAATGGAACAGTTGGAAGGTATGATCGGTACGTTACGTGTCTATACCTCGCGTCTGGCGACCAAGGAGAGCTATTGGATATTCCACAAGGACGGTGACGACTTCGACTTGAAAGTCTCTGACCCCAAGAATCCCTCTTACCTATTGATTGCCAACGACCCGGAAATGGAGAGTATCATCGGTGCGCTGAACGCCCTAATTCTCAATCGTCTTGTTACAAGAGTAAATACCGGGCAGGGCAAGAATATCCCGGTAAGCATTATCGTGGATGAGTTGCCAACGCTCTACTTTCACAAGATAGACCGACTGATAGGCACTGCCCGAAGTAATAAGGTAAGCGTGGCATTAGGATTTCAGGAGTTGCCGCAACTCGAAGCGGACTATGGCAAGGTAGGTATGCAGAAGATTATCACTACTGTCGGCAATGTAGTCAGCGGATCTGCCCGTTCCAAAGAGACCTTGGAATGGTTGTCATCCGACATCTTCGGTAAGGTGGTACAGCTCAAAAAAGGTGTGACCATCGACCGGGACAAGACCTCCATCAACCTCAATGAGAATATGGACAGCCTTGTTCCGGCATCCAAAATCTCCGATATGCCTACAGGTTGGATATGCGGACAGACAGCACGAGACTTTGTAAAGACAAAGACCGGTACAGGAGGTTCTATGAACATTCAGGAAAGTGAAGAGTTCAAGACTTCAAAGTTCTACTGCAAGACAGACTTTGATATGGATGAAATCAAAAAGGAGGAAGCAGGATATGTTCCTCTCCCTAAGTTCTACACTTTTAAATCAAGGGATGAACGAGAGCGCATCCTCTACAAAAACTTCGTGCAGGTTGGCGAGGATGTGAAATCGATGATAAAGGAAATACAACAATATAAAGTTAAATAAATATGTGATATGGCATCAATTAAATTAAAGTTTAGAGTGTCCTCTCTCCCTGAGAAAGAGGGCACTTTGTATTTTCAAGTTATCCACGAAAGAGTGGTAAAACAGATAGGAACACCCTGTCGGATATTAGAATCAGAGTGGGACAAGCATCGTAATGATATTATCAAATCCACGTATGTATCTCCAAACAGACAAGGGCTTATCAAATCTATCAGAGAAAAGGTTACGTGGGAGAAAAAACGCTTGCATAAAATCATTGAAAATTTAGAGAACAATGGGTTTCCTTTTACTACCGATAAAATAGTACAAGAGTATTATGCCCTATCCACTGAAAATACAACTGTCTTTGAATATATTAAAATTCAAATAGAAAGATTGAAAAGTGCAGGAAAAGAACGGACAAGTGAAACATACAAGCAGATGCTTCTCAGTTTTATGAAGTTTAGGAATGAGGAAGACTTATTTTTTGATATGATAGATGAACATCTAATATGTCAGTATGAAAGTCACATGAGAATTTCCAATTTATGCCGAAATACCACATCGTTTTATTTAAGGATATTGCGCAGTGTTTATAATCGTGCAGTAGAAGATGGGCTTACAAAACAGAATATGCCTTTCAAACGTGTATATACCGGAGTAGACAAAACCTCCAAACGTGCGATCAGCCTAAAAGAAGTCAAAAGGATTAAAGATTTGGATTTGAGTCAAACGCCAACCCTTGATTTTGCAAGAGATATATTTCTATTCTCCTTTTATATGCGTGGGATGTCTTTCGTTGACATTGCATATCTGAAAAAGAAAAATCTTGCAAACGGCTTTGTTGTATATAACAGACGTAAAACAGGGCAACAGTTAGTTGTAAAATGGGAAAAACAAATGGAAGCAATAGCCAATAAGTATCTTGATTCAAACAATCCTTTTCTTTTCCCTATTATCACAAAGGAAGATGGAACTGAACGCAAGCAGTATTTGAATAAAATGATGTTAATCAACAGATATTTGAAGAAGATTGCAGAACTTGCAAAAATCCCTATCCCACTGACCATGTACGTGGCCCGGCATTCCTGGGCGAGTATCGCCCAATCGAAAAATGTACCTATGCAGGCTATCAGTCTTGGTATGGGGCATGACAATGAAGAAACGACACGCATTTACCTTGCCTCTATTCAAACCGATGTCATAGATAATGCCAATAATAAGATTTTGAATCTTTTGGAGAGAAACAAGTAAAAAACAATTTGGTTATAGGAAATTTAGCTGCATTTGATATAAAAAAATATTAAATGCTAAATGTTTGCGCCTTAATATCTCGTAGTAAAATGCGATTGTTTGGGAAAAGTTTTCACTCTTACATAGAGTGCATAAATCACCTGCAAAGTTACAAATTTATTTGCAGATAGTATGCTTTTCTTTGCAAAAGTTTCACTTTCGAGAGTAAATGTTTGACGAAATTGCTCAAACATATTACTTAAATGCTACAAATTCAATGATATGAAAATGCGTACTAACTCTATGTAAGAGTTAGACAAACAACAGCCCAAAATAACAGAGTAATATGGCATATTCATTAATAGCAAATTCAGGCATACACATTACAACTTTTCCTTTGGAAATCAGAATAAAGGAAAAGTTTAGTTTGTGGTTTCACGAGTGGTATGATACTACAAATGGCGAATGGATTCTTGATTTAGCCCATGAAGTAACAACAGAAACTAATAGGTACTTTTTTAAGAAAAAAAAGCTCTTTGATAATGGATTCTTATCAGAGGCCACTGGCTGTGGAGACATTGATGTTAGTTCTTTAGCTGAAGAGGGTATAATCCCCTTGATGATTGATGAAGAGATGCAATGTACAGGTGAAATTTACAAAATGACTTTCTCCGATAAAGGTAATACTTTAGATTTCTTTGAAAATAAATGGTTGCCACTGCCATACTTCTTCAAACGTAGTGAAACGAAATTTAAATTTGGTCCACTAAACTGGAGCCGATTTATGCTTATACCTATTGACTCTACAGAACAAACCAAACGCTATAATGTGATTTTAGCATTTGATACTCGTACCGTAGAACAAAATAGTAAATATGAAGAATGTCCTATTTTCCCAGATCAGTTTATGACTGAAATGAAATTTGAGGTGTGTAAGCAGGAGTTTTATCTTATGGATTATTGCTCACCAAAACAAGAGTGGGAATACATAAATGACTATTTGTTTTCTTTAGTTCATCCTAATATAAGTAGCGTAGGTAAAATAAAGTCTGGTAAAAAACTTAACTATATAGCATCCTATTATTTATTAATCGATTATATTGCTCAGAATGAGCTATTCCCCAAGGTATCCTTATTTAAAGACAAAGATACTTTGGTGAAAGATGTTGATATGGTTATTGACATAGGCAACTCGCGAACAACCGCACTGCTTGTTGAAGACAATTCAAATTTCAATCAAGTAAATCAGTTGGAATTGATCGACTATACAAATCTTTTGAAAACCGACTCCAAAGGTACTAAAATCAATACATATCAAGAACCTTTTGATATGCGATTAGCATTTAGGAAAGTAGATTTTGGCGACTTTGGGATACAAGGCAGTAAACAATTTGTATATCCTAGTTTTGTAAGGCTTGGAAAAGAAGCGAATCATTTGATACATCGTGCAACTGAATCTGTTTCAAATAGAGAAAGTCTTTCTACTATGTCAAGTCCCAAAAGGTACCTTTGGGATGGGCATAAAAGTAAAGATGAATGGAACTTTATGGTGCTTGATGGAGAAAAAGATAATCACATCTTAAATATTCCTGGTATCTCAGAACACTTACAAAGCAATGGGCAGTTAGCAATCAATGGTACAGGAGGGCAATCTTATCACTATTCAAGACGATCTCTTATGACTTTTGCTTTTCTTGAGATGCTCGTTCAAGCACAGGTACAAATTAACAATAATCAATATCGGATAGATCGTGGTGATATTACATTACCTCGTCGCATACGGCGTATGGTTGTTACTTGTCCTACAGCCATGTCTAAACTTGAAAGAGAAGCTCTTGTAAAATGTGCTGGCGATGCAGTAAAGCTACTTAATCTTTTTAAGAATGAAGATTTTCGTGTTGATATTGCACCTGCTGTTACTACGTTTAAAGATACAGAAAGCAAATGGTATTACGATGAGGCAACTTGCTCTCAATTAGTATATATCTACGGTGAAATTGGCTGGAAATATAAAGGTTCCTGTCAAGAGTTTTTTAATTTATACGGGAAAACTTCTCAAAACAGCATTCAACCAGAATTAACAATTGGCTCCTTGGATATTGGTGCTGGAACATCAGATTTAATGATTAGCCGTTATTCTTATACTAAGGGAGATGTAACAACCATTACTCCAGAACCTCTTTTTTACGATAGTTACTATTACGCTGGTGATGAGATGCTCAATGAACTTATAAAAAAAATTATGTTCTTCTCTCCCAATAGTGCTTTTAGAAAGAAATTGAAAGGGCTTTCTGAAACTGATTATCGTCAACGTCTGCGCAATTTTTTTGGCCCAGATTATACAGGGCAAACGATCTCTGATCGAAAGCTGCGTAGAGACTTCAATATACAATATTCTATACCACTTATGTATTGTTTCCTTGATATGTTAGCTAATGGCATTAAGGATTGTACAATACGCTATACAGATGTATTTGAAGATTGTCCGCCTAATGAACGGATAAAAGAGGGATTTAAGAAATATTTTTCTTTTGATTTGGAAGATCTTGAATGGGAGTTTGACAAATTTGCTGTTTCTGATGTTATATCAAGAGCTTTTGAACCCCTATTAAAAAAAATTGCGACTATAATGTATGCCTATAATTGCGACATTGTATTGTTGTCGGGACGACCTTCGTCTTTATCTCCTATACGCAACATTTTTTTAAAATATTATTCAGTGTCTCCAAATCGTTTAATATTGTTGAATGATTATTTTGTAGGACATTGGTATCCTAATAAGAATAACACGGGGAAAGCCACTGCAAAAACCATCGTTGCAATGGGAGCGTTAGTCGGTTATTATGCTACATCTCTTGGGAATCTTGATAAATTTTTAATAGACAAATCGCAATTAGATAAAAAACTAAAATCTGTAATTAATTACATAGAATCTTCACGGGAAGGACAACCGATAGAATACTTCATAACACCAGAAAAAAATATGGGAGAACTGATGGTTAGTTCTTTACCTACGACTTTAAATGTTCGACAAATTGGATTGGACTCTTATCCGTCAAGAAAATTATATGTCATTGATTTTAACCAACACAAGATGATTGAACGCATAAGAAATAAAGCTATTCAAGAAGGTACTTCTATAAATGAAACGCAAGCTCTTGCTAAGGTTAAGGAAATAATTGATGATTTACGTTTACGAATGCCTTTTCAACTATCTATTGAACGCGATGAAGATGATAAAGAAAAATTAATAATTACAGCTATTACTGACAAAAAAGGTAACGAATTGGCAGATAGTAACATTGAGATAAACATTCAAAGTTTAGGAGCGGACGAGCGTTATTGGCTTGACACCGGAGCTTTTGATATTCAATAATGCAAATTATATTATGATACAAGATATAAACTCGCAAATAGCAGAAATTGAACGTTCGATAATATGGGCTAAAAAATTTGATAAAAGCACATTTCCTGTTGAAGAACTGAAGGAGTATCGTAGAAAACTGAGAAGATTTGCTAATGCATTAGCAGAAAATTGTTCAGCTGCGGCATATGGCGAAAGTCAGGTTGGAAAATCCTATCTTATGAGTAGTCTTTTGTCAACAGCAGAATCGCCTTTTGTCATTATAAATGATGGTAAAGAATATAGTTTTATTGATGATTTGAATCCCAGCGGAGGTAATACTTCTAAAACCGAATCTACAGGTGTAATAACAAGATTTACTATCAATAATAGTAACGAAGCTATGAAAGATTTTATAAAGATTAAAAATCTTTCCATTGCAGATTTGCTAATGCTTTTAATAGACTCATATTATAACGATCTTAAAATAGATAATAGCAAAGTCCTTTTGCATGACTCAATTAATGTCGAATTATTAAATGTTCAGTATCTTTGGGCGAACAAGACAGAACCTGTTCAAGAAGTTCTTACAGAAGATGATGTAAAGGATATCTGTGATTATATTGTAGAAGTTTTGGGAGCTAATGCAGTAAACATTACGCATTCAGACTTCCGCAAGATTGTCGCACCCAAAATTCAGTATGTATCAAGTGAGCATTGGGTCAAGATATTTAGCATACTATGGAATAAGAATGAAGAGTTAAGCCATCTTTTTAGCCTATTAGTAAATGAATATAAAAAGATACAGTTTAAAACAGACATTTATGTCCCATTTGACGCTGTCCTTAGAGATAAAGGAACACTGCTAAAAATCGAGTGGCTGGATTCAGTTTGCGGATTAAAACATGAAACAGATACCGATGTATTGGTTACTGACGTATATGATACAAACGGGAAGCTGTTGAGCAGCAATTTTAATAAGTCATCATTGTCAGCTCTCATTGCAGAATTAACATTTGTTCTACCTAAACAGATTGCAGAGAATAGACGATTTTTAAACAAAATTGATTTGCTGGATTTTCCAGGAGCGCGTTCTCGTGAAAAATTCAAAGAACAAGAAATAGGAACAGTCTTACCAACAATACTACGTCGTGGTAAAGTAGCATATCTTTTTAATAAGTATTCCCGTTCATTAAGAATAAGTTCTGTCTTATTCTGTCACCATAACGATCAAAAGAATGAACCAACATTAGGAGAAACTATTAATGATTGGATAGAAACTAATATCGGTAAAACTCCCGAAGAACGTACTGAAGATTTAACACGAACTAACGGGATTTCTCCATTGTTTTTGATTGCAACAAAATTCAACATCGAATTAGAAAGGACAAAAAATGATTCGTCCACTAATACAGAGTTGCTTTCTGAACACTGGAAACGTTTCAAGACAGTTCTGCCTGAAATTATCAAGCCTGCTACTTGGTTTGATAATTGGGTAACCCGTGGCGGTTTATTTCGTTCTGAGGCTTTTCAAAGTATTTATTTACTTCGTGATTATTATTGGTCAATGAAAAATCAAATCTTCGATGGTTACAATGACAAGACAAAATCACCAGAAGTAGCACGACATATCCACGATGATTATCCAGAATACTTTAATAATCTAGAACGGAACTTCCTTAACAACGAATTTGTAAAGAAGCATTTTGCCAATCCTAAGGCATCTTGGGACGAGGTGTCTTCTTTAAATTGCGATGGTTCTAAAGCTATTATTCGTGATTTAGATGCAATCTCCAGCGTATTGGAAGCTGCTAGAAGAGAAAAGTATTTAAATGAATTAAAAGCAATAAGAAATGAAATGCTGGCCAAACTAAATACGTATTATGAGCCAGAAAATAAAGAAGAAAACAATGCAAGAACAAGAACAATAGCCGGAGAAATACGCAGACGTCTAGATTCACAAATTGGCAAGAAGCCAGAAATATTTGGTTATATTATTGATCAACTGATGACACCTGTTGGGGATTTACGACAGATTGCATATGACATCGTTATCTTGAAAACAGAAACCCCTAAAGATTTTAATGAAGTAATCTTGATTAGGACACAAGCAGGTATCAATCCCAATGAAGATAAGCAACTTAATATCCAAAGATTATGCGACTACTATGCGTGTGACATAGCGACATTAGAAAAAGAGTTTGCTGAAAATGGATTTACTGTTGCTGATGTTGTTTCAAATGAATGCAGTGTTGCTGCAACAGTTGCTGATGTTGTTTCAAATAATATTTTGGACTACTGGGCTATATTTATCAATAAACAGGTTAAAAAACTCGAAAAATACCTTCCTCATTCAGATGAAGTTGCTTTTATGCTACAAAGCCTTTGTAAGAAATTAGGCGTTCAGAAAACAATATCTACCAAGATTGATCAGTATTCGAGAGTATTTCCTGATAATGATTTACCAAATGCAATCGCTGATTTTGCCTCACTGACATTGAACAATTTTGTTAGTTCAATAGGACGTATGTATATGACGGATGAGGATATTGAAAATATACGTGCCAAAGCACTAGCATGTAATTTAGCTATTGACTTGTCGCCTGCGGCTAGTGATATCAAACACACACAAATTAGTGTGTATGATGCATTACAAGCATTTGACGATGCTTCTGATCCAACAACCGTCTCAATTCAAACATTGATGAAGTTACCATTTTGGGATAATTTTCAAAGATGGAAGAATCTTTTGGTCATTGGACTATTATATTCTGCGGATATTTCGCACAGTGACCCAATTGCAAATGCTATTATAAAAGAAATTATAGATAATTGTAAAGCACTATATACAAATAAATAAATTATGGCAAGAGCTACATTTTATAATAAAAGATTACTTGGACATATCGATGATACTGATTTCACCGATTATCAAGGTATTGGCTCAGACCCTCTTTACAAACGATATAAGAGTGTGGAAAGTGTGGTAAAGAGTCGTATATCACCACAATATCAGTCTTTCCTTGCTTGCCCTTTTTATGAAGATGGCAATATTTTCTGGTATGTTGACGAATGGAATAATACGCCTCAAAAATTCACCGAACTTTCAGGTGCAGAAAAGAAACATTATACCCACATCAAGGATGATACTTTAAAACATTATCAGGAAACATTGAAAAAATTAAATCCTGAAGAATTTGCTATCCTTAATGGGGCTTTAAAATATATCAATGATGAATTTATCTATTGTTATGATGAGAAAATTGTACTCATTGCCTGGGGAATGCGTCTTGATGAAGAAAAACATACAAGTGATGGAAAATGGTTTAAGACAGCTGTCAAGTATGACAAAAAGAAAATATCTTTTGACTTAGCTGGCCATGGGAAGCTCGAAACAACTATAGCAAGTGTTCCATATCTTACGACAATTAGCCGAAATAAGGGACATATTATCACAACAAAAGATATACCTACTATCATCGCAGAAGAAGGATATAATTTTATCGGTTGGAATCCTAATCCGATTGGACATGAGGTACAGGAAGATATTATTTTCACCGCTCAGTATACAAGGAAAAATACAACAGTACCCAAAGCAGAAGATAAGGAAGAATTGATGAAAGTTATCTTTGATGCTGGCGCTAACGGAGTTTTAAAAGGAGGAACATCTATTGAAGTTTCTAAAGGACATATTTTGAGTAAAGAAGAAATGCCTATTGTTATGGCAAATAAAGGATTCCTTTTTACTCAATGGACTCCTAGTATCAATGTACCTATAAATAATGACACTCTTTTCACTGCTGAATATAAGCAAGAATTTGCTCAATGTAACTTCTCCGCAGGTGAACATGGCACATTGCAGGGTAATAAGGTTATCAAAAAACCACTTGGAGTTACTCCTATTATATCAGAAATTCCCATAGTAAAGCCAAACAAGGGATATCGTTTTACTGGTTGGGACGTTAATCCTCTTGCAGCTCTGACTAACAATAAGGTTTGCGTTGCCCAATATGAAAAAATACTACCTTGGTATAAACGATGGTGGCTTGGTTTTACAAGCCTCTTCTCTGGTAAAGGTTGTCTTAAATGGCTGCTATGGTTGTTGTTAATTATTCTTTTAATTTGGTTATTATCATGGCTCTTGCGAGGTTGTGATAGTGACATTTCTGTAGATCGTTATGGAAATACTGTATTGCCAATTGACGAGACGGAAAAAATTGAGCAGATTACTAAACCAGATGGGACAATCCATGATAATAATGGAAGTATTGGCAACATTATTGGCAATGATGGACGTTTACCTGAAAATGGTGTCGTTTCGCCGATAATTGGCGATGGGGACATTATGCCCCCAATAGTGTCCAATCCTGGAACTCCGGATGTAATAGACAATCGACTAAACATCTACTTTGAAGATAACAATGCGGACTTGAATAAATGGGTACAAGATTTCAAGCAGATGTATCCATCAGATAGTTATAAAATCATTGGCTATGACCCTAATGTCAAGATGATTCAAATACAAATACCTGAAGGACAACGTGATAATATCAGAAAGGAATTACCTATAAAAATTCCCGATCAGAATTTTTTCGTTGTAGACGAATCTATAATGGTTCTTCATGGCAACAAAAGCCAATCATCTGCAAATAAAGGATGGCACTTAAAGGCAGCACATGTAAAAGAAGGTTGGGAGATAACAAAGGGAGATTCTAATCTTGTTGTTGCTATAATCGATGATGGAATTGATGTTGACCATAGAATGTTCCAAGGCAGGTTTTTTAAAGCATACAATGTTTTTACACAAAATAGAGCATTGAGTGTTGGTGAAGGACACGGAACTCATGTCGCAGGTTTGGCAGTAGGATCAACAGAATTCTATTCAGATGGAGCGGCTGGAGTCGCCCCTAACTGTAAGATAATGCCAGTTCAGGTATTTGATAATGGAATGTGTACATTCTCTTCACTTGCAAGTGGTATTATGTATGCAATTCATAATGGAGCAAACATTGTCAATGTTTCTATAGGACCAAGTTTCCAAGGTTTAAATCAGTTGCCAATAGAAGAGCAAATAAAGGTTGCCCAACAATACTTTAAGAATGAGGAAAAAGTATACAGACGCATTATCAATGCTGCCAATGAGAAAAATGTAATTCTTGTATTTGCAGCAGGAAACGATAATATTGTAACCGCAATTCTTCCTGAATGCCGTTTAACCAATAACACAGTAAATGTAGCGGCATGTTCTTCTGAATACAAATCGTCTAGATTTACAAATTATTCATTAGGAACAAATGTATCAGCACCTGGAGAGGGTATATATAGTGCTTATCCAAATAACTCTTTCAAACAGTTTGACGGGACAAGCATGGCAGCTCCGATTATAACTGGAACTATTGCCTTAATGAAATCAATAAAGCCGGATATAAATGTTAAACAATGCATTGCTGTAATTCAAAAAACGGGGAAAAATTTGGATGAATTTATTCCACCAATGGTACTCATCGATCAGGCTCTCATTGCTGTTAAGAATGGTGATATACCAGAAGAACCGATATGGTCGCAAATACTGGATACAGGCTCTATAGAACACAATGATGACATTACTTCAACGGAACAGTCTCAAAATAACGAACAAAGTTCTACCGAAGTCAATAACCCGACAGATGATTATAGAGCCTTGAGAGATTTGCTTAAACAATTAAAAGAGCAGCGTGACGCATTAAATAAAAGAATAAATGACTTAGAAAAGAAAATTCAATAATATGAGTACAAATAAATATTCGTGGAACGAGACATTAAAATTCTCGTGGGGACATATCATTGCTTTTGTTGCTTTGATATTTATCAGTTATGTTACATACATGGGTAACTTTTATTCTAATGGAGGTGACTTTTCTGTGGCTGCCATAAGCGTATTCATTATAGACATAGCTTTGCTGACAACATTTATCGGAGCACAAATATTAAAAGGGACAGATGGTAAATTTAATCGTTCAATAATTATTGAGAGAGTATTGATTTGTTTATGTCCTGTTGCTTTCATTTGGAGCATGATTCCATACAACCACTATTGGAATGTATATTCTGAACGAAATCATATAGAAGAGATGTTTAGTGCATCTATCGAAAAATCAAAAACGATGTTTACTGACTATAATTCGTATGCAAAGAATCGTATCAACAATTATAGTCAGCATTTAACGACCATTATTGATAATAAAAGTACAAATCCCCTGCAATACAGAAAAGCTGGTTTTTCTGGAAACAGCGATGCACTTCAAAAGGAAAACTATATCCATACTCTTCAACTTCAATTACTGTCTCAAAATACGGATAGTTTGCAAACTCTTGCATTGAAATGGATTGAAAGCGCCAACCAAGGAGCAAGTGTTTGGAATGCTTTTCTTATCGGAAATATTGACAAGATTTCAAATGCAATCAAATCGTGGAATAGTACATTGGTTCAAGTTTCTGAATTTAAGATGAACAATGAACCTGACAATATTCAACCGTTCAACAGCGAGCAAAATTCCTATAACCAAGCTATTGAAGGCTTGCAGGGCTTAAAAGATACTTATAAAAGCACACAGGGGATTGCACTTAATACTATCTGGTCCGGCATTCTACTATTTCTGATGCTTTTGTTTCCATATTTATTACAGAAGAGGAATACACGAGCTATTGGTCTATATTACTTGATACCTCTCAAATCCAAAAACTCTACAGTAAAGATTGAGGTCAAGAAGCCGCGAAAAAATACAAAACAAGAAACATCTACCGACTCTATAGAGCAAACAAACGATATAGATAGCAACGACATTTATGGTGGAACTTTTTAATTCGTAAGATATAAACATTAATATGGCTAGCAAAAAAGAAATACTCAAAAACATTACAAATTACACACCAGAAGAAATTGCTGATGCGGTAAGAAGTGGAGTTGTTTCCATGTATGAATTGGGCAAAAACACAGAAGGTGCCTTTACTCCTTTGCTTAGAAAGAGAGTAAAAGAGCTTCTTGAACAAACTCCCATGCCTACAGTCGAAAACGATAAAGAGAATGTATCTGAAATAGAAAATTCTGTTATATCAGACTCTTCTACAACAGAAGATTTGTCTATTCCTGATGAACTTGAAATTACACCTATTACAGAAGAATTACCTTCACTAATAAAAGAAGATCCACAAACGCCCCAAGATAACACTGAGAATAAACCGGGCATGTTCCGAAATCCGTTTTCATTTTCTGGAAGAATACGTCGAACTGAATACGGTCTTTCAATGATTATTTGCTTCGTCATAAATTTATTTATGCAAGGTATTGTAGGTGTTGCAGCAGAATCAGACGCAGCATCAGCATTGCTAATATTATATTTAATAATGCTCGTACCTTATTTTTGGTTTATATGGGCACAAGGTGCAAAACGTTGCCATGATAGAGGTAATTCTGGTTGGTTCCAGATTATTCCGTTTTATGGCTTATGGATGCTTTTCGCAGAAGGAGAAACCGGCACAAATGAATATGGAAATAGTCCCAAATAATCACTTTTGAATATGAAACAAAAAATTTTAGATAATGTCTCAGAATATTCTGCAAGTCAACTTGTGGAATACATACGAACAGGTGTCGTAACTTTCGATGAGTTAGTTCAAGACACCGATGGTGAATTTGCAGTGGAAAAAAGAAGAGAAGTAAAACATATCCTTGAAAGTGGAGATGCAGAAGAATGGAATAATGTGAAAGTACAGCATTCAATAGAAGCTGTCCAGCATTATCTTGACACATATCCCAATGGTCAATTCCGTGCAGAAGCACGTGCTTTGAAGAATGAACTTGAAAGCGAACTTCAAAAAAGTTATCTACAAGCAACTACTGACGATGCTTGGACGTTGGTTGATAAATCCGACAAAAATGAATTGCGAGAATTTATAAAAAAATACCCTAATAGCACTCATGTCAGCGAAGCACGAAAACTTATTGATTCTTTGTTGTTAGATGAAATAATGGGTGTTGATATAGATACTTTGGTTACTCAAATAAATCAAGTTCCTACAGATAAGACAGCTGTTACACAAGAACAACGAGACAATAAAACGATAGCAATAATTGAAAAATTCCTTAGCGAAAAAAAGGTTAGGAAATCTGATTTTTTGGATAAGATTAAAGAAGACCATAATCTCGTAAGTTCAGGTGTAGTAAAACGTCTAATAAATTCTGGGACGATATCTATAGAGGATTTGATAAGTATTGAGATTGACCGTCTTTTTATTCAAAAAATGTTCAATGGAGAAAGTGCACAAAGTTTTTCTACACCAGAAAAATTAGACAAGATCCACAAACAATCAACAGAAATCTATTTTTGGGGTATTCCGTCTTCTGGAAAAAGTTGTGCTCTTGGTGCAATTCTGAGTGTCGCAGCAAGTGGAAAGGTTGCACATTCGATGGATGCAGATACAGAGTCGCAAGGATATGGGTATATGACTAAACTTATCAACTTATTCCAAAATGGTGAAATCGGAACATTGATGGAAGGAACTTCTGTAGACTCATTTTATGAAATGGGATTTGATTTAGTTGATAAAGAAGGTAAGATACATCCTATTACCTGTATTGATATGGCTGGAGAATTGATGCGATGTATGTATAAAGCTAATGCCGGGGACAATATGTCCGAAACTGATGAGGTCATGTTAGATACACTAACAAAGGTTCTCATTGATAATAGGTCAACAAGTAGAAAGATGCACATTTTTGTCATTGAATACGGTGCAGAGGATAGACTTTATGAAGGCCTACCTCAGCGTGTATATTTAGAAGGTGCCGTATCGTATATAAAAAATACTGGTATTTTCAAGAAAGATACAGATGCCATCTACATAATGATAACAAAGGCAGATAAAGTCAAAAATGCAACGAAAGACACCTTCACAAACTACATCAATGACAAATATCTAGGATTTTATAATGGGCTAGAACAAATATGTAAAGACAACGAAATCAATAAGGGAAAAGTTGAAAAAATAG
>ERZ857827.1653-NODE-1653-length-21065-cov-9.974155_pt1 | contig 21065 bp, 13 predicted proteins | sample MGYA00519761_ERZ857827 | MGnify/ENA primary metagenome ERZ857827 (study PRJEB31778, sample SAMEA3449370) | human gut metagenome | biome: human gut; feature: human-associated habitat; material: faeces | place: United Kingdom | collected 2010/2012 ... | reverse complement strand
GCCGCAGGGAAGCCGACGGCAGCGACATCGGTGGCCGCGGCGGCGGAATGTGGATCGGAGGCCGGGGTCTCTTCGGCGGAGGTTTCGGCGGAGGACATGCGGGCGGCGGCTTCGGGGGCGGCGGCTTCGGAGGCGGCGGTGCCGGTTCGAAATGGTGAAAAGCAAAAAAGCGGCGGGCAGGTTAGTAACCTTGTCCGTTCGTCCGTATTAATTAACGTATTTAACAACGAAAACGAACCTTTTCGTTAGGCCGAGCGCCGAGCCGCACTTGTGCGGGCTATGCCGAGGCGAGAAAAGGAGCATGAAAGTGAACAACATGAAAAAGAGTCTTTGGATTGTCCTTGCGGTCGTTGCGGTGCTCGCCGTCTGGGGGTATTCGGTCTACAACGGCCTGGTCGAAAAGGAGGAGGCCGTACACGGTGCGTGGTCGAACGTCGAGACGCAGTATCAGCGCCGCTCCGATCTGATTCCCAATCTGGTCAATACGGTGAAGGGGTATGCCGCCCACGAGCAGCAGACGCTCGCGGCGGTGGTCGATGCGCGTTCGAAGGCGACTTCGATGAATGTCGACGCCGACGACCTGACGCCCGAACGGCTGGCGGCGTTCCAGCAGGCGCAGGAGGGCGTGCGTTCGGCGCTGGGGCGTCTGATCGCCGTCGCCGAGAACTATCCCGATCTGAAAGCCAACAGCAATTTCCAGGAGTTGCAGGCGCAGTTGGAGGGGACGGAGAATCGCATCGCCGTAGCCCGCACGGCCTTCAACGAGAAGACGCAGGCCTACAACGTCGCCGTCCGCCGTTTTCCGGCCAATCTGGTGGCGGGAATACTCTCGTTCGGGCAGAAACCCTATTTCGAGGCGGACGACAGCGCTGCGCAGGCGCCCGAAGTCGCCTTCTGATACGACAAACTACTAACCCTGATTCGATATGAAACGATTTTTTCTGTTGACACTGGCCTCGGCGGCGCTTCTCGGCGCTTCGGCCGCACCGGTCAAAACCTATGAAGTGAAGAGTCCCGACGGTCGTCTGGCCCTCGTGCTCACGGCAGGCGAACGGCTGAGTTTTACGGTCGCCCGCAACGGGGAGACGCTGGTCGCCCCCTCCGAAATGGCGCTGACGCTCTCGACGGGCGAGGTGCTGGGCGAGTCGCCCCGGGTGCGCTCGGCACGGCGGCGTGCGGTGACCGAGACGATCGACGCGCCGCTCTACCGCCAGAGCCGTTTCGATGCGGCCTACAACGAACTCGACCTGCGCCTGCGCGGCGATTACGGCATCCTGGCCCGCGCCTACGACGACGGCGTCTGCTACCGCTTCTATACGGAGCGCGACGGCGAGCTGACGATCGTCGACGAGACGGCGCAGCTCAATTTCGAGGGCGATCCGTCGGCCTACATTCCCTATTCCAAAACGGAGATTCCGATGCGGACGTCGTTCGAAAATACCTACGAGTACGCGCCGCTGAGCAAGTTCCGGACGCAGACGGTGGCCTTCATGCCGGTGCTCGTCGATCTGGGAGAGCGGGGTTACGTGCTTTACACCGAATCGGACGTCGAGGCCTATCCGGGCGTCTACCTTACCTACGACAAGGAGGCCAAGGGGTTTGCGGCCCGTTTCGCGGAGTACCCGACCGAGACGTCGCTGACCAAACGCTTTCAGGACGTCGTGGAGCGGAGTGCCGACTACATCGCCCGCGTCGACGGCCGGCGCAGCTATCCGTGGCGCATCGTGGCCTACGCCGCGACGGCGACCGAACTGCCCGTGAACGACATGGTATGGCAGACGGCCGAAGCGAGCCGCGTGGCCGACGCCTCGTGGGTGCGCGACGGCAAGATCGCATGGGACTGGTGGAACAACTGGGGCGTCTACGGCGTCGATTTCAAGTCGGGCATCAATACCGAAACCTATAAGTATTTCATCGATTTCGCCGCCGCCAACGGCATCGAGTACGTGGCGCTCGACGAGGGATGGGGCGTGCGCGACGGCGACGTCATGCACGTCGTGCCGGAGATCGACCTGCCGGAGATCGTCTCCTACGCCCGCGAGAAGAAGGTGGGCATCATCCTGTGGGTGGTGGCCAAGGTGCTCGACGACAAGCTCGAGGAGGCGTGCCGCTACTATTCGGAGCTGGGCGTCGCGGGCTGGAAGGTCGACTTCATCGACCGGCAGGACCAGGCGGCCGTGGAGCGTGTCTACCGCATCGCCGACGCTGCGGCGCGCTACCGCATGATCGTGGATTTCCACGGCGTCTACAAGCCCACGGGGTTGCAGCGCACCTATCCCAACGTCGTCAATTTCGAAGGGATCTTCGGGCTGGAACAGCTCAAATGGACGGACAAGACGGACGCCGACATGCCGGCCTACGACTGCACCTTCCCCTTCATCCGTCAGGTGGCCGGCCCGGTCGACTACACGCAGGGGGCGATGCGCAACGCTTCGCGCAAGAATTTCCGTGCGGTCAACAACCATCCGATGAGCCAGGGCACGCGCGCCCATCAGGTCGCGACCTACGTCGTCTTCGATTCGCCGCTGGTGATGCTCTGCGATTCGCCGACGGCCTACGAGAAGGAGCCTGAGACGCTTGATTACATCGTGCGCTTCCCGACGCGCTTCGACCAGACGTTGATTCCCGCCGGCGAGATCGGCCGCTACATCGTCACGGCACGGCGTGCGGGCGACCGCTGGTATCTGGGTGCGCTGACGAACTGGGATGCCCGCGAGGTGGAGGTGAAACTCGATTTCCTAGGCGACGGCCGGTGGAAGGCGCGCATCTTCCGCGACGGCGTGAATGCCGACCGCTACGGTGAGGATTACCTCTTGGAGGAGCGGACGGTGACGGCGGCCGACAGTCTTGCGATGGCGATGGCCCCCGGCGGCGGTTACGCCGTGCAGTTCGAACGGGTGCAGTAATCTCCGACCGACGATACGAGGAGCGCTTTCGGGCGCTCCTCGTATCGTTTGCGGTACGGGATACAGAAGGGGGGGCCGTCCGGCGATCGGACGGCCCCCCCCCTTGCATTCGTACGGTCAGGTGCGTCACTCCTCGAGCCAGCTGCCCAGCTCGGCGTAGATCTTGTCGGCGATGAACTTCATCGCCTCGGAGCTCGGGTGGCACCCCTTGCCCGTGGCGGGATTGTAGTCGTGCTTGGGCATGTAGGTCTGGTCGTTGAAGCCGTTCACGGCGTAGAGGTCGACGCAGCGGGCGCCGTAGTGGCGGGCGATGGCGAGCGTCGAGCGTTCGATGCCCGTCGAGAGGTAGTCGCCGATGATGCAGACGATCTTGACGTCGGGATAACGCTCTTTCAGCAAGCGAAGCAGTTTGATGTAGGCCGTGCAGAAGGTCGTGTCGTCGAGCGCTTCGATCTCGGCGCGCGTCGCGGCCGCGTCGGCTGCGGCGAACAATTCGGCCAGCGCCGCCTCCGACGGTGCCTCGGCGCTTTGGATCGGAAGGCCCGGAGCGAGCGGGTCGACGTTGTGCGCGTAGTCGTTCGTGCCGCCGTGGATGAGCACGATGTCGGGCTGCCCCACGCCGCCCTGTGCGATGAAGCGGGCGCAGAAGTCGTTGCCGTACCATGCCTGGGAAGCGTAGGCCGGATCGGTCGTGCAGGCGACGGCCGTGCCGGAGAAGGAGATGTTGCGCTCGATGCGGGCGTCGGACATCAGGTCGTGGGCCAGCCGGTACCAGTAGGTTTGCGACACGGAGGTCAGATCGTGGTCCGAGGTCGGATAGTGGCATGAATAACCCGACGGTACGAAACCTCGGAAGGTCGAAATCGAGTCGCCGATAACGCTGATGCGCTTGGTCTTGCTCACGGGCAGCAGGGTGGTCATGCCTTCGATGACGGGGTATCCGTCGGCGTCGAGCGTCCAGTTTTTCAGTGTGCGGCCGCAAGTGCCCTCGTAAGCGGCGACAGCGGCATTGAGGTCGGCCAGCAGCGTCGACATCTCTCCGTAGGACTTGACGGTCGCTGCGTCCGCCTTAGTGAGATTCGAAATTCCCGGACCGGCCTGCGTGCTCGGGTCGAAATAACAATGTTTGAGTGAGGTGATCGTATAGCTGCCGCTGTGGATTTTGGCGTAGATGCCGCCGCAGTAGATGGAGGTCGAGGGTTCGCCGTCGGTCAGGAAGCCGTCGTGGCCGATGGTCGAGTAGAGTCCGTAGAGTTCGGCGGCTGTCGGCGAGCCGTTCTGGAAACCGAGGATACCCGACAGCGTGTTGTTGGCCGAGGGATAACCGCCTGCCTTGCCTACGGTCTTGACGGTTTGGACGCGCGATGCGCAGTTGACGATGTGGGCTTTGCCCGTTCCGACTTGCAGCCAGCCGACCAGACCGGTTGCGAGCGTATAGCCGTTGGAACCGTTGTTGCCCGTCGCCTCGACCTCGCGGCCGGCGTAGATGCTGTTGACGATGTCGACGATGCAGGCCGCGTCGTTGCATTTGGCGTATCCGCAGATACCGCCCACGCTGTGCTGTCCGCGGCAGTTGCCGTAGGCGATGCAGCCGTCGACGGCGGTTTCGCCTTTCGATACGATGTAGCCCACGATACCGCCCACCTGATGCAATGAGGAGCTGACGTCGCCGTAGCTCTGGCAGTTCTCGATGAAACTGTCGCCGTAGGAGGTGATCGAACCGGATATACCGCCTGTATTGTAGCCGTATCCAGTGATGGATTCCCGCGACGTGCAGTTCCGCACGATCGATGTGTGCTCCGCTGTGGCGGTTCCCTGATAGCCGGCGATGCCGCCGACGTTATCGGCTCCGAATACCATGATGTCGGTTTCGCAATCTTCGACGACGGCCGTCATATTGCTTCCGTCGTCGGCGTTTTCCTCGTTGGCTTGCAGCGCCCCGACGATGCCGCCCGTGTGATCGCCCTTCGACGAGAGCGAGGCCGAGGCAGCGATCGTGCAGCCGGAGATCTTGCCCGAAGTGAGATGTCCCGCGATTCCGCCGACATAATTGCCGTTGTAGGCCGATGCTTTGCCGCCCACCGTACAGTTCTCTATCGTCGAATTGCGACGGGCGCGGCCGACGATGCCGCCGAGGAAGTGAGTTTCGGCATCGATCGTGGCCGCGGCGTCGACCGTGCAGTCCGATATCTTCGTCCCGCTCGTGTAGCCGGCCATGCCGCCGATCTGTGCCAGCGCGCGAATAGAGCCTTTCAACGTGCAGCCTGCGATCTCGGAGTCGAGCGCGTAGCCGATGATACCGCCGACGTCGCTGACGGCATATCCGTCGAACTCCGTTTCGGCCGTTCCGACGAGCGATCCTTCAAACGTGCAGCCGCGGATCACGCTTTGTTTCGCCACGCCGGCCACACCGCCTGCATGGAGTCCGGAAGCCGAGTATTCGCACTCTTCGAGATGGATGTCCTTCACGGTCGCTCCGTCCAGATAACCGAACAGACCGCAGGCGCCGGATTCGCAGTTTGTCAGCGTGAAATTGCCGATCGTGTGGCCTCCGCCGTCGTAAACGCCCCGGAACGGCGATTGTTCGCTGAGTCCGATCGGCTGGATCGCGATCTGAGCCATGTCGATGTCGGCGATTTGGAGGTAATGTTTGTCGGCGAATTCGGCGTATTCGCCGCCGTCGCTGTTGCAAAGAGCGATCAGTCGTTGCAGGTCTTCTGCCGTCGCCACCTGATAGGGGGATTCGGCGGTTCCTTCGCCGTTCCAGCCGTCGATGGATTCTCTGGCTGCGGTCGAAAGGTTTATGCTCGCATCGTAGCAGGCGTTACGTTTCATTTTGCATTGGAACGGCTGCGTGTACACGGCTTTTTCGGTGGTTACGGAGAGGGTCCCGTCGTAGGTGCCCGGAGCGAGTATCATGTAAATGTCTTTGGCGCTCTCCTGCGACGACGGGACGGCGTAAGGAATGGAGAGCTGTGTTTTTGCCGTGCGGGAGGCGAGTCCTGTCACGATCAGCGACGCCTCGTCACTCAGCCCGGTCAGATCCAGTTTAAACGTACCGGCCATCGGCGTATTCTCGTCGGCGAAAGCGATCGATTGCACCTTCTCGTCTCCGTACTGTCCGTCTGCGAAGACCTTTGCGCGCAGAATTCCTCCCAGCACGTGCATTTGCAGGGCGGGTATCTCAGAGAGGGACTCGGCGTCGAGCCTTTGCGGATAGGAGACCATTGGCAGGTTCGCGATGTCGAATGCGCCGGCTTCGGACTGCGACTGTACGGCAGCGATCGACAGCGCCACGTTTTTCGCATCGTTGGACGAATTGTCTTTCGTGTAGGGAAAATAGGCATGGAGCTTGTCGCCGGTTTCGGCGCGGTTGACGTGGAATGCGATCGCGCTTGTGCCATCGTTCGTTGTGACGGAGGCTTCGGCATTGAGCGTCGGTGCCGACGATACGGCGTAGACTCCGATCCTGTCACCGCTTTCCCACGAGTGTCTGTCGTCCGTCGACGATCCGAGAGCCGCCGTCAGGTCGGATTCGACGATGCAGGTCAGGTCAACGCCTCCGCTTTTCGGTTGTTCGACGGGGGCGTCGTCCGTGCAGGCACCGAGTGCCAGTGCCAGCGTCGCAGAACAGGCGAACAGCCTTCCGATAAGACCGCTCCGGCGTTTTGCTGTCCGGACGGTCTTGTTTCGGAAGTCCTCTCTGCGAACGTCGTGTCTGTCGCTGCCGACCGTCGTGTGGCGGATTCCTGCCGTGTAGTCGGGCTTTTTGATCTCTTCTCGTTTCATAAATTTGTAGTTTGAGGTTCGATGTGTCGAAAGGTTTTCACTATGAATATACACGCCGGCGGATAAAAACACCTAAGAACGAGGCGGGATTTTTCGACGATCGCGAACGGAATCGGCCGGAAAACGACACACGGGAGCTTTTCAGAAAAACTCCCGTGCCGTTTCGGTTTCCGATGTCGGCTTCTTTTACATCCGCCCCTTTTCGTCTCCGGCGCCGCTCTCGACCTTGCGGGCCTTGAACGTCTTGCCGGTCTTGAAGTTGTAGTTGACCGTCAGTACGAAGCGGCGGGGCTGCCAGTCGTTGGATACCCGCAGGTCGCGTACGAAGGTTTCGGTCTCAGCCACGAACCGCTGCGAACGGTCGAAGAGGTTCGCTACCTGCGCCGTGAGTGTCAGACGGTTGTCCAGCAGGCGTTTTTTGAGGCTCAGCGTCACGCTGTGGTAACTCTTCATGTCGAGGTTGGCCTGCCGGAAGCGGCTCATGGCGTAGTATTCGGCTTCGATGAAGAACTTGCGCGGCAGCGTGAAGGTCGTTGCGGCGTTGGCGAAGGCGGCCCACGTCGTTCGCAGCGGTGCGTCGGCGGTGATGCGGTCGCGGCGGCAGATGCCCGTGAGGTTGGCGTTGAGCGTCCACCACTTCGTGAGTTGCAGGGGAATATTCGCCGCGGCGAAGTATTGCTCCGTGCGGTCGAGGTTCTCGAAACGCAGGTTGGTGATCGATGCGTCGGCGGCGTCGCTGCCGAAGACCTGCGCGATCTCGTCGTGGTGGAGTTGGGCGCCGGCGCTGAGCGAATACTTTCCGGCGAAGACGGCCGTGAGCGAGAGGTTGTCGGTGTAGGCGGGCAGCAGGTCAGGGTTGCCCGACTGGTAGGTGTAGTCCGAAATCTGCATTCGCATCGGGTTGAGCGCCCAGAAGCCCGGCCGCGAGATGTTGCGGGCGTACTGCACCGTGAGCGACCACAGTCCCGCCGCATCGAACGCATAGGTCAGGTTGGCGTTGGGAAAGAGGCTGAAATAACGCTGGCGCACGTCGCTGCCGTAACCCGTGGTGCGGGTATATTCGCCACGCAGCCCCGCCACGACGTTCCAATGCCCCTTTTTCAGCGTCGCGGCGGCGTAGGCGGCCGTGATGTGTTCGGTATAGTCGGTGACGTAGCTGTACGCGTCGAGCGTCTCCCACCCCTCGGGGCGGAGGTAGCGGTAGAGCGCTTCGTTGTGCATGTCGTTGTAGGTGTACTTCGCGCCGGCGCGCAGCTGCCACGCCTCGCCGAGTCGCTTTTCGAGTGCGGCGTTGAGCGCCGCCACGTTGTAAAGCCCCCGCGTGCGGTCGTCGTAGGTCGAGTCGCACACGATGCCGGCGGCGGTCGAGCGGACGAAACTGTCGTTGCCGTGGCGGCGGTTGTTGCGGCTGTAATCGGCCATGACTTTGAGCGTCGAGCCGAGCGTGTCGATGCGCCAGATGTAGTTGAAGGTGGCCGAGAAGGTATTGACGCGCTCCGAACCGTCGTAGAGGCTTTCGTTGCGGGTCAGCCGCTCCGCTTCGCGGAAGTCGGTCGACGAGCGGTTGGGCGAGCGGTCGCGGTCGATGTAGAAGTCGACCTCGGCGCCGATGCTGTGCCGTTCGGAGATGTCGAAGATCGCGCCGGCGCGTCCGCCGCCGCAGTTGTCGCGGCCCCGCATTTCGGAGGAGGCGTCGAGCAGTGCGCCACCCGCACGGTATTCGGTGTGTTCGGCGGTTTTCGTGACATGCAGCGGCACGACGCTCGCCCAGCCCGAAACGTTGAAGGTCCAGCGTCCTGTGTGGCCGTTGAGCGAAAGCGAGGGGTTGTAGCCTTCGATCTGCCGGCTCTGGCGCGTCGAGAACGAAAGGTCGCCCGTGAGCCCGTTGTCGCGCTGGCGGCGGAGCGTGATGCGGATGATGCCGGCCGCCGAGTCGGCGTCGTAGTCGGCACCGGCCTGCGGGATGACCTCGATGCGCTGGATCTCCTCCGATTTCAGCCCGCGCAGGTAGTTGAGCAGCTGCTCGGTGGACATGCGCACTTCGCGGTCGTTGATGTAGACCTTGACGCCCGATGCGCCGTTGATGGCGATCTTGTCGTCGGTGAGCCAGACGCCGGGCGCCTGTTTGAGCAGTTCGGTGCCGTCCTTGCCGAGCGCGACGGGCGAGCCTGCGATCTCCATGACGAACCGGTCGGCTTCGCGGCGGACGAGACTGGTCTTGACGACCACCTCCTGCATCTCGATCGACGCGGGATGCAGTACGAATTCGCCCAGATCGCCCGGCGTATCGACGTCGCGTGTGAGCGTTTCGTAGCCGAGGTATTGGATCGTCAGGCGGTACCGGCCGGCCGGGACTTTGAGCGAGAACGACCCGTCTGCCGCGGTTGCCGTACCCGCCAACTGCGTTTCGGCGTCGAGCAGCACGACCGTGGCGTAGGCGACGGCCGTGCCGTCCGGATCGACGACCCGTCCCGTCGTCGGGGTTTGACGGGCGGCCGAGGCGTCGACGGCGAGGGCGGCGAAGAGCAGGAGCAGCGGCATACGGAGGAGATACTGTTTCATTTTCCGGTGGTTGTATGTTTCGATTGCTATTTTACGCTGCAAATATATATATAAACGAATATAGTTTGTATTGCAAAGTAGTGATTTTTTCAAAATATTTTTGTCACCTATTTTAAAAGTGCGGAAGAGGTGCGCCGGAAACGGCGGCGGAGCGGCGCGTATTGCGGCGGGGCAGGGATGCCCCTCGGCTTTCCATGCGAAAGAGGCTCGTCGGCGGCCGCCATAACCGGCCGCCGACGGGTTCGGCATGCGTGGGGCGGCGGAATGATGCGATGGCGCTCGGTTTGGATGGGTGCGGGCGGTTCCGGTGTTTTTAGCCTTCGTTGCCGGATCGGTCGCAGTGCGAAGGCGATGCGGCGGTGTGCACTTCGCCGGTGTTCGTGCGGTTCCGCCCGCTGTCGGCAGACTGCATCCGAAGCGGGGCGGATCGTCTTTTCGCGGGATTATGCCTTGTGGATAAGTCGATTGCGGGGTGGAGGGGCCGATCCGTCCGCACCCGAAATCGAGCGGGCGTCGGGGCGAAACGATCCCTCTCGGGCGAAGTGCCGGACTCCTTGTGCAGCGCTCTTGCGGCAATGCGTTTCGGGGCGGGGATTCGTTTCCGGTGTGCAGGCGCGGTACGTCCCTCCCGCCGGGCCGCACCCGCTTCGGGTTACTGGTTTTTCTTTTGTTTTTCGTCGCCCGAAAATTGAATTAATTGCGGAAAAATTTGTACTTTTGCAAAATTAGAGCGGAAGGTCGGGCGGCGTGCATCGCCGGCCGACCCGCTGTGTCGAACCGTCCGCCGCAGGATGGAACCGACAATTAAAACTATTGACACGAAGCATGTTGAGTATTTTGTACTACATCTGGCTGGCAGCGATCTGTACGGTCGTCCTCGTCCTGTCGGTCGCGGTGTTGGCGCTGACGTACCCGTTCCAGAAGTCGCGGCGCATCGTTCACGAGATGTCGCGGTATCTGGCATTGAGTTTTCTGCTGCCTTTCCCCCGTCGGGTGGAGGGGTTGGAGAACGTCGACCGCCGCGAGCGTTACGTCATCGTACTCAACCACCAGGCCATGGTCGATATCGGCGCGCTCTACCATGTGCCGCTCAATTTCCGCTGGGTTTCCAAACGCGAAGTCTTCCGCATCCCCTTCTTCGGGCAGTTCCTGCTCGTCCACGGCGACATCTGCATCGACAGGGGACGTGCCGCCGAGGCGTTGGAGCAGCTGCTCCGCGACGGCGGGCTGTGGTTGTCGCGCGGAGCTTCGGTGGCGATCTTTCCGGAGGGAACCCGCTCGAAGGACGGCCAGATCCACCGATTCAAGGCCGGGGCTTTCACGTTGGCCAAAGAGGCCGGTGTGCCGATCCTTCCGGTCGTGCTCGACGGTACGCAGCGGGTGATCGGCCGCAACCGCCTCTTCAATTGGCGCAACCGCATCACCGTGAAGGTGCTGCCGCCCGTGCCGGCGGCCGAGGTCGCGGCGACCGAGACCCACGTCCTGATGGACGGCGTGCGCGAGCGGATGGCCGCAGCTCTGGCCGAGGTGCGCGGACAGGCGCGGCCGAATCGTAACTAACAATTTATAGACAGGAGTTTCCGGTATCGCCGGCGGTCCGCCGCCGGAAGCGAGAGCCGCCGGACTCCGCACGACGCAATTATGTCAGATTTACTCAATACCCCCGCCTCCTACGGCGACGACGCGATCGTAACCCTCACTCCGCGCGAGCACATCCGCCTGCGCCCCGGCATGTATATCGGCAAACTGGGCGACGGTTCGCAGCCCGACGACGGCATCTACGTGCTCATCAAGGAGGTCGTCGACAACTCGGTCGACGAGTTCATCATGGGCGCCGGCAAGCAGATCGAGATCACGGTGGTCGACAACGTGGTCACGGTGCGCGACTACGGGCGCGGCATTCCGCTCAAATCGCTCGCGGCGGCCGTCAGCGAGATGAATACCGGCGGCAAGTACGGCGGTACGGCCTTCAAGAAGACCGTCGGTCTGAACGGCGTGGGCGTCAAGGCCGTCAACATGCTTTCGAGCGAGTTCACCGCCCGTTCGGTGCGCGACGGCGAGGCCCGCACGGTCACCTTCGCGCAGGGCATCGAGCAGAGCGACCGCTGGGAGAGCGGCGTGGAGGAGCGCAACGGCACGCTGATCTCGTTCCGCGTGGACGAGGAGGTGTTCGGCGCCTACGCCTACAACATGGAGTACGTCGAGGAGATGGTGAAGAACTACACCTACCTCAACCTCGGCCTGACCTTCAAGCTCAACGGCCAGTCCTACGTCTCGAAGAACGGTCTGCTGGACCTGCTGAACGAGAAGATGTCCGACGCGCCGCTCTATGCGCCGATCCACCTCTCGGGCGACGACATCGAGGTGGCCATCACGCACGGGTCGGGCTACGGCGAGAGCTACTACTCGTTCGTCAACGGGCAGTACACCTCGCAGGGCGGTACGCACCAGGCGGCCTTCCGCGAGGCGATCGCCAAAACGGTCAAGGAGTTCTACCACAAGGATTACGATGCGTCGGACATCCGCACGTCGATCATCGCCGCCATCTCGGTCAAGGTCACCGACCCCGTGTTCGAGTCGCAGACCAAGATCAAGCTGGGGTCGAAGGAGATCGAGCCGGGCGTCTCGATGCGCAACTTCGTGCTCGATTTCATCGGCAAGCACCTCGACGACTACCTGCACAAGCATGCCGAGACGGCGCAGGTGTTGCAGAAGAAGATCGTCGAGAACGAGAAGGAGCGCAAGGCGATTTCGGGCATTCAGAAGAAGGCGCGCGAGACGGCCAAGAAGGTGTCGCTCAACAACAAGAAGCTGCGCGACTGCAAGATACACCTTACGGACAGGAACGACCTGGCCGAGCAGTCGATGATCTTCATCACGGAGGGTAACTCGGCCTCGGGTTCGATCACGACGAGCCGCGACGTGCGCACGCAGGCGGTTTTTTCGCTGCGCGGCAAGCCGCTCAACTGCTTCGGCCTGACGAAGAAGGTGGTCTACGAGAACGAGGAGTTCAACCTGTTGCAGGCGGCGCTTAACATCGAGGAGGATATGGACAACCTGCGCTACAACAAGGTCATCATCGCCACCGATGCCGATGTCGACGGAATGCACATCCGGCTGCTGCTGATGACCTTCTTCCTGCAATTCTTCCCCGACGTGATCCGCGGCGGCCATCTCTATATCCTCCAGACGCCGCTGTTCCGCGTGCGCAACAAGCGGGAAACCTTCTACTGCTATACCGACGAGGAGCGGCAGCAGGCGATCCGCAAGTGCGGCGCGCAGGCCGAAATCACGCGTTTCAAGGGTTTGGGCGAGATCTCGGCCGACGAGTTCAAGGAGTTCATCGGCGAACGGATGCGGCTGGACAAGGTGCGTCTGACGAAGGACGATCCCATTCACGACATGTTGGAGTTCTACATGGGCAAGAACTCGCCCGAACGGCAGGGGTTCATCGTCGACAATCTCCGCATCGAGGAGGATATCGTGGAGGGCGACTTGCAGATCGGCGAGGCGTGACGGCCGGTTTTTTCGGCCGGATATCGGATTGAAAATTAAACGACTATGAGCGAAGAGATATATCCCAACGACGACCCCGCGACCGGGCCCGAAACGGCCGCTGCCGCGGATGCCGCCGCATCTCAGGAGGCCGCGCAGCCTGCGGCGCAGGGCCGCTATGCGCGCCTGACCTCCGAGACGGGGGGCGTGCGCAAGCTGACGGGCATGTACAAGAACTGGTTCCTGGACTACGCCTCCTACGTGATCCTGGAACGCGCCGTGCCCCATGTGGGCGACGGCCTGAAACCCGTGCAGCGGCGCATTCTCCACGCCATGAAGGTGATCGACGACGGCCGCTACAACAAGGTGGCCAACATCGTGGGACAGACCATGCAGTACCACCCCCACGGCGACGCCTCGATCAAGGACGCGCTGGTGCAGCTGGGGCAGAAGGACCTGTTGATCGACTGCCAGGGCAACTGGGGCAACATCCTCACGGGCGACGAGGCGGCCGCCGGCCGTTACATCGAGGCGCGGCTGTCGAAATTCGCGCTCGACGTGGTCTTCAACAAGAAGACCACCGAGTGGATGCTCTCCTACGATGGCCGCAAGGAGGAGCCGGTGACGCTTCCCGTCAAATTCCCGCTGCTGCTGGCGCAGGGTGCCGACGGCATCGCCGTGGGACTGGCGTCGAAGATCCTGCCGCACAACTTCAACGAGTTGATCCATGCGGCCGTCGCGCATCTGCGCGGCGAGACGTTCCAGCTCTATCCCGACTTTCCGACGGGCGGCATGATCGACGTGTCGCGCTACAACGACGGCCTGCGGGGCGGGGTGGTGAAGGTGCGCGCCAAGATATCGAAGATCGACAAACGGACGCTGGCCATTACCGAAATTCCCTATACGACGACCACCGAGTCGATCAAGGAGTCGATCATCAAGGCCAACGAGAAGGGCAAGATCAAGATCCGCCGCGTGGACGACAACACGGCCGAGCACGTGGAGATCATCGTGCAGGTGGCGCCCGACGAGTCGTCGGACAAGACGATCGACGCGCTCTACGCCTTCACCGACTGCGAGGTGTCGATTTCGCCCAACGCCTGCGTCATCCGGGACGAGAAGCCCCACTTCATGGGCGTGAGCGAGATCCTGCGCCGTTCGGCCGATCATACGCGGGCGCTGCTGGGGCAGGAGCTCGAAATCCGGTTGCATGAACTCAACGAGGCGTGGCACGCCGCTTCGCTCGAACGCATCTTCATCGAGAACAAGCTCTACCAGCTCATCGAGGGATGCAAGACCCGCGAGGCGGCCTACGAGGCGGTGGACGAGGGGCTGGCGCCCTTCAAGAAGCTGTTGCGCAGGGAAGTGACGCTCGACGACGTGCAGCGCCTCACGGAGTTGAAGTTCATCCGCATCTCGCGGTTCGATTCGGAGAGGGCCGACAACGAGATCAAGGCGATCGAGGCCGAGATCGAGCGCGTGCGCTACGATCTGGATCATCTGACCGACTACGCCGTGGCCTACTACGAACGCATCCGCGAGAAGTACGGCAAGGGCCGCGAGCGGCGCACCGAATTGCGGTCGTTCGATACGATCGAGGCGGCGAAGGTGGCCGTCACGAACGCCAAGCTGTACGTCGACCGCGCCGAGGGATTCTTCGGCATCGGCAAGTCGATGAAGGACGCCGAGTTCGTGTGCGACTGTTCGGACATCGACGACGTGATCGTCTTTACGAAGGACGGCCGCTACATTATCACCAAGGTGAGCGACAAGGCCTTCTTCGACAAGAATATCTATTACATCGGCGTCTTCAAGCGCAACGACGAGCGGACGATCTACAACGTCCTCTACCGCGACGGCAAGAACGGCCCGATCCTGATGAAGCGCTGCGCGATCAAGGGCATCACGCGCGACAAGGAGTACGACATCACGAAGGGAACGCCCCGAAGCGAAATCCTCTACATGACGGTCAACCCCAACGGCGAGGCCGAGGTGCTGAAAGTCTACTTCAAGCCGCGCCCGCGGTTGAAGAAGGTGATCGTCGATCTCGACTTCTCGACGCTGGCCATCAAGGGGCGTCAGAGCCAGGGCAACCTCTTTTCGCGCTACGGCATCCACAAGATCGTGATGAAGGAGCGCGGCACGTCGACGCTCGGCAGCCAGGAAATCTGGTTCGACGACGACGTGCACCGGCTCAACACCGAAGGGCGGGGCTATGCGCTGGGTGCCTTCAAGGGCGAGGACAAGTTGCTGGTATGGACGCCCCGCACCTACTATATCACGGGCTACGACCTGCAACAGCACTTTCCCGACGATACGGTGCTGGTCGAACGCTACCGTCCCGAGCGGGTCTATGCGGTCTGCTATTTCGACCGCGAGCAGAACTATTACTATCTGAAACGCTTCCCGATCGAATCGAGCGACAAGACGCAGTTCTTCCTCGACGAGGAGGGAACGGGCGATTTCGTCTGCCGCACGGGACGTGCCGGAGCGCAGCTGGAAGTGACCTATGCCGGAGCACAGGCATCGCGGCCTGCGGAGCGCATAGAAGTCGACGGTTTCGTCGGTGTCAAGAGCCACCGTGCCAAGGGCAAGCGGGTGACGACCTTCGAGGTGGCGTCGCTGCACTTCGTCGAGCCCGAAGAACCCGAAGAGGAGCCGGCCGATCCTGCGACGGGAGATGACCGCTCCGGTGACGCGCCTGCGGGCGGTCCGGCCGTTGCGACGGGAGCGGCTGCGGCGAATGAGGTCGGCGCAGCGTCGGGAATCGAATTGCCCGAGGGGCCTGCGGCGGTGCCGCCGCAGACGGACGACGTGGAGTTCACGATCGAACGCCCGCGCGGGGATCAGGACGACGTGATCGACGTGGAGCAGCTCAACCTGTTCTGAAAGGACGAATCCGAAAAAAACGGCCGAAATGACGACGAAGGTCTTTCTGGTGGGGTATATGGGGTGCGGCAAGAGCACGCTGGCGCGTAAATTGTCGCGCCGTACAGGGGTGCGCGCCGTCGATACCGACGCCGAGGTCGAACGCATGGAGGGGGCGTCGGTCGGCGACATCTTCCGTTACGAGGGCGAGGAGCGCTTCCGCGAACTGGAACGTTCGGTGGTGGAGCGCGTGGCGGCTTCCGGCGAGGCCTGCATCGTCGCCACGGGCGGCGGCCTGCCCACGTGGAGCGACAACATGGAGATGCTGTCGAAGGCGGGTACGACGGTCTATCTGCGCCGTTCGGCGGAGCGGATCGCCGCGCGGCTGACGCCCTACGGACGGGCGAAACGCCCCAAATTGCAGGGGCTCGGCGATGCCGAGCTGGTGGAGTTCATGCGGCGCAACATCGCCGAGCGCGAACCCTACTACGCGCAGGCGGCGCTCGTGCTCGACTGCGACACGCTGAGCGACGAGGAGGCCGTGGAACGGATCATACATTATCTCGAAGGGAATGAATAACGCTCCGATAGGAATCTACGATTCGGGACTGGGCGGGCTGACCGTCTGGCGCGAGGTGCGGCGTCTGCTGCCGGAGGAGTCGCTGCTCTATCTGGGCGACGGCAAGAACTGCCCCTACGGCTCGCGCCCGCGCGAGGAGGTGCGTGCGCTTGCGGATGCAGCCGTCGCGCGGCTCGTGGAGGAGGGGTGCAAACTGGTCGTCGTGGCCTGCAATACGGCGACGGCCGCCGCGATCGATTTCCTGCGGGCGAACTATGCGGCGCTGCCGATCGTGGGTATGGAGCCTGCCGTGAAACCCGCCTGCCGGAATACGCGCAGCGGCGTGGTGGGGGTATTGGCGACCGAACGGAGTCTCGAAGGCGACCTGTTCCACCGCACGGCGGCGCGTTACGGCCGCGACGTGACCATCATCGCCGAGCCGGGGCGGGGCTTCGTCGAGCTGGTGGAGAACGACCTCGAACAGACGCCCGAGGCGGATCGCGCCGTGGCGGCGGCGATGGCCGGAATGCTGGCGCGCGGCGCCGACCAGATCGTGCTGGGGTGTACGCACTATCCCTTTCTGACGCCCGTGATGGAACGCATCGTCGACGGACGGGCCGCGATCGTCGACCCGTCGCCCGCCGTCGCCCGCCGCGTCGGGCAGCTTTTGGACCGCTACGGCCTGCGCGCTTCGGCGGATAACCGCCCCGCGCTCACGTTCCGCACCTTCGCCGACGAGCTTTACCGCCTGCGTCTCGAACGGAAGGTTGCGGCGTACCTGTAAGACGCTCCCGGCTCCGCCCCCCCCCATTCGCGGGCGGGAACGCTTCCGACCGGAATCGCTCCGGGCGATCGATAAAGTTTGCGGCACCTTCGGAATTGTCGGAAAAAATTCGTACCTTCGCTCGATAATAGCGACATTCTGGAATGGCATCTAAAAATACATCCTCCAACAGCCGGCAGGCCGTTCAGCGTTCCAACAGCGACAGTGCGCGCTGGATCGCCGGACTGCTGCTGCTGTTCATCGGTCTGTTCGCCGCCGCTGCGGTGTTCTTTTCGTTTTTCAGCTGGGCCGCCGACCAGAGCGGGCTGCAAAAATCGGTCGAGGAACGGGTGACGCTCGGCATCGAACCGGAAAATCTCTGCGGCTGGGCCGGAGCGCGGCTGGGGATGTTGCTGGTCGATCATTCGTTCGGGCTTTTCGGCATCCTGATTCCCGCGATGATCGTGCTGGTCGGCGTGCGGATCGTCCGTCAGCGGCCGCTGCTGTTCAACCATTCGATCCTTTCGCTGTTTCTGATTATGATCCTGGGGTCGCTGACGCTGGGATTCGCCTTCGCCAACCGCTGGAGCCTCTGCTGCTCGACGGGGTGGGGCGGCGCTTTCGGCATCGCCTCTTCGGCCCTGCTGCGCACGCATATCGGGGCTTTCGGAACGCTGATCCTGCTTGTCGGCGGCTGGATACTGACAGGTGTTTTCATCAACCGCAACTTCATCAACAAGGTCAACGAGGCGGGCAACGTGGTGGTCGACAAGAGCGGGAAGGTCGTCGAGATCCTCAAGCACAAAGTCGTGCTGCACGGACGTGCGGCCGGGGAGGACGGGGCTGCGGAGGATGTTCCCGAACTGGCTCCGAAATCCGGGCCGAAGGCGGCCGCACCGCAGCCCGCGCCGCCGAAAGCGGCGGAACCCGCGGTGCAAAAACCCGCCCCGATCCGTGTGGAACGTCCGTCGGAGCCCGTTGCGGCCCGGAAGTCCGTGCCGGAAGAGGACGAAAATCCCTTCCTCGAACTGACGCCCGACGGGAAACCCGTCGCCGGGGAGACTGCCGCGGAGCAGGCGCCCCCTCCCGCGGAGGACGGGGAGTTCATCGAGGTGGACCTTTCGCGTCCCGAGGGCCGTGTGGTGATCGGCCGCAGCGGGCTGGTCGAGCTGGAACGCCCTGCGGTGCGCGACGCCGTGCCTGCGGAGCCTGCCCCGGAGGAGGTTCCGGAGAGGGAGGCCGCACAGTCCGATCCCGATGCGCCCTTTACCGAGATCACCGTGCTGGACGATGCGCCCGCCGCGGAGCCGGAGGGCGTCGTGGTGACGGTCGAGGCCAACGAGGCGAAACTGCTCGACGAGAAGGCGATCCCCACGGAGAGCTACGACCCGCTGAAGGACCTGGTGAACTACCGCAAGCCGCCCGTGACGCTGCTGGAGGACTACATTTCCGATTCGGAGGTCTCGGACGAGGAGATTTTCGAGAACAAGACCAAGATCGAGGAGACGCTCAAATATTTCGGCATTCCGATCCAGCGCATCAAGGCCACGGTGGGTCCCACGGTGACGCTCTACGAGATCGTGCAGGCGCAGGGAATCAAGATCTCGAAGGTGCAGGGCCTCGAAAACGATATTGCGCAGAGCCTCAAGGCGCTGGGTATCCGCATCATCGCGCCGATTCCGGGCAAGGGAACCATCGGCATCGAGGTTCCCAACCGCGACAAGCAGGTGGTTTCGATGTATTCGGCCGTGCGTTCGCTGCGTTTCCAGGAGTCGAAGGCCGAGCTTCCGGTGGTGATCGGGCGCACGATCCAGAACGAAAATTACGTCTTCGACCTGGCCAAGATGCCGCACCTGCTGGTCGCCGGAGCCACGGGACAGGGCAAGTCCGTGGGGCTGAACGCCATCATCACCTCGCTCCTGTACCGCAAACACCCCGCGCAGCTGAAGTTCGTGATGATCGACCCCAAGATGGTCGAGTTCTCGCTCTACGCCAAGATCGAACGCCATTTCCTGGCCAAGATGGAGTCGGAGGACGACGCGATCATCACCGACCCCAAAAAGGCGGTCTATACGCTCAACTCGCTCTGTACGGAGATGGACAACCGTCTGGAACTGTGTAAGAAGGCCGGGGCGCGAAACATCGCCGAGTACAACGAGAAATTCACCTCGCGGCGGCTGAATCCGATGAACGGACATCGCTACCTCCCGTATATCGTGGTGGTGGTCGACGAGTTCGCCGACCTGATAATGACGGCCCGCGAGGTCGAGGGACCGGTCATGCGCCTCGCGCAGAAAGCCCGCGCCATCGGCATCCACCTGATCATCGCCACGCAGCGTCCCGACGTGAAGGTCATCACGGGCGGCATCAAGGCCAATTTCCCGGCCCGCATCGCCTTCCGCGTGATGCAGATGATCGACTCGCGCACGATCATCGACCAGCCGGGGGCCAATCAGCTTATCGGACGCGGCGACATGCTCTTCTCGAAGGACGGCGATCTGACGCGTATTCAGTGTGCGCTGGTCGAGACCCGCGAGGTCGAGCGTATCTGCGAATACATCTCCAAACAGCAGGGCTACACCGAGGCCTACACGCTGCCCGACTATACGCCCGACGGCGGCGACGCTCAAATGGGCAGCGAGGAGTCCTCGGCGCCTGTGAAATACGACTCGCTCTTTGCCGAGATCGCCCGCGACGCCGTGTCCGGAGGTCAGATCTCGACCTCGATGATCCAGCGCAACTACGAGGTGGGCTTCAACCGCGCCGGCCGCATTATGATGCAGCTCGAAAGGGCCGGCATCGTCGGTCGCCAGCAGGGAGCCAAACCGCGCGACATCCTCTACCACGACTTGCCTTCGCTGGAGGCGAAATTGCAGGAACTGGGATTGTTTTAAGTCTTCGGCTTAAAACAATCCCAGTTCCTGTGGTTAAGAATTAAAAATTAGGAATTGAAAATTGCGGGAGCTGACGCTATGGGGAGACGAAAATTTTTCATTTTTCATTGCTTATTTTTCATTGCCGTATTGTTTTGCGGCATATTGCAAGGCAATGCGGCGCAGCCTCGTGCCACGGAGATACTGGAACGCCTTGCGGCGGGATTCCGTGCGATGGACGGCTACGGCGTGAAGTTCGGGGTCGTCTCGGGCGACTACGAAGCCCGCGGCAGCTATGTCGTGGAAGGCGACAGCTATTACCTCGTGCTGGGCGACGCGGAGGTTTTCGCCGACGGAGCCGTGCGCCGCGAGGTCGACAACCGCCGCCGCGAGGTGACCGTTACGGAGGTCGACACCGCGAGCCGCAACATCCTGAACAATCCGGTCCGGGCCTTCGATTTTCTGGGCAGCGAATATACGCCGTCGCTCGTCTCCGAAGCCGACGGCCGCGCCGTCGTGCGGCTGACGCCCGCCGCCGGGAACGACTCCCCGGCAGGCGATGTCACGCTGACGGTCGACACTGCGACGATGCGTCCCCGCTCGCTTTCGTACGACTACGACGGCGAACAGGTGCTGGTGAACGTGCTGGAGGTCGCGCCCCTTGCGGGGCACGTCCGGCGGTTCGATAAAAATGCCTATGCCGGATATGAATTCATAGATTTTCGGTAATTTTTTACGAAATGGAACACCGAGCCGTCATGTACGCAATCGCATGGCGGCCCGGTGTGTTTTCGGTCAGACTGTTGTTACAAATCTTCGCCGTTGGCTTTATTATATTCATTCTCGTAAAACATATAGATGCGATATTTTCCAGCAGATTCTTCAACGAGCATAAACCCAACACGTTTATTTTGAACTGCCATATAACATTTTCTGAGGATGGAGGCGCGTTCAAGCATTTTTTCAGGTGATACTTCTCCTATCGGACCTGTCAGATAACCCAATGCTTGTTCCTTGGTAACGGAGTCCGGAAGTTGTGAATAAAAAGCCGCATAGCGTTTGTTATTTACACCCATTTCATAGGAAAGGTGTTCATCGTCGGGAATTGTCTGTTCCTTATCGGGTTCGGTGTTAGGTATATACTTTGGATTGTTTTCAAATTGTTCGCAAAGTCTATTGAATCGAATTTTAATAGCTGCTGAATTCAACTTGCAAATGCAACAGAATTCTGATTAATAATTTGTTTAAAT
>ERZ857827.1650-NODE-1650-length-21138-cov-3.611962_pt1 | contig 21138 bp, 8 predicted proteins | sample MGYA00519761_ERZ857827 | MGnify/ENA primary metagenome ERZ857827 (study PRJEB31778, sample SAMEA3449370) | human gut metagenome | biome: human gut; feature: human-associated habitat; material: faeces | place: United Kingdom | collected 2010/2012 ... | reverse complement strand
TTTTTGATGGACTGGTTTTTGCGATGCAGTGATGTATGAAACCGAATCTAAAGTTTTTATGAAATGCGGGGCCTCGGTTGAAATATCTGCGGGCAGGCTTTATAATTATAATATTAAAGATGTCAGGAGGCGAAGGCATGGAGGCTTATGTTAAACTGGAAGACGTCACAAAGGTTTACCATATGGGAGAGGTGGAAATCCGTGCGGCGGATGGTATAAATTTTGAAATTATGAAGGGTGAATTTGTGGTCATTGTCGGACCGAGTGGTGCGGGAAAGACGACGGTACTGAATGTTCTCGGGGGGATGGACACGGCGACCAGCGGTTCCATCATGGTGGATGGAAAGGATATTTCATCTTATAATGCCCGTGAGCTGACGGCCTACCGGAGAGATGATATCGGATTTGTTTTTCAGTTCTATAATCTGATCACGAATCTGACAGCTCTGGAGAACGTGGAGCTGGCGCTTCAGATCTGCAGAGACCCGCTGCCTGCCAAAAGGGTTCTGGTAGATGTGGGGCTTGAGGGACGGATGAAGAATTTTCCTGCCCAGCTTTCCGGCGGCGAACAGCAGCGCGTTTCCATTGCGCGGGCGCTGGCGAAGAATCCGAAGCTTCTGCTCTGCGATGAGCCGACGGGCGCGCTTGACTACAACACGGGCAAGGCGGTGTTGAAGCTCCTTCAGGATACATGCAGAAATACGGGAACGACAGTTATAGTCATAACACACAACCAGGCACTCACAGCCATGGCGGACAGAGTCATCACGGTTAAGAGCGGAACTGTGGAGAAAGTGGTTATGAATGATAACATCAGGAACGTTGAAGATCTGGAATGGTAGGTGGCCTATGAAATCAATGATGAGACGCACGACATTTCGTGAGATAAAAAATACATTTGGAAGATTTGCAGCCATCATGGCGATCATAGCCCTGGGCGTGGGATTCTTCTCGGGTCTCAAGATGACGAAGCCGGATATGATGAATACCATATCAAAATTCCTTGACGAGGGAAATTTCTATGATCTGCATCTCCTGTCGACTCTTGGATATACGGATGATGACGTGGATTCATTTGCCGGGGAGAAGGATGTGCTGTACGCAGAGGGCGGTTACAGCCTGGACGTCCTATACAAGAACCAGGGCGAAAATGACAGGGTGTTGAAGACTATGTCAGTTCCGGAAAACATCAATAAACTGAGTCTTGTGGACGGACGCATGCCGGAAAAGGAAGATGAATGTGTTGTAGATGCCAAGATGGACAGTATAAAGATAGGTGATGTCATAGAGGTGGCAGATGACGATGCAGCAGAAGGCAAGTCTGACGGGAAAACAGACAGTGATATCGCTGACTTGGAAAACGAAGGTGAGGACAGCAGTACACAGGATATACTGAAGGTGAAGAAGTTCACTGTTGTCGGAACTGTCAACTCCCCTCTTTATATTAATTTTGAAAGAGGCACCACAACACTTGGAAACGGTAAGATCGCGGGCTTTGTATATGTCAGCCCTGAAGCATTTGACAGCGAATGCTACACCGATGTATATGTGAAATTTGACAGAAAGTTTGATCTGTATTCCGATGAGTACGAAGACTATATAGACGACAGGAAAGACGAATGGGAGTCAATATGTAAGACCAGTGTGTTAGACAGGTATAAGGATATCCTCATGGCAAAGGGTATGACGGAGGATATGGTGAAGGACATAACGCTGGATGATGCAGATGGTGTGAACTATTACATACTCGGCAGGGAGACGAATATCGGATATGTCTGCTTTGAGAGCGATTCAGACATAGTGAATGGAGTTGCAAAGGTATTTCCGGTATTCTTCATATTGGTTGCCGTGCTCGTGTGTATGACTACCATGAACAGGATGGTTGAGGAGCAGCGCTCTATGATAGGTATGCTGAAGGCTCTCGGCTATGGCAAGGCGGCGATCATGGGAAAATATATGATCTATTCGGGGACTGCGGCTGTGGTAGGATGTGCAGGTGGATATCTTATAGGTACATATGTATTCCCGGAGGTTATCTGGTACGCATATCATATGATGTATATACATATGCCGCTTGAGAGAACCACAGACTGGACGCTGGTTATTGGCGTGCTGGCAGCATCCCTTTTGTGCACTGTAGGTACAACCTGGTTTTCTTGCAGATACGAGCTTTCTGAGACTGCGGCAAGCCTTATGAGACCTAAGGCGCCGAAACCAGGCAAGAGGGTGTTCCTTGAGCATATCCCATTTATATGGAAGAGACTGAAATTTCTGAGAAAGGTAAGTGTCAGAAATGTATTCAGATATAAGAAACGTTTTTTTATGATGATAATAGGAATAAGCGGCTGTACTGCGCTGCTGCTCACAGGCTTTGGAATAAACGATTCCATAAGCGGATTTGCGGACAATCAGTATGGGGAGATACAGGTCGGAGATGGAGTGATAACGCTGAATACATCGATTGCGGGTGATAGAGAAGATGAGCGCTTCAGTAGTCTGAAAGACCGGCTGGAGGAGGATACCTCCTGCTATGATCTCGTCAGTGAATCTACCTGGGATCTGGTTCATGATGGTGGCGTAAAGTCCGTGAACATGGTCATCATGGAAGAACCTGAGCACGTTGACAGGTATATGAAGTTGGCGGATAAAGATGGTGCGAAGATAGAATATCCGGGCAAAGGGGAAGCTGTGATCAATACTGCGCTGGCAGAACAGTACGACATCAAAACGGGCGATATAATAATGGTCAGAGACAGCGAGATGAAAGAGATAAGAGTTTCCGTATCAGGCATATTCAGGAATCATGTATACAACTATGTGTATATATCACCTGAAACATATGAGGATCAGATGGGGGAAGCACCTCAGTACAAATCGGTGTACTTCAATCTTGAGGAAGGCGCAGATTCGCACGAGATATCTGCTGATCTTATGGGTGATGCAGCAACAGCGTCAGTGACTATCAACAAGGATATGAAGAACAGGATATCTAAGATGATGGAGAGTCTGAATTATATAGTAATTGTAGTCATACTCTCGGCTGGTGCGCTTGCATTTATCGTTCTCTACAACCTGACAAATATCAATATCACAGAGCGAATCAGGGAGATAGCAACCATAAAGGTTCTGGGATTTTTCAAAAACGAGACTTCAGCTTATGTATTCAGGGAGAACAGAGTCCTGACGACATTTGGAATCGCTGTGGGACTTGTGCTTGGAGTGTTTTTGCATGCATTTGTCATAGGACAGATCAAGGTGGATATGGTCGCATTTGATACATATATAGCGCCGATGAGCTATGTGTACAGTATAGTGTTGACATTTGTGTTTAATTTCCTTGTCAACAGAGTCATGTCAGTCAAGCTTGATAAGATAAATATGGCGGAATCGCTTAAGTCGGTGGAATGATCCTTTCATATATGGCATGTAACAGAATAGTTTAGATGTTTATTACGATCCACAGGGCGTACAGTATAGACGGTACGTTTTGTGGATTTTTTTGCAAAAAAGTTGTTTTCACACCTATTACTAGCCTTTTGGTTAGTGTACATGGAAAAACATAGCAATTATAATTGTAAATATATTATTGATATCAGAATGTGGCAGCTTAAAACGGCTGGTGCTCATGGTTAGTTTTTTAAGTGAAAGGGAGGAAGAAATTATGAGAAAGAGGGCGATAAGCTGGGCGCTGACGGCCAGTATGGTGCTATCTATGCTGTCCGGATTTATTCCCGGACAAAAAGCATACGCGGCGGACAGCTCGAAGAAAACAGGCAAGACGGTGGTCGAGACAGAGATTGACGAGAGTACATACAAAGCTCTGGGTCTTAGCACCGATATAGACAAAAGCAAAGCTGCGGTGCCGTATGACAAGGATAATATATCTACATTTGCAGAGGTGAATGAGGTATACGTTGCGGCAAACGGCAATTACAGAAACAAGTACACTGTGCGAGACGGATTTGACAGGATTGGAGATTTCAAGGACAGGACTACAAAGGTAAACAGCAGCCTTGGCAATCTGTACGGAGCGTATGGTTTCTATGATCTTGGCGAAGATAATGTGAAAGTGGAACACGGCGGATCGGGAGACAGTAACATAAGCAGCAACATGGGAAATGTTCTAAAAAAGGACAGTAATGGTTTTAACGGCCTGTATGCGACAAGCGTTGCATTTGATGGAGGCGACGGAAAAACCAACTACGTTGCGGAGCTAAGAGTACATGGAGATAAAGTATTCGGTCCAGCTGGATGGAAAAGTATTAAAACTGTCATAGATGGCAAGGAGTACCGCGGAAAGATAGATGTGAGTATTTTCAAGATAGCAGCTGATGGTACAAGATCTTCAATTGCTACGCTTACCCCTACTTTAAACAAGAATTCTACATATGGCGATGGACTTTTGTATTTTATCAGAAGATACCAGCAGGAGTTGGATGCGATGTTTGAGATCGAAAAGGCCGATCTGAATGGAGATGGTTTTGAAGATCTTCTCGTATACTGTGGAACTTACGAGGATAGAAATATAAACGATCAGAACATACGCTATGCCATAGTCGATGTATATTATGGCAAGAGAAACGGCAGGTTCACAAAGGGAAATAATATAAGCATACCGGGCGGGCTTGCATCTAATTATGAAAGTGGAACGGGTGGATCGTGGTGTGATTATGGAATAGGAAGAGCTCCTGTGGTAACTCTGGCCGGCGGTGATCTGGAGCAGGATGGCCGGGATGAGGCCGCGGTTGCCGTATCTGGATCAGTTCTGAATTACAACATGGCAAAGGCAGGTCATATGACCGTCTATACATATAAAGACGGCGGACTTGTCCCTATAGAAGGTCTGAATGAAGTGTCACTTGGAGACACAGATGGCAGAAAACAGAACTATGGAATGTATGCTGCAAATTGTGCATTTGGCCGGTTTAAGTATCCTGGATCAGGAGCCATGGTCACAGGACTTATAGTTGGTGGATATTATTCGAGCAATTCTCAATATGTGCAGAGGGAATATGAAGCCACGCAGGCTGCATACAGATACGTATACTACGATAGTCTGACGGATAATTATGTGTTGTCAGATTATCATACGAGAAGCCTGGGGACTAAGAGTAAAGAAATCGTGAAATATCACGAGGTTAAAAGTAACGAATATTACAGACCTGTGAATGCACCTCTGGCGCTTGCGTGTGCAGACCTTAAGGGCATGAACGGCAATAATGAAAATGACAGTGTGCTTTTTGGCGCAGAGGTATATGCTTTCTCACTGGAAGATGGCGGAATAACAGGTTCGGAGATAGGAAGCATGAGTATATGTACCGACCAGCGCAATCAGGGCAACGACAAGAAGAAAAAAGATCAGGTGTGGATCGGCGATGTCAGGGTTGGCTGTGTCGATAAGGATGCCAAGGGGAACAATTACAGACAGAGTTTTGTGTGCGTTGTGGGAGTGCACAGAGAGAAGAAACTCAATGATAAAGATGATTATTACTGGCTGGATATAGCGACATTTTCTATGGATGGCGGCAGCCCATACAGCAGTCAGGAGGGTGTAGTATGCCAGTCGAACAGCAGACAGGATATGTATGGAACATTTGTTTCACTGTGTCTTCCGGATATTGATAATGACAGTGTGCGGTTAAAGTACGAGGGAGAGTATCCGGTATACACAAATCCAGAGGTCTATGCAATCCTTCAGGCAAGTCCGTATTTTGATGATGTTCAGGAAGTATATGAATATGTAAATAACGGTGGAACATCATATTCAACAAGCAAAGGTTCATCGAACACGGTATCAGCTAACTTGTCAATATCAGTTGGCGCGTATGTGTCGTCGGAGATCCAGCTCATCGGAGCAGGTGAGGTAGAGGTTGAACTTTCGTATGGAGCAAGCTTTGAATATGCAAATACAAAGACAACGGAATATGAGATAACATATAATGCCGCAGGTGGAGGTTCTGATCAGGTCGTTCTGTACTGTTTGAAATATATGTATTACGAATACTCCATATATGATCCGATTGCGAGAAAATGGGAGCCGGTGGTTATGCCGGTATGTCTCGGACCTTCAACTTCAATCATAGATGTGGCAGATTACGACAAGGTTGCAAGAAGGAGCAAGGGGCTCAACGAGATATATAATAATATTCTGAATAACACAGCGGGAGACCCTGCTACATACCAGACTCTTGGAGGTAAATTAAAGTACGCCTATCAGTCAGGTGGAAATAACAATTATTCTTCTGTAAATGCCAGCTCTGGTGCAGATCAGACTCAGACGATATCTGTGACTGATGAGAACGAGTATTCAACTGAAGTGTTCATTGAGGCGAACGAAAAGCTTGGTGCCGGAGGCGGAGGACTCGGTAATAAGGTCATCGTCGGTGTGACATCAAGCCAACATGCGGGTCTTGGTCACACCTATGTAAGCTCGAATGGTGTTACATACAGTGGAACGGTGGACAATGTTCCGGCAGACTGCACAGGCTTCTCATTTGACTGGCAGCTGCGAGTGAACACTGCAAAGCTGAACAGCGACAGTGATTCAGTGTTCGTCATTGGCTATGATGTTAAGAATGTTGTTCGTCCGGCGCGTATGCCGATGGGACTTTCTGTTGTCGACACAACGAGAAACAGTGTCAGTCTTGAGTGGTCACCGTCCAATGATGCAGATTACTATGAGGTCTGTATCGTTGATGCAGGAGGTAATTACAACAGCAAGGCAGTTGTGCCATATACAGTTACTGACTATGAAGTGAAGGGACTATATTCCAACAGGACTTACACATTTGCAGTGAGGGCTCTTCAGGCAAATGGTTCAAAGAGTCTGTTCAGCCGTCCGGCAACCGCGACGACACTTCAGGACAGTTCTAATTTCCATATAACAAAGAACCCTGATGATACAAATACGTTTGCGGGTGGAAATGCAGAATTTGCGGCAAATGCGGTTTATTATGATGGGGATGGAGTAAACCAGAGCGTTGGATACAACTGGCAGGTTAATACAGATAATGGATGGAGAAGCGTATCGACAGGAGGCAGCAATCCTACGCTCAGACTTACTGATGTAAGTGATGAAATGGATGGAAACGAATATCGATGCAGAGTTTATTACAACGACATCACACTCTACACCAAGACTGCGACACTCACTGTAAATAAGGCGGACAGCAAGGTCATGCTTCTGGCGCACAACGATACCGAGAATAAAGATCTGTCGGATGGCAGCGTAGTCAGGGCATCGGGCTCAGAGACTACAAAGGTGGAGAACGTGACTAAGGAGAGAAATCTTATAACAGTAACATCCGGAGTCAGGGAATATATTCTTGTCAGCGACGGAACAAACTATATGTGGAAAGATAGTAACGAGAATTACTATCCATGCAGCGTAAGCGTCAAAAAGGACAGCGATGGTTACGTGGATGAATCACAGACATTTAAAGCATCTGATGTGGGTGGCGCGGCATATGGTGTGAGTGAATCAGATTTCATCGCAGATATTGATGGCAATACTTACAAGCTGACCAGCGTAAATGCAGATGACTATGCAGGTGAAAAGGTGTCATATGCATCTGATGATGTTACATATGACAGGATACTCGCAAAATGGGTATCAGAGGATGGCAGCAAGAACTTCTATCTCCTCGGAAACACATCGGGAAGTGAAGACAGTACGGTGTACTATTATGTGGCAGATAGTGAAAGCGGAAGTTTTACGATGACTTCAAAGAAGACTCTGAATGTGTCAGATACTGTCAAGGTGGTCCAGACTGATCTCAAATCAGTATATCAGACCAAGACGGTGAGATCTGAGACCACAGGGGCAGAGGTCACATATACAGGAGACAAGATCACACTCAGCTGTCAGCCAAAATCACTGTCAGGTGAGGATGTACAGGGAGATGTGGAATTTGTCATTACAGGGCCTGAGAGCAAGCGCATAGCTGGTAAGTACGACAGAGCAAATGGCTGCTATACTGCACAGTGGGAGCCATCCGGACAGGGAATATACAACGTATATGTATACTTTGCAGGAAACAAACAGTACAACGACAGTATATCTGACTCGATGTCTATATATACCTCATTTGAGGGAAAGACGAACATGAATCTGACCATGCAGGATAATGTAAGATACGGAGATTCAGTGAAGATGTCTCTGGAGAAAGTGTCATACGACAATACAGGAAAGCTTCAGGATATCACGGACGATTCAGAATACACAGTTAAGATAAAGAATAATAAGACAGGAGAATTTGAGGACACAGACAAATACGAACTTGCAAACGGCGTGTTTATACCGAAGTCTATTGGAATGTTCCAGATAACGGCATCAAATGGCGGAGACAAGACTCAGAAGAATATAAATGTTGGAAGGGCACAGCTTGAGATAGCTGCCCAGGATACAGAGAAAAGTGTAAATGATTCTGTAAGAGAGTGCGAGGATGCGGTGATAACAGGTCTCAAGGCATGGGATACCGACATAATGCCTCAGAGAGACAGGGATTACGAGCTCAGATCATATGGAGTAAGTGGGCTGTTGCCGGGTATATATGATATAGATGTTGCATACGTCAAGGTGGGCGATCAGCATTCACAGGTTATGAATGAACTTGAGAAGAACTATATAATAAACCTGGTTAAAGCATCATACACACTGACAGGAAACGTGTACACCGTCACTGCCAGGCCGGCAAATACACATGGCACAGTTTCAATCAAGTACCAGCAGCCTGGAAATGAAAACAGTGACGGACTCACAGTTGACAGTGGAACAAGACTACCTGAGAACTCAACGATCACTTTAGCTGCTACTCCTCATAAGGGATATAAGGTTAAGAGCTGGTCACTAAATGGAAAGACAGTTACGGATCCACAGTGTGGAACATCCGGTGGCAAGGCGTGCAGCGATGACCAGATCCAGATGGATAAGCTGAAAGCAAACATGAATGTAGCAGTAAACTTTGAGCCTGTATATCACAAGCTGACATACAAGCCTGACAATGAGGCTCATGGAACACTCAAAGCAAACTATGTGACGGATGGAACAATTGGAAAATCGTTCGGTTCAGGTGCAAACATTCATATAGAACAGAAGGTAAGACTCACTGCGGTTCCGGCAGCAGGATATGTTCTGGATCATTGGACTGTTACGGGAGAAGATGGAGTTCCGGAGACCGTTCTCGCGGAAGATGGAGTGACAAATAACACATCTCTCACATATGATGCAGAGGAGATCAGCGAGGATACACTTATCACGGCATATTTTGCAGAAGCACAGAATTTCAAAATATCAGTCTCGCCTGTAACTGTTGGAAGCGATGGAAAGACTACAGTGACAACAGGTGTGGATGTCACAGTCAAGGCTCAGCGAGTTGACGGCACAGTGATTATAGAGAGCGGTGAAGACGGTATATATGAAGTCAGCCGAGGCGACAACGTAACCATTCAGGTTACAGTTCCGTCAGGACTTCTTCTCGACGGATGGTCAGCAGCAGATGGACAGGAACTTGGAACTGTATCAGCGGATCTCAGGACGATGACAGTGTATGATATAGCTTCAGACCTCGATTATACAGTTAAGTACACTGCGCCGAACAGATACAAGGTGACATATGGTGCGGATGATGATGCAGCCGGTGTAGTAGATGCTGTGGTTGCAGGAGGTACAGACGCACTTGTATCCGGTGACAAGCAGCTTCAGGGTAGTGACATAGTATTTACAGCAACTCCAAATGAAGGCTACGAGATAGCATACTGGGAGGTAAATGGCGAGAAGGTTGATGCTGAGGCAGAAGGTGCTGGCGCCCAGAGGTATGAACTAGAATATCTCGGCAAGGATACAAAGGTTGTCGTATACTTCTACAAACAGCCGGTTGTGTCGTGGACATCAGGAAATGACACAGAGATGACTGCAAGGTCAGGAGATTCTGATCTGGCAAATGGCGGATGTATCGCATATGCAAGTAAGGATGATCTGAAATTCACATTTGCGGTGAAGAGAAATTATGAGATAGCTGACATAAAGGTAAATTACGCAGGAGAGGATGTATTCAGTCTTGCGGAGAACAGCGGAGAAGGAAAGCTGGCTGAGACTGCGGATGCTGAGTCCGGAACAGAGAGATACACGTTTACGTGGAGTGCTCCGGCAGATGGATTTACAGGGGATGTGACAGTAAATGCCACATACAGAAAGATATCACCATCCGTGAAGGCTGAGTATTCTCTGAAAGTGATAGAGAAGGCTTCTGCTGGAGAGGCGTCAGGAAAGACACACGGCTCTATAAGTGCAGATGTGTCAAGAAAAAATCTCCCTTCATACATACAGATAGGAGATACCATAAGTGATGCAACGGAGAGCAAATCTGCGCAGATCACAGACATATACAGAGATTCTGTCATCACATTCAAGGTTGTGCCTGATGATGGATACAATGTAAAAGAATGGATCATAAATGGACATAAGCTGACAAGCGAGACGGAGAATATAAAGTTATATTCAGACAAGAAAGTAAATGATACCCTTAAGATCACGGTTGACGGAGATTCATCTGATGTGACAGTTATGGCTGGTCTTGAGCTGGTTGGTGATGTACTCACATTTGGTCCTGAGACAGAGGGAACAGGTGAGGTGAGCGCCATGATCACATCTACAAAGCTGGTGCTCGAATCAGGAGATATGATAGGTGCTGCTTCATATGTGGAATTCACAGCGACGGCTGCAGAAGGATATGAAGTTGCAGACTGGCTTGTAAATGGAATCAGTCAGGGCGTGGCAGAGAAGATATTTGCATACAAAGTGCCAAAGGATACGAGAGTTGATGTGAGGGCTGTGTTTGACAGACCTGTGTATAAGATAACATGGTCAGCGGACGGAGCCGGACAGATAGAGGCAGAGAACGTGACATCAGGAGAGACACTATATGGAGAGTCTGCGGATATCAGAGGCGACAGAATGCTTAAGTTTACGGCTATTCCGGATCAGTATATGGAGTGTACGGGATACACGGTTAAGACTTCAGACGGCGAGAAACAGTACAGTGCATCTGAGCTTAACGGGGATGTGCTTGTCATAGACAAGGTGTCATCGGATACAGATGTCACAGCTCATTTTGCGAAGAAAGAGCTTAAGGCTGTAATTACATTTGCGGCAAATGATCCTGATCTTGGAACGGTGTCTGCGGTATACGGAACAGACAAGAAGGCGATAGTGAGCGGTGATAGTCAGATAGCAGGTGGGGATGTCATCTTCACGGCAGCTCCTGCGGAAGGCCAGATGATAGAGGGCTGGTATAAGAACCCTGAGTGCACAGAAGCCATAGAAGGAACGAATCAGGAACAGCCTGAGTACAGCGCACACGCAGTATATGCAGACCTTGCTGTGTATGTGAAGTTTGTGGAGATTCCGGAATATACAGTAAAACTGGGAATAAACGGAACTGGTACTGCTGACATAGAGGCAGAATCAGAGGGTGTAAAGCTCGACATTGCATCAGGCGAGGTCAAGGTAAAGCGTCATGCAGATCTCAAGGTGACAGTCAGACCAAGGGATGTATACAACACAGTAGAGTACTGGATAGTTGACGGAGAAGAAGTCGATAAGACAGAACTCACATACCAGATAGATGATCTGACGGAGGACAGATCGGTATATGCCTATGTATCGCCATCACTTCTGGTCGATGTGATCTTTAAGGACGGTGATCCGGTCAAGAAATACGACAAGATCGATATCAGAGCCGGATACGTGGCTGAGGACGGAGATGAATCAGGGCTTAAAGTCATAAATGCTGAGAACAATTCAGTCAGAGTGGGCTCCGGAAAAGATGTAAGTTTTGAGATCACACCTGGCGATGACTACATGATACAGTCATGGACAGTCAGATACATGAGAGGTGACAGGATAGTAAAGGAAGAGTCTGGAAAAGACTTTGGATTCACAAATAAGATACTTCTTAAAAATGTTACAAACAGCATAGAGGTAAGTGCTGAGCTGGTAGACAGAAAGGGCTATTATATACCTGCAGAAGGTTACTATAACCAGGCAAATGAGCTGGTGACAAATAGTGCAGAAGGTGAAGCAGGAAGTGAAGCGGCCTACACGGTATCAGAGCTTACAAAGCAGCCTGACAATGTTGTGTTCAGAGCTGAAGATGGCTCTGTGATAGACAATATGGTGAGAGAAAACGGTGATGCCGGTGTGACGATCACACCTGAAAATGGATGGAGGATCAGAGGTATAACTGTATCTGATGCTGTTTCTGGACAGGAAGAGAATCTTATGACAGTGACTCCGGTGCTCGCAGAGGATGGCACAGAAACCGGTGCATACAGAGTAGTATCTGAGAATGTGACAGAAAATATGACATTTACAGTTGACGCCGTCAGATTGTACACGGTCAATATAGCGGATACACAGCACGGAAAGATCACAGTTATAAAGGAAGACGGAACAGAAGTTTCAAATGGTCAGACTATGGATGAAGGAACACTTCTCACATATACAGCAGTACCAGACAAATACTATGATTTTGACACATGGACATACGATGCGGCAGATCAGACTGAGAGCACATTTGAGCAGGCTCTTGATGGAAACATCACAGTTGGCGCAGCGTTCAAGGCAAGGTATGCAAAGGTAAATATAGCATCAGTCAAGAACGGAAAAATAACTGTGACAACAGCTGATGGCAAGAAGATAGCAAATGGACAGCTGGTACAGGAAGGAACAGTTATCGTGTGCAAGGCAGTTCCTGCAAAGCACTGTGATCTGTCGGCCTGGGGCGGAGATGCCAAGGGCAAGAAGGGCGGCACAGTGAAGCTCACTGTGACAAAGAACATGAAGATAAGCGCTGCATTCAAGTACAGATATGTCAAGATCGCAATCGGCAAGACTGTAAATGGAACCATATCTGTAAAGACAGCGGATGGAAAGACAGTTAAGAACGGCTCAGCGATAAAGGAAGGAACTGTTATCGTGTGTACAGCCAAGGCGGCAAAGAATTGCAAGCTTGGATACTGGTCTGGAAGCTTTAAGAGTACAAAGACATCAGTTCGTGTTGCAGCAAACAACAATATGACCATAAATGCAAAGTTTGTTGCCCAGATACCTGCAAGAGATACAGCGGGAATAAACAAGAATATCCAGACAGCCATAACTAACAAGAGCCTGACTATAAAGTGGGGCAAGGTTGCCGGAGCTAATGGATATGATGTGTTCATGCAGAATTGTTCAAAGAAGATGGATACAAAGAACCCTGTAAAGACAGTGAGGGGGGCATCAAGTAACAAGACTACTATCACAAAAATGCATGGAACTGCACTCAGCAAGTGTGGTATAGTAAAAATACAGGTTAAGGCATACAAACTTGTAAATGGAAAGAAGAAGTACATAGACAAGAGCGTGCTGCTTCACATTGTATTAAACAGTGAAAAACGAACAAATATAAAGAAAGTGACACTTGCAAAGAAGGCATACACTATGTCTGTAAAGCGGGCGGTTACATTGAAACCGGTATTTACGCCAGCTAATGCATCGAAGTTACTTCTCGGTGCAGAGCATGGACCTCGAGCATTCTACTATTCAACAAATACAAATGTTGCCATAGTGGATGCAAACGGAGTTGTGAAGGCTAAGGCGTCAGGCAAATGTACGATTTATGTCATATCGATAAGCGGTGTGTCTAGTCCAGTACAGATTACAGTTAGATAGGCGGTATTGCCGGAGATCTTAAGCAGCCGGATGTCTGGGAGACCAGACTCCGGCTGTGTTTTTATAAGAAAATGGCAGAAAACAGATGCATGTATCGTGATCAGGAATGTTTGTGGAAATCTTAAAACCGGTTTAGAATATAGATTGTGACGGCACGGTTTCATTGATTGGCATATAGGATAAGGAGAGGCATAGTATGGGAGAGGCAGCTACAGGTAATAAGGGATATTATATAAAACCGAAAAAAGCATGGAGACTTCTCAGAACGGCGGATGATGAGAATGTAACATCGTATATCTATGGAGTCAGTGGTTCGGGAAAGACGACTCTTGTCAGCAGATATCTGGGAACACGTAAGTACATGCTGGTGGATGCTGGCGGTATCAGACCGGATGACCTTGTGATAGAAGTCAGCAATGCAAGAAAAATAATTGTCATAGATAATCTGCACGAGCTCTCATGGGGAGATGTGGATACAGTGAGGGAGCAGATCATAGAACTCATTAGAAGAGAAGACGTATGGGTTATACTCGTTGGCCGGTGTCCGGTTCCCCCGTGGCTTTCTGCTGTAAGATTTCAAGAAGGATTTTATGTGGTGGACAGCAAGCTGCTTATGTTCAGTCTGGAGGATATAAAGAAGTATGCTGAATACGCTGGATTTAGTATGAATGAGGCACAAGTGCAGAGATTGTACTATGAGACTACAGGACTTCCGCTGGCTGTGGAGATGTGCCACATCAAATACATGGAAATGGCATGTACAAGCAAGATGACAGATGATATGTATAATGATTTTTCGAGACGCGTTGAGGATGAGATGTGTAATTACCTTGAGTATCATGTGTATGATAACTGGGATGTGGAAATGCAGGAATTTCTCATGGAAATATCCGTGGTGGATGAGTTTACAACAAAACAGGCTGAGATGATAACTGGAAGAAGTGACAGTGAGCTTTTGATCGAGAGGGCAAAGTGGCTTGGAAACTTTATGACCAGCCGGGTTGATAAGGATGGCAATACACAGTATCAGCTGCAGTTTTACATGAGGGTATCTATGCGCAGACGTCTTAAGCGGAAGTACGAGAAGGAACGTATAAGAGGCCTGTATGAGAATGCCGGGCTGTTTTACAGACTTAACGGAGATATAAGGAAAGCTCTAGAGATGTATGAAAATGCAGGAGTTACAGAGCGAATAGTTTCAATACTTGTCGATAATGCCAGACATGCAGCGAACAGTGGTTATTACTATGACCTGAAAAAATATTATCTGGAGCTTCCGGATCATGTCATCGAGAAAAGTCCTGAGCTTATGTGTGGTATGAGCATGCTGCAGTCACTCCTTCTAAATCCTGATGAGAGTGAAAGATGGTATGACAGACTAAAATTATATGCAGATGAAAACCAAGGAAGTGCCAGGAAAAATGCAAAGGGACTTTTGCTGTATCTGGATATTGGTCTGCCGCACAGGGGAAGTGTTGATGTATTAAAGCTTTTGAAGTCAGCATACACCATGGTTTTTAATAAAGAAGTAAGAATACAGGAATGGTCGGTTACATCCAATCTGCCATCAATGATGAATGGTGGAAAAGATTTCTGTGAGTGGAGCAAGAGAGACAGAGAGTTGGCGTCTAAGGTTGGCAGGATTGTTGAGTTTGTACTTGGAAAATACGGAAAAGGTCTTGTAAATCTTGCTTTGGCGGAGAGCTTTCTTGAAAAGAGCGGAGATAATTACGAGGTGGCAACGCTTGCGGCAAAGGGCAGAATGCAGGCGGAAGCAGGAGGAAAAATTGAGCAGTGCTTTGTTGCTGATGGTATATTGGCATGGCTGCATTTGCAGAACGGAAAGCCACAGGAGGCTCTTGAGGTTTTGAATGGAATAGAGGAAAAGGCTGAAAAAGAGGAAGGACAAAATCTCCTTCCCAATATATATGCATTTGAGACCAGATGCAGCCTGTACAGAGGAGATAGAGCCTATGTTACAGAGTGGATGGAAAATGCTCCGGATGAAAATGTTGAATTCAGGATATATGACAGGTTTATCTATCTCACCAAAGTAAGAGTATACCTTCAAAGTGGACGGAATGAACAGGCATATTCGCTGCTGACAAAGTTGAGGTATTATGCTGAGATGATGTCCCGTACGTATATAGGGATAGAATGTGGTGTGCTGATGGCTGTAGCTTTGCAGCGATTGAAAAATGATGACTGGAAAATGGCAATGTGCCATGTTATTGATACTGCGATGGAATACAGCTTTACAAGGGTTATATCCAGGGAAGGTGCGGCAGTGAATACTCTTATAAATACCTGTGGATGGAAAGTCGAGAAAGATGGTGCTGACGACAAGGAGATAGCCACAAGAAGGGCATATTTCAGACAACTGCAGAAGGAGACTGAGAGTATGACGAGATACTACCCCGGATATATGAAAGCGGGAGTGGATGATGTTCAGCTCAGTGAGACTGCTACAGCCATACTTAAATTGCAGGCAGAGGGCTTGTCCAGGCAGAAGATAGCGGACAGACTCAGCATGTCGGAGGCGAATGTAAAGTATCATCTGAACCAGGTGTACAGGAAACTCGGGGTGACTGATAAGGCCGGGGCGGTCAGGGAGGCATCTAACAGGGGACTTATCTAGTGATTGTGAGATTTGTGTTCGGTGGTGATTTACTTGAATATACCTTATGTAAAAGTTGTATATGAATGTATATAATTAGGGTGGAAAAACTTAGATTGTTGTTGTATTATGTCTATAATTATGATTGCATGCGAATCAGTAACGTCAGATTAAGATGATGGTAATTTCCATATAGCATAAAAGTGTTGGTGAAGATGACGTTTGGAACTTAGAGAATGAGCGAGTACGGACGGATTCGTATTTGACAGGTATTCAAGGAGGAATTACGACGTGAATTTTTTGGAAGAGAGAATAACTAAGGATGGAATAGTAAAGGAGGGCAATGTTCTCAAGGTGGATAGTTTCCTGAACCACCAGATGGATATACGTCTGTTTGATCAGATCGGTGAGGAGTTCAAGAAGAGATTTGAGGGAACAGAGATCAACAAGATCCTTACTATAGAGGCATCCGGAATAGGCATTGCCTGTGTTGTTGCCAGACATTTTGATGTGCCTGTTGTATTTGCGAAGAAGTCAAAGAGCATCAACATAGAGGGCGATGTGTATGTGGCAGAGGTTGAGTCATTTACACACAAGTGCAAGAATCAGGTTATCGTGTCCAAGAAGTTCATCAATCCTGAGGACAAGATTCTTATCATAGATGATTTCCTTGCAAATGGATGTGCGCTTCAGGGACTTATCTCCATAGTGAAGTCGGCAGGTGCCAGCGTTGAAGGAATCGGAATAGCAGTTGAGAAAGGCTTCCAGACAGGCGGACAGGTCATCAGAAATCTCGGATATCATCTTGAGTCACTTGCGATAGTGGACAGCATGGACGCTGCTACGGGAGAGATCAAGTTCAGGGAGCAGTAGGATCGCTGCGGGATATTTGATGGTATATATAAGATTCATGAATAATATATAGGTAAGAGAGACTGAGAATTGACATGACTTGACAGATTCTCAGTTTTCTTTTTATATGAATGGCGGATATTTGCTGAGAGGTGGGGTATATGGGAAATAACAATTTAGAAGAAAAAAATGTTTCTATGCCTGAGAAAATTGGAGGCGTAATATTTGGCATATGGTTTGTTGCCAGTATTATAGCCGGATTTGTTGCAAGAGAGATCGGAACGGATGCTGTTATGCTTGTTGTGGGGCAGTTTTTTGCCGGGATAGTTCTTGTCATAATTCTAAAGACTCTTATTCCGACGATTAAGAAGCGAAAGCGGGGGAGCATCATCGGTATAGTGTTCATATCTGTGTTTGCCGGTGCTGCATCGGCGCTGATATGGGCGGCGTGTGCTGTGAAAGATGGCTCTTTTGCGGATAAGATAGTATTGCTCCCGGAACGGATATTGGGGAGAGAAAATTGCAATGTTGGAGCATTTTATGCAGAGATATTTGCCTGTGCATTCTTTGTGGTCGGTGCAATAACACTGCTCTCTGTGATATGTAAGAGAAAAGCGCTTGAGCGAAGATGTTCATTTACTGTGAAAGCTGTATGCCATGATGTACGTGCAGATATGAGACAGGATATGAGAGCCGGCAGAAGATATCCGGAGGCGGGAGTATTTGAATTTACATACAGGGATAAGCAGTATAAAGTGTATGAGCAGACATATGTATATGGACTGAATATAAGTAAAGGCGATGTGGTATATCTTTATATCAACCCAGAAAATCCGTACGAATTTTATCTGGAAAACAGTGGTATATTCAGCAGTCAGGCGATATGGTCAGCAGTTTTTTTGATGGTTATATCAGGTTTGATGGCCGCAGGCTGCAATTTGTTGATTTTTAGGTGAAAAAAGTACAGTTGTCTATATAAAGACGGGGAAATCGTGCTAGAATGTGACATATGAATTCAGATGGAGGGTTGCGGCTGCATGAATATCATGGCGCAGTGTGATCACAGTCACCTGAACAAAATGGAGGCTGAGAGGAGAACTGAGATGAACAAATTATATGATTTCAATATAGATATGAAACTCAGGCTGTCAAGCTGTTTAATATCGCAAGAATGTTTATAATAAAAAATAGCCAGGTGTATGTTCTCCAATTTGGAGAATATGCACCTGGCTGTTTCTACGTAATTTTATCTAAAACTCTTCAGCCAGTTCACAAGAGAGTCATGCCAGATGTTGTCGGTGACAGTTTTCTTCATCTGCGCATCAACAGGACCGTTGCCGGAAAGTTTTGCCAGGACAGCAGCCTGAAGCTCAGGAACTGTCATGGATTCCGGAGACTTGCTCCAGTCAACTGTGATGGTTTCTGGATCTGCAGGATTATCGGAGGCTGTAGCGTTTGGTGTGCTTTCTGATTCGGACTCCTTAGCTGTGGTTTCAGAGGCTGTATTTTCTGACGCTGTTTTTGTGGTTTCAGCTTTTGGAGCCGCAGCTTTAGTATCTTCAGCTTTGGTAGTTTCGGATTGTGTGTCCTCAACGACCATGTCTGTTGCTTTTTCTGTGTCCACGCTAGAGGCTTCTATATTCGTATTTATACTATTAGTATTCTCAACATTTACGCCCTGAGCCTTAACCGGCTTGACATTCAGGTCTGTTCCCTCAGGCACCCAGATCTCACCGCTGTTTGCTGGCTGGGTTATGTTGATATGTCCATCCTGGACAGATACCTTTTCGCCTGACAGGGCGCCGATGTACGCTGCGCAGTTTCCTGCTGCAAGGTGCATTCTGGCTGGTGCATCGTCGTTGTTCACTGACACGATGACACGTGTTCCGTCAAGATCCCTTGCGTATGCGAACTGTCTGTTGGTGAGCATCAGCTCATCGTAGCTGCCATATGACAGTGCAGGAACAGCCTGACGTACCTTGCCTAGTGCGGCGATGAGTGCTGTGCAAGGGTTGGTTTTTACTGAATCCTTGTAATCTTCTATATTGAGAGCTGGTCTTAAGGAATCGTCCGAGCCATATTCCTTGCGTCCCTCAATACCAAATTCTGAACCGTAGTATATGCTAGGCACACCCGGAAGAGTGTAGAGCAATACATGTACAGGTGCAAAATGAGCCTTATTGGTAAGCTTTGTATAGATACGCTCCACATCATGGTTGTCTACGAAGTTGTAGAGCTTTAATGTTCCCATGTTCTGGAGACGTCTTACAGTGTGCGCGATTTCAAAATAGTTGTGGTCATTGTGGCCGCTGTACAGAGCCTTGTGAAGTGTGTAGTTGGTGACGCTGTGAAGAGTCTCACCGTTTACCCAGCGGCTGTAGTCGCCGTGGATGACCTCACCCATGAGCCAGAAATCCGGCTTCACTTCATTTGCTGTGCGGCGCAGTGCTTTCATGAAATCAAAGTCAAGGACGTCCGCAGCGTCAAGTCTGATTCCGTCTACGTCGAACTCGCTCACCCAGAAACGGATCACATCGCAGATGTAATCGACAACAGCTGGGTTCTTCTGATTTAGTTTGACGAGAAGGTTGTAGCCTCCCCAGTTGTCGTAAGAGAAACCGTCGTTGTACTCGTTGTTGCCCCAGAAGTTCACATCGCAGAACCAGTCCTTATAGCGGGCGTTCTCGCGGTTTGCTTTCAGGTCCTGGAAGGCGAAGAAATCGCGTCCCACATGGTTGAACACGCCGTCCACGATGACCTTCTGGCCCCGCTCATGGCAGGCGGCGACAAATTCCTTGAACTCCTCGTTGGTGCCGAGACGCCGGTCTACCAGACGGTAGTCGATGGTGTCATAGCCGTGGGAACCGCTCTCGAACAGCGGGCCGATATAGATCGCCGTACAGCCAAGCTTTGTCGCGTGTTCTGCCCACGCATCCAGCTTTTTGAAAGCCCCGGGGACAGGCTGTCCGTCGTTTTCATGCGCGCAGCCGCACAATCCCAGAGGATAGATGTGATAGAATACCGCATTGTCATACCAAGCCATTGTCTGTACCGCTCCTGTTTTCAAAAAGTTACAGCAGAGCACTTTTCCGACAAAAGTGCATCTGTGTCATATTCAGTATAGCACATTTTCCGACAAAAGTGTGGTAAAAGTGTTGTATATTTCTCATTTTATATATTTTATCGTCCGTGTTCTGTAAAAATTGCGATAAAAGGAGTCTTTCGTATGAATCTTCCCTCCATCCCCAAATCCTTCGGCATCCACGAGCATGCGCGCGGCACCGAGGATATGCTCATCCCCTGCTATTCAAACAAGGGCACGCAGATCATGTCCGTTAACCTTATTCTCGACAACGAGACCGACCCCGTCGTTTGGCGCGGTCCTGTTATTGCAGGCGTTGTTACTCAGTTCTGGAGCGACGTGCTGTGGGACGATGTTGACTACATGTTTGTCGATATGCCTCCCGGAACAGGCGACGTTCCTCTGACGGTTTTCCAGTCGCTGCCCATTGACGGCATCGTTATCGTCACCTCGCCCCAGGAGCTTGTTTCCATGATCGTTGCAAAAGCCGTCAACATGGCAAAGCTCATGAACATCCCCGTGCTCGGCATAGTCGAGAACATGAGCTATTTCAAGTGCCCCGACTGCGGCAAGGAGCACGAGATTTTCGGCGCAAGCAAGGTCGAGCAGGTAGCAAAGGAATACGGCATTGAGCACACCGCGCGCCTTCCCATCGACCCCGTCGTTGCGACCATGGTCGATGCCGGAGAAATTGAAAGTATAGACGCCGACGCTCTCAATGAGCTGGCTGACTTTATTGAAAAAGGAGAAAACTCATGATAATTGCAGTATCGTACAAGGACAACGAGATATTTGAGCACTTCGGCCATGCCGAAATGTTCGCCATTTACAAGACCAATGACGACAACACAGATATCCTCTCCAAGGAGATCGTCG
>ERZ857827.1644-NODE-1644-length-21212-cov-4.043863_pt1 | contig 21212 bp, 23 predicted proteins | sample MGYA00519761_ERZ857827 | MGnify/ENA primary metagenome ERZ857827 (study PRJEB31778, sample SAMEA3449370) | human gut metagenome | biome: human gut; feature: human-associated habitat; material: faeces | place: United Kingdom | collected 2010/2012 ... | reverse complement strand
CGAACAGCTGGGTAATGAGCTTGACGTAGGGAGTCTCGCCGCAGCCCGCGCACGCGCCGGAGAACTCGAAGAGCGGCTTCTTGAACTGGCTGTCCTTGACGGTCTTCAGGTTCAGCTCGCCCTTGTACTCAGGCAGCGTCTGGGCGTATTCCCAGTTGGCTTCCTGCGACTGCTGGGTGTGGAGGGGCTTCATGGTGAGCGCCTTCTCCTTGGCCGGGCAGACGGTTACGCAGTTTTCGCAGCCGGTGCAGTCCAGAACGGAGACCTGCATGCGGTACTGGAGGCCCTTGAACTTCGGGCCGAGCGCGGGCTTGGTCTCGAAGGACGCGGGCGCGTTCTTGAGGGTTTCCTCGGTGGCCAGGTACGGACGGATGGCGGCGGGCGGGCAGACCAGAGAGCAGTTGCCGCACTGGATGCAGTTGTCCTTCAGCCATTCGGGAACCATGACCGCGATGCCGCGCTTCTCGTACTTGGTGGTGCCGGTGGGCACAGCGCCGGTAGGATCGAACGCGCTGACGGGCAGGGTGTCGCCTTCCTGAGCCAGGATGGGCTCCACGAAGGTCTGGAAGTATTCGGTGGACTTCACCTTCACAGGCTCAGCGCCGGTGGTGGCATTCGCCCAGCTCTCGGGCACGTCGATCTTCACCAGACCGGAGATGGCGATGTCGATGGCGTCCCAGTTCTTCTTGACGATGGCGTCGCCCTTCTTGCCATAGGTCTTCTTGGCATACGCCTTCATGTATTCATCGGCCTGATCGTAGGGGATCACCTCAGCCAGCTTGAAGAAAGCAGCCTGCATGATGGTGTTGATGCGGTTGCCCATGCCGACCTTCAGGGCCAGATCGATGGCGTCGATGTTGTAGAAACGGGCATGCTTCTTGGCCAGCAGCTGCCTCATCTTGGCCGGCAGCTTTTCATCCATTTCCTCAGCGGTCCAGGGGCTGTTCAGCAGGAACACGCCGCCGTCCTTCAGAGAGGAAACCATGTCGTACTTGGTGACGTAGCTGGGGTTGTGGCAGGCCACGAAGTCAGCGGCGTCGATCAGGTAGGTGGACTGGATGGGAGTCTTGCCGAAGCGCAGGTGGCTCACGGTGATGCCGCCGGACTTCTTGGAGTCATAGCTGAAGTAGCCCTGAGCGTACATATCGGTGTGGTCGCCGATGATCTTGATGGAGTTTTTGTTGGCGCCAACGGTACCGTCGGAGCCCAGGCCGTAGAATTTGCAGCACACGGTGCCCTCGGGAGCCGCGATGATCTGCTCGCCCAGCTTCAGGCTGGTGCCGGTCACATCGTCGTTGATGCCCACTGTGAAGTGGTTCTTCATCTCGCCGGACAGGTTGTCATAAACAGCCTTGACCATGGTGGGGTTGAACTCCTTGGAGCCCAGGCCGTAACGGCCGCCCACAACCTTGATGTCCGTGCGGCCGGTCTCGACCAGCGCAGCGCACACATCGGCGTACAGAGGCTCGCCCAGAGAGCCGGGCTCCTTGGTGCGGTCCAGAACGGCGATGGTCTTGCAGGAGGCGGGGATGGCGGCCATCAGGTGCTTCACGCTGAAGGGACGGTAGAGGTGAACCTTGATCAGGCCCAGCTTTTCACCCTTCTTGTTGAGGTAGTTGATGGTCTCTTCGATGGTCTCGCAGCCGGAGCCCATGGCGATGATGACCCGCTCGGCGTCGGGAGCGCCCACATACTGGAACAGCTTGTACTCGCGGCCCACCAGCTTGGAGACCTTCTTCATGATCTCTTCCACGATCTCGGGCACGGCGTTGTAGTACTTGTTGGCGGCTTCGCGGTTCTGGAAGTAGATGTCGGGGTTCTGGGCGGTGCCCTTCTGATGCGGATGCTCAGGATTCAGGGCGCGCTCGCGGAAGGCCTTCACCTTGTCCCAGGGAACCATGGGCTCGATGTCCTTGTAGTCGATGGCGTCGATCTTCTGCACTTCGTGGCTGGTACGGAAGCCGTCGAAGAAATGCAGGAAGGGCACGCTGCTCTCCAGCGTGGCCAGATGGGCGACCAGAGCCAGATCCATGGCTTCCTGAACGCTGTTGGAGGCCAGCATGGCGAAACCGGTCTGACGGCAGGCCATCACGTCGCTGTGATCACCGAAAATGCTCAGGGCATGAGCGGCCAGAGCACGGGCGCTGACATGGAAAACGCAGGGCAGCAGCTCGCCGGAGATCTTGTACATGTTGGGGATCATCAAAAGCAGGCCCTGGCTGGCGGTGAAGGTGGTGGTCAGCGCGCCGGCAACAAGGCTGCCGTGCACGGCGCCCGCCGCGCCCGCTTCGGACTGCATTTCGCTTACATGGACGGTCTGGCCGAAAAGATTCTTCGTGCCTTTAGCCGACCACTCATCCACGACCTCCGCCATGGGAGAGGAAGGGGTGATGGGGTAAATGGCTGCCACGTCGCTGAACGCATACGCAACGTGGCCAACGGCGGTATTGCCGTCAACGGTCATTTTGGTTGCCATTAGTGTTCCCTCCTGTGTTGTGCTTATGAATTTTGAAAGCCGTCTGTCCGGTTTGCTCATGAACAAACAGACGGGGGTTTCCAATCGTATCTATTATAGAGAGTTGACAAAAGGTTGTCAACCTTAGACCTGGCTTTTTGAAAGCACCTTTTCCCGGAAAAATCACTCTTCCGGCTCCTGAAGGGCCCGCTCTGCGGCGGCGCGGGCTTCCTCGAAGCCGTAGCCCCGTCGGGCCATGGCCATCAGCAGCTTCTGCATGGCCTTGCGGGGGTCCGGTTCCCGCTCGTAGCGCTTCAGCAGCTTGCGGGCCAGTACGAGCGCCGCGTCCTCCGCTTCCTCCTCATCCAGCGCTTCCAGCGCGTGCTGGATCAGCTCGGGGGCGACGCCCTTGCGGCGCAGCTCCTGCCCAATGCGCGTCCGTCCCATCTGGCGGCGGCTCAGGGCGGCCGCATATTCCATGGCGAAGGCCTCGTCGTTGAGAAAATGTTCTTTTTCCAGCTTGTAGAGCACCATTTCGATGGTCTCGGGCAGATAAAATTTGTCCCGCAGCTTTTTCTGAATCTCGCCGGAGCTGCGCGCCCGCTGGGCCAGCAGGCTGACCGCCAGATTCAGCGCTTCGGGATACTGCCGGGGCAGGAGCCACTGGGCCAGTTCGTCCCGCTGAAGCGCTTGGCCTTCTGCAAATTCCCGCTCTATCAGCAGGGCGCGGCTGACGAAAATTTTTTCCTCGCCGTTCAGGGTGACGACGGCCCCTTTTTTGGAGCGCTCGACGGCGGTAATCAGATCATCGGTCATGGGCGGAAGCCTCCCCGAAAAAGAAACGGATCAAGTCGCGGTTGATAACGGCCAGGTGCCCCTGCCGCTGCTCGCTGACGCCGCTGTTCAGACAGGCGAACCCGCTGCCTTCTTCATCGAAAAACACGCCGTTCACCGCGCCGTAGGCAAAGCCCTGATGCCCCCAAAGCGGCTTTTTCACAATGGCCGGGTCGTCCAGTTTCAGAAGACCCATGCCGTGGCGGAGACAGACCTCCTGCCGGGGCCACGGCACGGTGGGCGTCTGCATCAGTGACAGACATTCCGGGGAAAGAAAGCCGTCGTGACCGTTCCACGCGGTCAGGGCCAGCTTGGCCAGATCCGTCGCCGTCAGGAAGAGACTGCCCGAGGCCAGCAGGTAGTGACGCTCCGGGTCGGGCTCATCCAGAGAAATAGCCGCAGCCATACGCTTTTCCGCGTCAAAGCAGCGCTCCCGGGGCAGAACCCGCCAGCTGTCCGCCACAGGTTTTTCTTTCAGAGCGCTGAGATCGAAGGTGGCGCTGACCCCCAAGGGCTGAAACAGATGCTCCTGCGCCAGCTGCTCAAAGCTTTGCTGAAAGCGCTTTTCCAGCAGACAGCCGATCAACCCGGCGGCAAAATTGCTGTAGCGGAATTGGAGGCCGGGCAGGGAGCCGGAATAGGACGCAGGGTTTTGAAGCAGCTCCGTCAGGGAGACGGGCTGCTGAAAGGACGCGAAATAGGCCGGGCTGTCCACGATGCTGGAGGTGTGGTTCAGCAGCATGCCCAGCGTAATGGGGGCCTGCGGGTAATGGGGATTCTGGACGGGTACGCCCAGAAAGTCAGAAAGCTCTTCGCAGACGTTCAGTTTGTCCAGCGTTTGCAGGCGAAAGACCAGCAGTGCCGTGACCATCTTGGCGATGGAAGCGGTACGGAAGACGGTCTCGGCTGTGACGGGCTGGGCACTTGGCTCCATGCGGGCGTTCCCGGCAGTGAAGCATTCGGTCAGCCGGCCCTTTTCAAAACGCTGGATACACGCCCCTACGGCATGTTGGGATCTCAGCAATCGGCAGAGCCGGGCGTTTTCGTCGTCACTCCCGCCCTGTACGGAGGCAATGGGGGAACGAAGACCCAAAATGGGCAGGGCCAGCTGATAGAGCGTGTTTTTCAGGTTTCCGGCGGGCATGGTTCCGTCTCCTTTGCGTGGGTTGATGGGGAAGAGAAGGACGGGCCGGAAAGCCAGCCCAGGTACAGGGGGAGGGTCACGCTGCACAGCGCAGTGTGCAGGTGCGGGAAAAACGAAGCGGAAGAAAAGACGCAGAGCGCCAGCCCTGCCAGATCAAGGAAAAAGGGCAGAAGCCAGAACAAACGGGCCTTCCCTTTCAGCGGGGCCAGAGCCGTGTGACCGGCAGTCAGACCCGCCAGCAGAACCAGTCCATACCAGAGCGGTTCGTTCAGCAGGAACCACCGGGAAATCAGCAGAAGAGCCGAGAGCAGAGAAAGCCAAATTTTCCAGCGATTTTTGCCATAACAGCCCCACAGCAGCCAAAGGGCAGCGGCGATGCAGAAGATCAGGCTCAGCCATTGGGAGGCCCGCAGGGAGCCCACGTACAGGCTGTCCTGCCGCAGCTGCTCGATGATGAAACGGCCGCTGCCGTAGATCAGCAGATACCAGGCCAGCAGATTGCCCGGACGGTTCTGCCGTTTGCGCAGCCCCCACAGGGCCAGGAACCCGCACAAATTCCAGAGGGATTCATAGAAAAACGTGGCCATGTGCCATGCATAGCCGCCGGTTCCGTCCGGGATCAGCACGCCCACGGGGAAAAACTGAAAAGCCGGGGACAGAATTTCCGGGCCGTAGCATTCCATGTTGAAGTAATTGCCCCAGCGGCCGATGGCCTGCGCCAGCAGAACGCCGGGGATCAGCGCATCCGCCAATGTGAGAAAATTCAGCTTTTTCCGCCGGGCATAGAGGAACGCCGCCAGCAGGCCGCCCAGGATCCCGCCGTAGATGGCGATGCCGCCTTCCCAGATATACAATACGGAAACGGGATTCGCCCGGAACTGATCCAGACTCATGAGAACGTAGTAAAGCCGCGCGCCCACGATCCCGAAGGGAATGACCCAAAGCGCCAGGTCGATAACGGTGTCCTTCGGCAGCTTGCGGCGGCGTTCCTCCTGTTCTGCCAGCAAAATGGCGCAGAGAATGCCCGCCACGATCAGCACGCTGTACCAGCTGACGCCCAGAAAAAGAGTGCGGCTGTAGGGAATCGCCAAGCGTTTCGCCCCTTCCCAAAGTTTTATTCATTATAGCTTTGGCAAAATAGGGTGTCAAGAATACAAAAAAATGTTGAAATTTCCCGTTAAAACGGGTATACTGATTTGGTTGGTGAAAGGATGAGCATTGGGGAGTGGTTCCGCCGGTGATTCGTCCGCTATCTATATAAGGAGGAAAGCTGACACAATGACAAAGTATGTGTACCTGTTCAAAGAAGGCAACGCGAACATGCGCGAACTTCTGGGCGGCAAGGGCGCGAACCTGGCCGAAATGACCAATCTGGGTCTGCCGGTGCCTCAGGGCTTCACCGTCACCACCGAAGCCTGCACCCGTTACTACACCGACGGCAAGAAGATCGACGATGAAATCGTTGAGCAGATCTATGCCGCTCTGGCTGAGACCGAAAAAATCGCCGGCAAGAAATTCGGCGATGAAGAAAATCCCTTCCTGGTCTCCGTTCGTTCCGGTGCCCGCGCTTCCATGCCCGGCATGATGGACACCATCCTGAACCTGGGCCTGACCGACGTGTCCGTCAAGGGCCTGGCCAAGAAGACCAACAACCCCCACTTTGCGTATGACGCATATCGACGCTTTATCGCTATGTTCTCCGACGTGGTGATGGAGATCCCGAAGAGCAAGTTCGAAGATGTTCTGGACGAGTTCAAGGAGAAGAAGGGCGTTAAGTTCGACCGCGACCTGACCGCCGACGACCTGATGGCCGTTGTGGAGCGCTTCAAGGCGATCTACAAGGAAGCCATGGGCGTGGACTTCCCCCAGGATCCCAAGGTTCAGCTGATGGAAGCCGTCAAGGCCGTGTTCCGCAGCTGGGACAACCCCCGCGCTATTTACTACCGCCGCATGAACGACATCCCCGGCGATTGGGGCACTGCCGTCAACGTGCAGAGCATGGTGTTCGGCAACATGGGCGAGACCTCCGGCACCGGCGTTGCCTTCACCCGTAACCCCGCCACCGGCGAAAAGAAGCTGTACGGCGAATATCTGCTGAACGCTCAGGGCGAAGACGTGGTTGCCGGTATCCGTACCCCCAGCCCCATCTCCGAGCTGCAGAATCAGATGCCTGATGTGTACAAGCAGTTTGTGGACATCGCCGGCAAACTGGAAGCTCACTACCGCGACATGCAGGATATGGAATACACCATCGAGGAAGGCAAGCTCTACATGCTGCAGACCCGTAACGGCAAGCGTACCGCCGCGGCTGCCCTGAAGATCGCTGTCGACCTGGTGGACGAAGGCGTGCTGTCCGAGAAGGAAGCCGTCCTGAAGGTAGAACCCAAGCAGCTGGATAGCCTGCTGCACCCCAACTTTGACGCCGCCGCCCTGAAGGCCGCTCCCGTCATTGCCAAGGGTCTGCCCGCTTCTCCCGGCGCTGGCGCCGGCGCCATCTACTTCACCGCTGACGAAGCTGCGAAGCATGGCAAGAACAAGGAAAAGGTCATTCTGGTCCGTAAAGAGACCACTCCCGAGGACATCGAAGGCATGGACTTCTCTCAGGCCATCCTGACCGTGTTCGGCGGCATGACCTCTCACGCTGCCGTTGTGGCCCGCGGCATGGGCCGCGCCGCCGTCGTTGGCTGCGGCGATCTGAAGATCAACGAAGAAGCCAAGACCGTGACCGTGAACGGCAAGACCTACCACGAGGGCGACATGATCTCCGTGGACGGCTCCACCGGCAATGTGTACGACGGCCTGATCCCCACTGTGGAAGCTTCCATCTCCGGCGACTTTGCCCGTCTGATGGGCTGGGCCGACGCTGTGCGCACCCTGAAGGTCCGCACCAACGCCGATACCCCCCGCGACACCAAGCAGGCCGTGAAGTTCGGCGCGGAAGGCATCGGCCTGTGCCGTACCGAGCATATGTTCTTTGAAGCCAGCCGTATCGCCGCCGTGCGCGAAATGATCCTGGCCGACACCAAGGAACAGCGCGAAAAGGCTCTGGCGAAGATCCTGCCCATGCAGCAGGGCGACTTCGAAGCCATGTACAAGGCTCTGGAAGGCCGTCCCATGACCGTGCGTTATCTGGATCCGCCGCTGCATGAGTTCGTGCCTCATCTGGACATGGAAGACGAAATCGCCGAGCTGGCCAAGAATCTGGGCCGTACCGTGGAAGAAGTCAAGGCCAAGATCACCGCTCTGCATGAGTCCAACCCCATGATGGGTCACCGCGGCTGCCGTCTGGCCGTCACCTATCCCGAAATCGCCGAGATGCAGACCCGTGCGGTTATGCAGGCTGCCATCAACGTGCGCAAGGAATGCGGCTATGACATCGTGCCAGAGATCATGATTCCGCTGGTCGGCTCCAAGAAGGAACTGGCCTTCGTGAAGAAGATCGTTGTGGACACCATCGAAAAGATCTTCGCCGAGCAGGGAACCACCATGGAATACCACATCGGTACCATGATCGAGATCCCGCGCGCTGCCGTGACCGCTGATGAGATCGCTGAGGAAGCCGAGTTCTTCTCCTTCGGCACCAACGACCTGACTCAGATGACCTTCGGTTTCAGCCGCGACGACGCCGGCAAGTTCCTCGACAGCTACTATGAGAACAAGATCTTCGAGAGCGATCCCTTCGCCCGTCTGGATCAGGACGGCGTTGGCAAGCTGGTGAAGATGGCTGCCAAGCTGGGCCGCGAGACCCGCCCCAACATCAAGCTGGGCATCTGCGGCGAGCACGGCGGCGATCCGTCCACCATCGAGTTCTGCCACAATGTGGGCCTGAACTACGTCAGCTGCTCTCCCTTCCGTGTGCCGATCGCCCGTCTGGCTGCTGCTCATGCCGCCATCAAGGCCGAAGGCAACAAGTAATCATCCCGTTTTCGGCAGGTCCGTCCGCTTCGGTGGACGGCCCTGTTTTTCGTTGCCCGTCTTTTCCACGTTTCCCGTTGCCCATTTTCGCATAAACTGTCTCCGTCAGGAGGTATGATGATGCGAAAAGAAAGAAAACCCGTTCTTCCCAATCCGCCCATAGCAGAGGTGGAAAACCTGAGCTCGGCCACGGAATGCACCGGGCTGATCCCCTCGGCGGTGATGGATCCCAGCGAAGCGGAGCATTATGCCCGGCTGTACGCCATTCATCAGCAGAAGGTGGATACGTCCGCCAAAGGGCCGGAGGAAGCACCGTAAAACGGCGGTTTCGCCGCCTCACCCCACAGGGTTCAAAGAACCTTTCCCATTTCTTCACGGTTTCCTCATTTTTGTCTGGTATTCTATGGGTGTCGACAAGGAAGCGACAAACCAATGCGCTTCGGAGGCGGCATTCAGGGAAGCTCTTACGTAAGATGGCTCGGATGGCGGTGCAAGGCCGTCCGGCGGCAAACCGGGACGATATTCATAAGGGGCTGGTCTCCTTCTGTTCCCCGTGCGTTCTCCACCCTCCGCTCCGAGCGCGACAAACCGCAGCGCGGCTTTACCGCGACGATATACAGATACGCCGGATTCCCTCCGCAAGGGGGAATCCGGCGCGTTACGTTTCCTCAAACTGTTCCTCCAGCCGCTTGAGCTGGATGACCCGCAGGGCGGCTCTCAGGCACAGCACTGCGGGAATGGCCAGCAGAACGCCGGCAATCCCTCCGGCCGCGCCGCCCGCCATCACGCACAGCAGCACCACAATGGGATGCAGCCGGGTGGTTTCGCTCATCAGCTGCGGGGAAAGCATGCCGCCCTCCAGCTGCTGCACCAGCACCACCACGCCCAGCGACCATAGCATTCGGATCCATCCGCCGGGCCAGGCGAACAGCGCCACCAGCACCCCGCCCAGAAAAGGCCCTACATAGGGAATCAGCTCCAGAAGGCCCATCAGAAATCCCAGCAGCAGCCACGAGGGAACGCCGCACAATAAAAGCCCCAGCCCGGTAAAGCCGCCGACCGCCAGCGATACCAGCAGCTGCCCCCGCAGATAGCCCACACTTTCCCGCCCCATTTCCCGAACGATGCGCACGGTCATTTCCCGCCGGTTTAACGGAAGCAGGGATAAGAGCCAATCGGCGATGCGCCGCCGGTCCCGGAGCAGATAAAAGGCGAAGACCGGGGCCAGCATCCAGCGGCCGATTCCTCCGGCAACGCCGTTCAGCCGCTTGGTCAGGGAACCGGCTGCGTCGGAAAGCAGAAGCTTTCCTTTTTCCAGCAGGGTTTCCTGCATCTGCTGATCCAATGCGACGCCGTTCCGGCTGAGCCATTCTTCGCCCTGACGGAAAAGATTCCCGATCTGTCGGTACAAACCCGGCAAGGCCGTGCCGATCTGCCGGGCCTGCCCTGCCAGCGGAGGAATCAGCACGAGAAAAAACAGCCCCAGTCCTGCGCTGAGTCCTGTCATGGCCAGCGTGGCCGCCCAACTGCTGGGAAGCCTTCTTTCCAGCCTGCGCATCAGCGGAAGCGCCGCCAGCATGACCAGAAGACCCAGAAATAATTGGCGGATCATGCTCGAAAAAAGCGTCCGCTGCCAAAGAATCAAAGCTCCTGACAGAATGCCGCAAGCCCAGCGCTTCCAGTATTTCCCATGAAGGCGCAGTCTCCTTTGAGCCTGCACGACTTTTACCTCCTTTTGGTTTTGATCCCGCCGCCGGGAAAAAAGCCCGGCGACGGGAAAGAGAGCCGCGCCCATCGAGCGCGGTTCGGCTGTGAAAAACGCCCCCTGTTACCACATCTTGGCCATTTTGGAGAGCTTATCCACCTGCTTCTGAACCTGCTTTTTCATTTTCTGGTTGCCGGGCATCAGCATCGCACCCGCGCCGACCGCGAATCCGACGGCTCCCGCAACCGCCGCCTTCCAAGCGCTCATTCCCATGCCTCCCTTCTGGAATGCTCCCGAAATTCCGCCCATGTCATCAGCTCGGAGACCATCGCCTGCCCGGCTCGCTTTCCCGCGTGAATCACCCGGTAGGAAACGGTGTAGGCGCAGCGGCCGAGAAGCGCGTAAACCGGCCCCGGCGTAATTTCCAGCGCGACCAGCTGAAGCGTCAGCCCGCTGAACAGCGCGTCGCTTACCTGCCCCGCCCGCTCGCCGGTGGTCAGATACGCCTGCATCATCACGTCCGTCAGGCCGTCCGGCAGCGGCTCCGGCTTGGCACCCGCCAGAACGCATCGGCGGCCGATCAGCCGGACGCTTCCCGCCGGAAGCCAGCGCGCCGTGCCGATGCCCTTTCGGATGACCAGCCCGCGCAGCCGCCGGGCGGATGTGTCCGCAATGGCCCGTTCTACGCAGCCGATCTGCCGGTCCTGCCAGATGACGGGCATGCCCGCGATTCGATTCAGACTGGTCAGCACGGTTTCCGTCTCCTTTCCTCGCCGCTTTGCATGTGCGTATCGCTATCTTGCCCCGAGCGCCGCCTTTTTCGACAAACAATGCTTGCCAGCGGCGGACGTTTTCTCTTGAAAAAGAAGAAAAAAGGCGGGCGCGGCTCCCCAAAAGAAGGAAATTTTTGACAGCTCTGCTGCAGGAAAGCATTACGCAGCGGCCTGTCTGGAAGCGGCGTATGGAAACAGATGGAAAAAGAGCGGGAGCCTTACCCGCAATCGGCCCGGAAACCCTTTATTTACCAGTATTTTTGTGCATGAAGCAAATCCCTCCGTTCGTCGGATAGGCGAATGGCACGGAAAATCTGCCGCGCCATGAAAGAAAAGGAGGTATTCCACAATGCAAAAGACCCGTCTATACAAAAGATGCCTCCCGGTGATCGCTCTGGTGCTGGCCGTATCGCTGCCGCTGGTTTCGCTGGCGGAAAGCTATAAGGTCGTGACCGGCGGCGGTCTGAACCTCCGCAAGGAGCCCAGCCTGAACGCTTCCGTGCTGGGCCAGTACCCCACGGGCACCTGGATGACCGTGCTGGAAACCACCGGCGACTGGAGCAAGGTGCAGGTCAACGGCAAGACCGGCTACGTCCTGTCCAAGTACCTGACCGACTCCAACGTCAGCAACACCCTGACCGTGCGCACCAACACCGGCATCGGCCTGAACGTGCGTACCGCCCCCTCCCTGACCGGCGACATCGTTACCAGCTTCAAGAACGGCTCCACCGTGACCGTGCTGAGCAAGGGCAACGGCTGGTACAAGGTGCAGCAGGGCGACGTGGTCGGCTATGTGGCCAGCCGCTTCCTGTCCGGCAATACCGGCAGCGGAAGCACCGCCAAGCCCAGCGGCAAGCAGGGCGTGGTGAAGAACCCCGGCGCGAATCAGGTTCTGCTGCTGCGGGAAACCGCCAGCACCGACGCCCGCGTTCTGGGCTACTACCGCAACGGCACTGCCGTCACCATTCTGGGTGAAAGCGGCAGCTTCTACAAGGTGAGCGTGGACGGCAAGACCGGCTACATGATGAAGAAGTTCATCTCCGTGGTGGGCTCTTCCTCCGGCGCGGCTTCCACCCTGCCGCAGGCTCCCTTCACCGCCAAGCTGGTGAACCCCAACGGCAACGGCATCGTGAATTTCCGTAAGGCCCCCGGTCTGAGCGCCTCCATCATCAAGGCGTATCCCGTGGGCACCGAAATTCAGGTGACGGAAGTGGGCGATGTGTGGTGCAAGGCCACCATCGACGGCACCGAAGGCTATGTGAGCCGTTACTTCTTTCAGGTTGTGAAGTAAGACGGTTTCCGTTTCCCCAAAGAAAAAAGACGGTCTGCGCTGCAAGCGCACCGACCGTTCCAGCGAAAAGCCCATGTTTTCGAAAGAAAGCATGGGCTTCGTTGGTCTAAAACGGCGAATGCTGTGCCCGCTCTGGAAACGAACCGCTGTTTTTGACAATTTTGGAACATTACGAAAGAAATGGGCTAGACGGAACCCAAGGGAGCTTGTACAATAATGTATGGTTAGTTTCGCTTAACCGCAATGCAGAGGGAAAACGGGATGCCAACAGAACGAGGACTCAAGAGGGAGGCTGGAAATGAAAACGCAAAAGAAAAGCTGGATACAGTCCCTTTTCGCCTATGCCGAGGGCGAAAAGAAAAAGATGCTGCTTTCGGTCGTTTTATCAGCGCTTCCTGAGACGGCGCATCCCGGAGCGGCCCAACGGTGATTTTACGCAGGTCTACAGAGTCCACGTGGTCGCTTTCCCGATGTCCTGCGGCGCTGGCAAAGGCGAACAGCACGTTTTTCTCCGGCAAAAGCGCCGCCGTTTGCGAGGCGCGTACATTGTTGCCCACAAAGAGGATGGTTTTTGCCCGGCTTGCCCGCAAAGTGTCCAAAATGGCCTCGATTTGCGTATACCGCACGGCAACAAAGATCACATCATAGGCGTCCGTCGGATTCAGTTCCGTTACCGCAGGGATGCGGCTGACCGACATGCACGGTGAAAACCGATTTTTGATTTTCAGTCCGTTGGTTTTGATCTCGTTTGCCCAATTTCCACGGGCGAGCAAGGTCACGTCTTTTCCCGCGCGGAATAGATTCCTTGCCAGATTGCAGCCCAGAACGCCTGCACCGAAAACCAAAATTTTCATCGTTCTCCCCCTCTGAAAAACGTTATGAATTCTTTCTGTATCCCGCTTCGTCCCGGAATTCGGGATGCTCCTTCGCGTAGGGGTCCTTGTCGCCGCAGATGGTATAGTCGCATTTGCAGCCGTTGGCGCAGGTGCTTGTGCGTATCAGCCTTGCATGAATCAGCTCCATGGCCGTGTAATCCGGGTTGCACAACGCGGGCATGACCTCCAGCAGATCGTGATGTTTCGCAAACTCCGCTGCGGGGCAGACGGTAAATTCGTAATAGATGGGCTGAGCCTTGTCGAACGGGGCAACGAGCATCTCGTAATCATGCCACTGGCCGCACTGCTTTTCGGCGTTTCGGAACGATTGGTACATCAGCTTTCTGAAAAACGGCTTGTTGCAGTCCACGAATTTCGAAAGAAGCCGAAACACCGGCAGAAACAGCTCGCTTTCCATCTCTTCGATTTCCGCAAGGCTTGTGACCGCTTGACAAACCTTGTAGTACGTCATCAGCGCGATGCAGTCATAGGTGCCGCCTGCGCCGTTGTGAAAGTTCTTCTTGCCGCCCAGGTCCGTCCGCCAGTCGGCGAGATATTCCGCATACTGCCGCTGCACCCGTTCCCAGACCGCGTCCCGCTCGTCCTCCGGGTAATGCAGGGCGATTTTGGACTGAATCTGCTTCTTGCAGGGCTTGGAATACAGCACATGGCAGCTGCGGTCAAATGACAGTTCGTTGTCTTTCATGCCTTCTCCTTTTGCAGGCTGCGCCGGTACGCCGCCTGCACCTCCTGTGAAAACTGCTCCGGGTGTTCGCCCGCCAGCGTGCCGTGGCCCATGTTGGGGAACGCCTTGTAGGTGAAGGCATAGCCCTTGTCCTGCCACGCCTTGATGTGCTTTGCCAGCTTCTTTTCCGTGGAGCTGGCGATACCATGCCAGACGTACATATCTGTGCGCTGAAAGAGGTCAAAGTTCCGGTGTCGCCCAATCATGCATTTGTCCTGATTGACCCAGCTCTGTCATGTGGCGTCCTTGTAGACGATACGGTCAAAGGATTCCGGCGTGCGGTTCATCATCTTGCAGACGATCTTCTTCCGGATAGGGCCGGCCTTCCCGATAAGCCAATAGGAAAAACCGGTCAGAAAGAAAAGGTAGAGATTCTGCAAAACCGGGTTTTTGATGTCTGCGTAATCCATGGTGGGCATTCCGTCGGCGATGGTGGTGGTAATCGTCAGGCGTTCGTCTGCCAGCACGTCCATGAGAATAAACGTGCCGTAGGATACACCGTAGAGGATATCGATCTTTCCGCCGTAGTGCTCCACTATATAATCGCCCAGCCGTCTGGCTTCGTCCGGCACGGACTTGAATTCCGTCTCCGGCTCATCGGGATTGAAGCCATCATAGGCCACCAATACCACATGGTAGGTTTTGGCCATTTCCTCCGCCACCGGCAGTGCGCCGCGATAGCACACCCCGCCGCCGTGGAGCATCACCATCAGCTCCGGATGTTCCTGCCCGAATTCAAAATGTGCCGGATGCTCTTGGGATCGATGCCCAGCCAGCCCATTTTTTCTTCCAGACGGTCGTAGTTATAGCCCGCGTCGATCATGAGCGTGGTATCGCCCTTGCGGTAGAAGAAGATATTCGCCACCCACTCCCGTACGCAGGCCACATGCTCGTCCACCCAGCCGGTATTCAGGGGCTTGAAGATCTCTTTGCCCCGGTACATCCTGCTCATTTCTTTTTTCTGGAATTCGGTCGCCTTTTTGGACATGCCTCCGCCTCTTTTCCGTTGAAGTCCATTATTTTGCTTGAAGTTAGTATTAGCTAACTAAAGGTGGATGAAAAAGCTGCCTTACGCAGCTTTCATCCATGGACAAAAATATTTTATCACGCCGAAAGAGGAAAAGCAAGGAACTTCCAAGCTGGATGCGATAAAAACGCTTTATTTCCGGAACGTCCACAGCTTGTTGACCACAAAGTTCAGCGGAATGGTGATGACCAGCGTCAGAATGGGGGAAAGCCACTCCGACAGGCCGAGAACATCCCCCTCCAGCCACATCAGCAGCGTGGAAAGCAGAAAGGACGCGCCGTAGGAAACATAGCTTTTGCCCAGCCGAAGCCAAAGCTCCTTTCGAGTGGCGGCCTTTTTTTGAAAGACGAAGCGATTGTTCCAATAGAAGGCGTTGAGCACGCTGACAGCCCAGCCCGCGAAATTCCCCCACAGGTACAGCGACGGGTCGATCCAGATGAAAAGATAGTTGATGCCCAGCGAAAGCAGGGTGTTGACCGCCCCCACCAGCCCGAATTTGACGAACTGGGTCAGCCATTCCCGCAGCTTTTCGTTTTGCGATAGAAATTTGGGCAGCTTCATCCCCGCGCCCTCCGGTCCAGCGGCTTTTCGCCGTCGGCGCGTTCGATCAGATAGGGAGGACGGCGGCGGGCCGCGTCAAAGGTGCGCCAGAGGTAAGCGCCCAGCAGACCCAGCGTCAGCATGATAACGCCGAAGGCCAGCAGCTGGAAAATGAACATCATGGTCCAGCCGGTCACTTCGATCTGGCCGGACAGCTTGCTGATGAGCGCGTCCAGCGCCCAGAGGATCGACCCCACGCAGCTCAGGCCGCCCAGCCAGGTAACAATGGTAATGGGCAGGGTGGAAAAGCTGAACAGCGTATCGGCCACCAGACGGATCTTTTTGCGCAGTGTCCACTTGCTGGAGCCGATCTCCCGGGCGCGGCGCACATAGCCCACCGTGGCGGTCTTGAAGCCTGCCCAAAGGATCTGGCCGCTGAGGGCACTGTTGGGCTCGTCCATGCGCTGCAGCACTTCAATGACCTTGCGGTCCAGCAGGTAGACGTCGAAGCCGGTCTTGGGCATTTGCGGGAAGGCGAATTTTCGGGTCAGGTCGTAATAGGCGTTGGCGAAGAAGATCTGCATACGCCCTTCCTCCCGGCCCTCTCGGACGGCCAGCACCACGTTGTTGCCCTCGACCCATTTTTCGTACATATCATAGATCATTTCCGTTGGTTCCTGCAGATCGGCGCACTTGACCACGGCGCAGTCGCCCGTGCTCTGAATCAGGCCGCACAGCACCGCCGCGTCGCTGCCGAAGTTCCGGCTCAGGTGGTAGAGATGGATTCGATCATCCTGCGCCTTGAGCTCTTCCATCACCTGATAGCTGCGGTCGCCGCTGCCGTCATCCACCATGACGATTTCCACCTCAAAGGGATTGTCCCGATCCAGCAGCTTTTCCTTCAGGTCTGCGTACAGCGGGCGCAGGTTATCTTCGTTATAATAGACGGGAACCACAATGGACAGCTTAGGCATGCGCTTGAACCTCTCTGACAAATTCATCGTGATCGCGGATGTATTCCTCCGCGTCGTAATGCTCGCTGGACAAAACCAGCAGGATGGAGTCGGGCGAAAAATCGTACATGTCCTTCCAGACCATGGGCGGCAGATAAATGCCCGTATGGGGCCGGTTCAGGGAGAACACCGCCTCGTTGCCCAGACCGTCGTCCACACGGATCTTGCTCTGGCCGGATACGTTGATCAGCACGAATTCGGAACGGCGGTTGGCATGCTGCCCCCGCACCACGTTTCGGTCGGAGCCGTACATGTAAAAAATGCGCTTTACCACAAAGGGAATATCCTGCTCGCCTTCCACCACCACCAGATGGCCCCGTTCGTCGCCATGCTGGGAGAAGGTCAGCATTTGTACCTCGCGTCGGTTCATGGAGATACGCCTCCCGTGTTCGAGTCAGAGAATTTTGGTAAAGATGCGGTTGAGGGAATGCTGGGTGCCGTAGCCCTCTTTGTTCAGGATCAGGCCGGTATTGAGGATTCTTCCCCGGTCGTGGGTGCAGGTGCCGAAGCTGACGGCGGCGCACTTCCGGCGCAGCCCCTCGCGGATGACCGCGTCATAGAGCAGCGTGGAGGGCACATAGGCGGTAATGCCGGTATCCGTAGCCAGATATTGGGTGTGCAGCACGTTCGTCTGGGCAAAATAGAACAGGCAGGCCGCCGCGGCCAGCGTGCCATCCGCCGTGCGCAGCCCCAGAAAACGCACCTCGTCCCGCAGACGGGAATGCCGGAAGTCGATCAGCTCTTCCGCCGTGTGGACGGGCACTGCGTCGAATTTGCGCAGGTTCAGGCACAAAAGGGCGTGAAACTGACGAATCTCGTCTTCCGTTTCCAGCGCCGTCAGGGAAAGCCCCTGTTTTTCCGCCTTTTTCAGGTCATAGCGCTTATTGAAGGAGTAGGCTTTCCGAAGCTCCTCGTAGGGCCTGTCCAGCGGCAGCCAGCAGGAAATTTCTATCTCCTGCGTGTACCCCTGCTGATACAGGGCGTATTCCAGCCCGTCGTCCGGCTGGCGGCTGAACAGGGCGGAGGTTTGCTTCAGCTCCGCCATCTCGTAGCCGTCGGCCCGAAGCTGGTCGTTCAGCGCCGCAGTCAGCTCCACCAGCTTGGGCGCTCTTTGCAGGGCAGGGGCGACGACCAGCCCGCCGAAGGTGCTGCCCGGGTGAGAACGAAAGGCGCGCCGTCCGTCGATCGTCCCGTCGGCGGCAGGGCAGACGGCAACCAGCTCCTGTTTGTGGAAGATCATCCGGGAATCGTCCCGGAAGCGGCCTGCCGGGTGATAGTTCAGAAAGCGCCGCGTTTGCAGGAACGTGCCGTTGGCGGACTGCTCCATGACGAAATGGTCCCAGCGTTCCTGCTGCTCCGCCGTATAGGGGAGAATGGACAATGCGGACATGATTCAGTCCCTCCCCGGCGCAAAGGCGTTGATAGCGTCGATCACAAAATCCTGCTCCTCTCGGGTAATGCCGTTGTACATGGGCAGGCTCAGCACTTCGTCCGCGCAGCGTTCGGCAATGGGAAAATCGCCCCGGCGGTAGCCCAGATAGGCGTAGGCCTTACTCAGATGGGGCGGGATCGGGTAGTGGATCACCGTGCCGATTTCCCGCCGGGCCAGAAAAGCGGCCAGTTCATCCCGCACATCGGTATGAATGACGAACTGGTGCCACGTGCTGTCGCTGTCCGGCCGGATGCAGGGCAGACGGACGCGGGGATTGGTGATGCCGGTCAGATACCGGGCGGCAATTTGGTTCCGTTCCTCGTTCATTTCATCCAGATGAGTCAGCTTGACCCGAAGCAGACCCGCCTGCAGCTCGTCCAGACGGCTGTTGGCTCCCACTACGTCAAAATGATAGCGGACGCTGCTGCCATAGTTGCGGAAGGTGCGGAACTTCTCCGCCAGCGCTTCGTCATCCGTCAGGATGCAGCCGCCGTCGCCGAACGCGCCCAGTCCCTTGGTGGGATAAAAGCTGAAGCAGCCCACATCGCCGAAGGTGCCCAGCGTTTTTTCGTGAAAATGAGTGCCGTGGGCCTGCGCGCAGTCTTCGATCACCCGGAGACCGTGCTTCCGGGCAATTTCCATCACCCGGCCCATATCGCAGCTCATGCCGTAGAGATGCACGGGCATGATGGCCTTCGTGCGGGGTGTGATGGCTGCTTCCAGCTTTTCCGCGTCCAGATTGTCATAGACGTCCGGTTCCACGAAAACCGGCGTGGCGCCCGCCTTGGTGATGCCCATCACGCAGGCGATATAGGCGTTGGAGCAGACGATGACCTCGTCTCCCGGGCCGATGTCCAGAAGATGCACGCTCATCCAGAGCGCGTCCAGTCCGTTGGCCAGCCCCACGCAGTATTTCGCGCCCGTATAGGCGGCGAATTCCTTTTCAAAAAGCTCTACTTCCCGGCCCAGAATATACCAGCCGCTGCGGAGAACCTCCAGCGCTTTCTGCTCGTATTCGGGGGCGTAGAGATCGTACATGCGTTTCAGATTATTGGGAATGATCTTCATGGCACTTTCCCTTTCTTTGCCGCCGCCTCAGAAAGACCCAAACGCCTTTTGCGGTGCAGGAAAAATGATACCTTTTTTTCAGGCATGCGTCAAGCCGTCCGGCTGTTTGCACTTTTGCCCGGATGGTGCTACAATAACTCAAATCCAAACCAATGAAAGCGAGGGAGCCGCTATGGAAACGAAGATCACCCGAGAGCAGGCTTACGCCCTGCTGACCAAATACAATCAGGAGCCCTTTCATATTCAGCACGCGCTGACGGTGGAAGGAGTGATGCGCTACTATGCCCGGGAACTGGGCTATGGGGAAGAAGAGGATTTCTGGGGGCTGGTGGGCCTTCTGCACGATGTGGATTTTGAACGCTACCCGGAGCAGCACTGCGTGAAAGCGCCGGAGCTTCTTCGGGAGATCGGCGCGGAGGACGCTTTCATCCATGCGGTGGTATGCCATGGCTACGGGCTGTGCGTGGACGTGAAGCCGGAGCTGGAGATGGAGAAGGTGCTGTACGCCGCCGACGAGCTGACCGGCCTGATCGGCGCGGCGGCGCGGATGCGTCCCAGCCACAGCGTGGCGGATATGGAGCTTTCCAGCCTGAAGAAAAAGTTCAAGGATAAGAAATTCGCCGCCGGCTGTTCCCGCGATGTGATCCGTCAGGGCGCGGAAATGCTGGGCTGGGATCTGGACAAGCTGCTGGACGATACCATTGCGGCCATGCGGCCCGACGAGGCGGCCATTGCCGAAGCAGTGGAAAGGCTGAGCTGATATTCCCTGCAAATGCTAGAAAAAGCACCCCATTCGTGATCGGGGTGCTTTTTTGATGCAGAAGCAGATTATTCCAGCGCTGCGATGGCGTCGTAGATCTGCGCCGCGCCGCTGATGACCGCGCTGGAAGACACGGTCACGCCGGAAATGGCGTCCACGTTTTCATTCATGACAGGGGTGGAGGAAAGGCCGGGGAAGCGGTCGGTAAACTCCGGGTCCCGGGTACGGGTGCCCAGATTGGCCGTTTCGGCAAAGTCGCTGCCGCCCACGGAAATGCCGGTAACGGTTCCGTCGGTATCTACGCCCATGACCACAACAATGGGGCCGCCGAAGCCCTGAACGGTGGTCTGACCTACATAGCCCAGCGTTTCGCCATTCGCCGCCGCCCGATGCAGACTGGTCAGCGGCGAGCCATCAGGCAGGGGTTCCTCCACAAACTCCGTGGCGGCAGCCATGACGGAGGTGCGGGCGGCGTTCAGCGCGATCACCTCCTGCTCGGCAATGCTGTCCTTCGTGAGCAGATTGGTGCAGCCGAGGGCCACTCCGGCGATGACGGTAATGATGCAGAGGATAAGCCAGGCTTTGTTTTTCATGGTTGAGTCGTCCTTTCATTGGCAGGATGGGGAGTGGGGGAAGGGTTAGAAACGGGCAGGCGAAGGTGAACATGCAGCCGCCCGGCAATGAGACCGGTGACAAAGCCCATGGCCGCGCCCACGGGCAGAAGCAGCGCCAGATAGGAGAGCAGAGAGGGCGTTTGCAGAAGCAGCATGGCCAGCAACACCTGCGCCAGATTATGCACTGCGCCGCCTGCCATTCCAAGGCCGAAGAAGCTGACGCCGGGGATTTTTCGAAGGCCCATCATCAGCCCCAGGCTGCAAAGGCCCCCGGCCAGAGCGTAAAGCATGGAAAAGGGACTGCCGAAAAGCAGGCCGCTCAGCAGCACTTTGCCCGCCAGCAGGGCCAGCGTCATGCCGCTGCCCAGCCAATCCAGCGAGAGCATCAGCACGCAGTTGGAAAGCCCCAGCTTTACGCCCGGCATTCCCGTCAGGGGGATCAGGCTTTCCACATAGCCCAGCACCAGCATCACGGCCAGAAGCAGCGCGCCCAGCGTCAGCCTTTGCGTGCTTTTCATGGCGCGACCTCCAGTCTTGTCGTTTCTTCGTTTTCGAAGACCAACTCCAGCACGAGCTTATGGGGCAAACAGATGATCCGACTGCCCAGCGGCCGGGAGGAGGCGTTTTCCGCTGTGACCGTTCCCTGACCCAAGCAGTCCTGATGGCGGCAGTTGCTTTCTGCCATGGAAAAGCCGCCCGGGAAAATTTTCACCACATTATAGGCGTCATTTTCGCCCGCGAGGGTCAGGTTTTCCGAATGGTCGAGGGCTACCAGTCCGGTTTCCCGTCCGGCGACGGTGATCCGCAGCATGGGGGTCCCCTGCGGCGTTTGCCCGGCCGGGCGGCCGAAAAAGAGATAGCAGAGAAACGCCAGCGCCAAAATCGCCAGCAAAATCCAGATGTCTTTCCGCTTCATACGGCCTCCGCAGCATTGCTCGGGTTTTATTATAACATAGAGGTGGGGGAGGTTTCAATTGCTTTTTATTTGATGGGGGAAATGCGGGCCGCGCCGATTGTTTGC
>ERZ857827.1638-NODE-1638-length-21247-cov-47.162939_pt1 | contig 21247 bp, 21 predicted proteins | sample MGYA00519761_ERZ857827 | MGnify/ENA primary metagenome ERZ857827 (study PRJEB31778, sample SAMEA3449370) | human gut metagenome | biome: human gut; feature: human-associated habitat; material: faeces | place: United Kingdom | collected 2010/2012 ... | reverse complement strand
GCTCATTCGTAACGGTGGACGGGGCGCAGCCGATCTGCCTGGCGATGGCACGAGTACCGAGCCCCAGCTTCTTGAGGACTTTGATAGCCCCTCGGTCTTCCATGCGAAGATGCTGTCCCTTCTTGCGTTCTGCGGATTCTGTGATACAATGATGGCAGTCCATAGTGATTGCCCTCCCTCTGTAGAAGTTGTGTGGTAACTTCATTCTACCACGGGGAGAAAAATCACTATGGATTTTTTACTCAAGTGTCCAACTTGATTTTACAATCAACCATGTAAAATTGTTCTTATGGTATAGCTCAACAGGAACGAGCTTGTTGACAGTCAAATTCAGATTTCCAGACTGCTCTGCATGGCCTGACTGGCGGCTTTTTTGTTCTTATCAAACGCGTGGGTATAGATATCCAGCGTGGTGGAAGGCTGGCTGTGACCCAGCAGACCTGCCACCGTGGCAACGTCTGTTCCGTTTGCAATCATCAGACTGGCTGCGGTGTGCCGCAGGGAGTGGACGTTCAGGTATTCCGGCAGGCCGTGCTTTTTCAGGATCAGCTTGAATCGCCATGTGAAGGTGGACGGCGTCATGGGAAGATGGTACCCGTTTCTGCGGAAAACATAATCATCCTCGGTCAGCTTTCGGTTTTCATAGTTTTCCGTCTGCCAGTCGCACTCGTGGCGGTACTCTTTCAGTAGGCTCTCCATTTCCGGTGAGAAGTACACATAGCGGTCGCCCGCCGTGGTTTTTGGCTCCTTGGTAAAAATCTCTTCGCCGGTGACCTTTACCACGTTTCGCTGCACATGAATGGTGCGTTCCTTGAAGTCGATGTCCGACCATTTCAGTCCACAGCACTCGCCCCGCCGCATTCCCGTGGCAATGATGAGCTTGAAGTAGGTTTCGTACTTGATGCTCTCCTGTTCAAGGGCTGTCATCACCAGCCGCACAGTTTCTTCATCTGCGATGATCTTTTCCTTCTTTTTGCCGCTGTACTTGTATGTCCGCCACGCCGGGTTGTGATCTAAATAGCCGCCCTCCATGGCATCGGAGAGAATGCTGCACAGCGTAGCGTGCACGCCCTCAACGGTGCTTTCGGAGAGTGGCTTTTTCGTTTCTGTACTGACGGTCTTGCGAAGTTGAGCATAGTAGTTGCGGAAGTGTTCGGGGCGCAGGTCGGTAAGCTTGTGATGTCCCAGAACAGGGAGAAAGCGGTCGATGTCCTGTCGGTCACGGTTCAGCGTGGACTTTGCCAGCTTGTTGGGCGCGATATCCCGCAGCCACAACTCTACATATTTTCCCAGTGTGATGGACTTGTTTACCTGATGGCTGCCGTTTTTGCAATCCATCTCGAACAGGATTGCCTGTTCCTGAAGCCATTTTTCCAGCTGTTTGGGAGTGAGCCACTCCGGTGGACGGACGGTTTTTTGCTGGGGTTTGATGCGGTTGCCGTTGTAGTCGTAGCCCATAGAGACCACGATGAGATAGCTGCTGCCACGCTTGCGGATGCTTGCCATTAAGATACCTCCTTTTGCCATCATTACGGTGGCGATATGTTTTGTGAACACAACATACCCTAAGAGGAGAAAAATAGCTATACCCAAAAGGCAAAAGAAGAATTATTTTCCCACCGCCATTTGCAGCGGGAAGAGTGTGCCATCGCCTGGGTGCAGGGAGGTGAGCATGGATGCGGCGGCGTCCTTTTTGCGCTCCATCTCGGGATGGCAATAGGTACGTTCCAGAAAGCCCGTGTCACAATGACCGGCCAGTTCTGCCACGGTCTGCTTGTCGATGCCGCTGTGCAGCAGAGTGGAGACGAAGAAGTGACGCAGGGTGTGGAGGTGATATTCTGCTGGGAAGCCATTGGCGGCGTAGATCTTACGCAGACGCTTGGTGAATGTGTCGGGGTGGAGCAGCTGCCCCTGTTCGTTGACGAACAGATAGGGACTGAGATCTCTGCGGCGCTTGGCGGCTTCCTGCACCAGCCACCAGCGGTAACCGAGCAGCACACCGCGCAGAGCAGGGGAGAGGATGATCTGGCGGCTGCGGCCGTTTTTGGTGGAGCCTTCCACGACGCCCTTGCCGGCCACGATGCTGCGGGAACGGCTGACGGTGAGAAGGAAGCCGTCACCGCTGCTGCGGAAGTCGGACCATTTCAGAGCACACAGCTCGCCGCGGCGGCAGCCGGTGGCCATGGCCAGCAGATAGAATACCCGGAAATGCCGCGGCTCTTTTGAGAGCACCAGCAGTAACCGCTGGGCTTCTTCGACGGTGGGAATGAATTGTTCGCGGTGCCGGGTGGCGGGCAGGTCGATCATCCGCACTGGGTTCTTCTGGATGATCTCGTTGCGCTTGGCGTCGCTGAGCACTGCGGAGACGACCGTCAGATACTTCTGCGCCGTCCTTTCCTGCACCGGCTTCCCGCGACAGGTCCGCTTGCGCAGTTCCAGCATCATATTTTCCAAAGCCATAGGACGGAGTTTGTTCAGCTTGATGCTGCCTATCCCGGACATTATTGATTTCTCACTGCGGAGTTGTGTGGAACGGAACATCACAGTGCGGCGGTGTAAGAACTGCGGACGCTACTTCGCCCAGACGGGACGTGTCAGCGCTGAATATTGTGACCGGCCCGTACCGAGAGGACAGCAGAAGTGCCGGGAGATTGGCGCGTTTCAGCAGTGGACATTGAAACAGTCCGATGACCCGGTATTCAAGGCATACCGCAGGGAATACAAGCGGCGCTTTGCGTGGATCAAGGCGGGCCGCATCAGCGACAGTCAATTCTACGCCTGGAGTGAACAGGCCAGAGAACAGAAAAAGAAATGCGACCGGGATATTATCACTCTGGAAGAATTCCAGCAGTGGCTGAAAGAATCGTAAATACGCAATGGAGCGGCACATGATGACGTGCCGCTCCCAATAGGCTGAAATGACATGCTTCTTTGATATGCCCTCTAAAAACTTTATCGAGAAAAAGTAACCCCCAACGGAGTTTGCGGAATGTGTCAGATTGCGGTACAGTATTGCATATCAAGATAAGGAGGAGATTCCATGGCTTGTTTTTTGGTTCCTGCGGCGGAAGCGGTCGTAACGACTGTTGTTTCCAAGACCGCAAAAAAAGAGGAGAATCCTGAAAAGATCTCCTTGAGCAGAAAGCTCAAGTGGCTGTCCAATTTGCTGTGGGGCGGCAGCGCCCTGCTGTGCTTCGAGCACGTCTGGCACGGAGAGGTCGTGCCTTGGTTCCCGTTCCTTACCGCTATGTCCGACCCGGAAGAGACTACCATCATGCTTCATGAGATGGCCTCTGTCGGCGGCGCAATGGCGGTCTGGCTGACGGTGATCTGGGCCGGAATGTGCCTGACGGCAGACAGCCTGATGAAGCGTAAGCCCGCTGCACAGCTTCAGGCATAGAGGGGGGCAAAGCGATGACCTTGCTGACCTGTCTTTTTGCCGCATTGGTCTGCACCATTCTGTGGTATAAAAATGCGCCGCGGAATGAGATGAAGCTGCATGTGCTGTGCTACCTGTATTGGGGCGCGTCCCTGATGTGGATGGTGGACGCTGTATTCGAGTATGCCGAATTGGGCGCCGAGTTTTTCACACCTGACGCCGCTGATATGCTCAACGACTTTTACCTTGGCCTATCTGTCGTTGCGCTGGGTATGATCATCTGGATCGTCTATCTGCTGATCAAGGACCCCAAAGGCGTTGTCCGCGCAGCACTGACAAAGAAGAAATAACCGCGTCAGAAATAAGCAAATATCCCCTCCAACCCATGGTCAGAGGGGATATTTGCGTTTCGGATAACAAGGAGATAAGATGCCATCCACAACATCCTATCTCATGATGCCCTGAGCGTATAGGCATCTGATCTGATCGTAGTATAGCGTATCAGATCTTCTGCAACAAGCTGGGTGGGAGAATACGATTGCCGGTCTTTGTGCTGATTCTGAGTATTTCACGCATCTGCTCAATGCTCATCATATCGGGATAGTCTTTCAGCATGAGCTTATAGGCATCGCGCTGATAAATGGTTGATGCCAGCCCGGAACTCCGCAGTAAAAAAGCATTGATAGAAAACTTCATTGCCGGGATCAATGATGTCACCGACGTGATGGTCGAATGGCGGGAGTATGTTGCCCAAGAGAAAGAACGCCAGCTTACGGCGTTTTTCCGGGACGAAAATCTAAAAGAGAACGAGACACGTCAGTTTATGGAGAAAGCATTCCGCGATGGTGCAGTAAAAACCACAGGCACAGACATTGATAAGCTACTACCGCCCATGTCTCGTTTCGGTGGTGGAAACCGCGCAGAAAAGAAGCAGGGGGTTATTGCAAAACTTCTTGGTTTCTTTGAACGTTTTTTTGGTATCGGTTAAATGAAAAAGGCCACACGGCAGACATTGTAGCCCGTTGTGTGGTCTTTCTGTTGGCCCCGCTTGAAGGGTGTCAGTCAAAAATATCCTTGTTTTAGGATATCCCTAGGCTGAAACCTCTTTGAGGGGTGGGCTTGATGCGTTTTGTTGTTGCTTTATGACGAACCGTTGGTCTCCTGCAGGGATTCTTTCTTTGAACCTCGGGATTTTTCGCCGCTGACACGGGCAATGAAGAACAGACCCACAAGCACCATGGCAGAGCCAACAAGACTCATGGCGTTTGTCGGCTCATCCAGAAAGATGATCCCCAGAAACATGGCGCAAACGGTGATGAGGCTTCCCAGATTGGAGAAAATGACCATAGGAAGAATGAAAGAGCTGTAGTTCACAAGAATATTGGCAGCAACGGAACAGAACACGCTCAGCACCAGTGTAGACAGCACGAACCGCCTGCTGTGAAGCGCTGCCGCAAAGGGCGTCAGATCGCCGCGCTCCATACAAAGCGCCACAACGGTGAACACCAGCATGCACATACCGATCACGAAATAGGAGCGTTCGAAAGCGGTAAATTCCGCCGAGGAATCCTTGTTATAAACCCGGTAAAAGGCGGCGAACAGACAGGCACCAAAGACCAGTATTACACCAATGGGCTGCACCGTGCCCATTCCGGAGCCGGCAATGGTCACAAGGATCACGCCGGCAATAGGGACAAAGCAGAGAAGAAATTGCTTCCGCGTAGGGTATTCCTTCAGGATCAGCACGCCCATACCGATAGCGATAACGGGGACAATGGCCAGCGTAACGCCGGCAAAGGTACTGTTGGAATAGTAGATGCCGTAGCTCTCAAAGAAGAAGTAGATGGGCTCCACGCAGGAGAGCATGATGAGCGGCCGCAGGTTTTTCCCCCGCAGCCGAATCCTTTCCAAGCCGAATAACATCATGAGGTTCAGCAGCAGAAACGCCAGCAGAAACCGTAGGGACATCTGCACCATAGGTGGCGCTTCCTGCTGCGCGATCCGTGTGAAGAGATAGCTGGCGCCCCAGATGATGTTGCCGATGACACCGCAGCAAAGCGCCAGCGTCATAGACCCTTTTCTGCTTGTTGTATTCATATTCAGACGTCCTTTCTATCCCCGCAGGAAAAGGGGATAAAAATCGAGAAATATCCTCCGGCAACCCCGGAGGATATTTCCACAGTGCTGGGCACAGTACTGTATATTTACCAGACCTTGATCAGCTCTTCCGCGTCTGTCCAAGGACGGTTCTGCTTCAGGGCGGTTTCTTTCAGTGTCAGCTTGCCGTCATAGCAAGTCATACCGGCGCGGAGGTAGGGGTTTTCCTCAATGGCCTTCTTGAAGCCTTTGTCGGCGATCTGCAGCAGCATGGGGCAGGTAGCGTTGGCCAGCGTGATGGAGGCGGTCTGAGCGAAAGCGGAGGGGATGTTGTCCACGCAATAGTGCAGGATGCCCTCTTCCTTATACACGGGGTCGTCATGGGTGGTGCTGCGGCAGGTCTCCACGGCGCCCTCGTCATCACAGGCCACGTCCACAATCATGGAACCCTTCTGCATCAGCTTCAGATCTTCGCGGTAGATGATGTGATCTTTCCGATCCTTTGCCCACTGGATACCGTTGACGATCACGTCGGATTCCCGCAGGCACTTTTCCAGATTGGCCCGGTTGGAGATCATAAAGCTCACATCGGGCAGGTGCTTCTTGGCCTCCAGCATCACATCCATGTTCACGTCAAGAATTCGCACCTCGTTGCCAAAGCCGCAGGCCAGCTCGGCCACGCCTACGCCGATGTTGCCACAGCCCAGGCAGGTGATGATGGGGCGTTCCACACCGGCTACATTGGCCAGCAGCTTACCGGGGCCACCGTTTACAGACTGCATGTAGTGCAGTGCCGCCAGGAAACCGCCTTTACCAGCCAGCTCGCTCATGGGGCGCAGCAGGGGGAAACGGCCGTTCTTATCAGGAATGTCCTCGTAAGCCACGGCAGAAACGTGGCTGTCCAGCAGGCAGTCGGTCTCTGCGGGGTGAGCGTTGGAGTGAATATAGGTAAACAGGATTTTATCCTTGCTCATCCACTTGAACTCTTCGGGGAACAACTCCTTGACCTTATAGATCAGTTCGGCCTTCTCCCAAACTGTATTGGTATCCGCAATGATGGCGCCTGCCGCCTGATAATCACTATCAGAATAGCCGCTGCCCAGTCCTGCGCCAGACTCCACATAAACGGTGTGGCCGTGGCGCACAATCTCGGTTACCGTTGCAGGAATGGCAGCAACGCGATACTCATTGGGCTTAATCTCTTTTAATACACCAATAATCATAGTTTCATACCTCTTTAAACAAAAATAGCTTTATCCTTCGCACAAGCTTGCCAGCAGCGCGGTAAGATGCTTCCAGAAGGGTTCCATTGTGTCCAGATACAAGTGTTCTTGGGGGGTGTGGGCGCCCCTAGACTTGGGAGCGAAACCCACGATATCCATGTCAGGAATCGCCTTGGCAATCACGCTGACCTCTACGGTGCCGTGCTCCACCTCCTGCTGCATTTCACGGTTAAATAGCATTCGGAAGGAATCCTGACAGGCGATTTGCAGCGGCGTATTGGGACTCTCCGGCCATGCGGGAATCCATTCCCCTTGAAGGGCGGCAGTAACGCCGGTCATGCGGCACAGCGTGTCGATACGTAGCATCGTGCCATCAAAGTATTCGTCACGGTTGGCGCGAATAGCCAGCAGCCCGGAAAAGCATCCTTCCCCATAGCAGGCGGTCAGCAGCAGTGCAGAGGACAACACCCACTCAGGATGTAGGGTATTGCGGACTGCAACATCATAGGGCACCAGCACAAGGAAGTCGGCCAGTGCACGGGTGTCTTCAACGGAGGCTGCGGCCTCGCAGTCGGTTTCCGTTACGGCCATAGAGAATTCAGATTCCTCCCACAGCTCGGCCGTAAGGCTTTTCGCCGTGTCCCGCAGCAGTGCCATGGCGGCTTCCCTGTCCGGAACGGCCACACGCAGCAGAGCCTTGCAGGGAATACTGCTGCCGCCATCGCTCTCCAAGTGGATCAGCCGTGCAGGCTGCACATCGCACAGTTTTCCCAAAATGCGACCGGCGACGTGTAACGCACTGGTGTGGTTTTTTCCTGCCAGAAGGCCGCTGTGACCACCACGCAGACCTGAAATTAAAATTTGCAGACCCTTGTCATGGCAAAGCGTGTGATGGCACGGACGATTCACCGTCAGCTTGGCGCTTCCGGCACTACCAATTACCATGCAGTCAGGATCTCCCATGTCCATGTTAATCATCCGTCGGGCGCGAAGTTGGGACATATCAAAGGCCTGTATGCCACGAAGGCCCTCCTCCTCGCAGACGGTGAAAAGCAACTCCAGCGGCGGATGCCGCAGGTCATCGGCCTCCATCAGGGCCAGCATATGACACAGTCCCACAGCATTATCCGCGCCCAGTGTTGTCCGATCTGCCCGCAGGATGCTGCCCTCCAGTACCAGGTGGACAGGCTCGTGGATCATGTCGCGTTCCAAGCCCTCCTCCTGCGCCAGCACCATGTCAAGATGGCCTTGCAGCAGAATGGGCGGCACGTTCTCACAGCCAGGGGTTGCAGCAACACGAACCAAAATATTACCGGCGGCATCACGGATGGCCTCGTGGCCCCGCTTTTCTGCCAGTGCCATAACCCAGTCACCCAGCGCCTGCTCGTGGCCGGTGCCGTGGGGGATGGCGCAGATATCCTCAAAGCGCTCAAGGACACACCGCGGTTCAAAATTCTCTGTCAAGTACATATGGTTTCTCCCTGTTTCGGCTCTGCCACTTGACGCAGCACATCAGCGGTTATTGACTAGGAAGCAGGACACGAAGTGTCCAGGAGAGACTTCCACAAACTCCGGATTACTCTCGGTGCAGCAGCCCTTGCAGTATTCGCAGCGGGCGGCAAAGCGGCAGCCGGGCTTAGGATCAATGGGGCTGCTTACCTCACCGCGGATAACCTCCAGCTTTTTGTTGCGGCTACGCTCCAAATCAGGCTCCGGGATTGCCGCCAGCAACGCCTTGGTATAGGGATGCAGAGGATTGGCAAACAACTCGTCAGAGGGTGCCAGCTCAACGCAACGACCCAGATACATGACCATGATGCTATCAGAGATGTGCTTAACCACCGACAGGTCGTGGGTCACAAACATATAGGCGAGATCCAGCTCGTCCTGAAGATCCATCAGCAGGTTCAGAATCTGTGCCTGAATGGATACATCCAGAGCGGACACAGGCTCATCGCACACAATGAACTTGGGATTCAAGCTTAGCGCACGGGCGATACCGATACGCTGGCGGCGACCGCCGTCCAGTTCGTGGGGATAGGAGTTGGTATAACGGCGGGCCAGTCCCACTAGATCCATCAACTCCGCCGCACGGTTAAACGCTTCGGCACGGGTCTTATAGACCTTGTGAATCAGCATATACTCTGCAATGACCTCAATCACGGACTTTCTGGGGTCGATGCTGGAATAGGGATCCTGAAAAATAATCTGCATCTCCTTGCGATAAGGGTGCATCTTTCGGGGGTTGAGATTGGTGATGTCCTTTCCGTTATACAGGATTTGTCCACCAGTGGGCTCGATTAGTTTCAAGATTGTACGGCCTAACGTGGACTTTCCGCATCCGGATTCGCCCACAACGCCTAACGTCTGTCCAGAATACAGCGTTAAGTCAATGCCATCCACCGCGTGAAGCCGGGAGTTGCCGTTTACTTTAAAATACTTTTGCAGCCCGATAGTTTGAAGCAGAGGAGTTTCGTTATTCCTGTGATCCATTTTCCTGTCCTCCTCTCTCCAATTCTTTGTCAAATAAATGGCAGCACAGCTTGTGGGTGCCATTGGTATATACTTGCGGATGCTGTGTACGGCAAATCTCCATGCACTGACTGCATCGATCAGCGAAAACACAGCCCTTGGGCAAATCCGTGGGATCCGGCATCAAGCCGGGAATGGGCTTCAGCCGGGTGGCGCGGGAGGTCAGGTTGGGGATAGAATCAAACAGGCCCACAGTATAGGGGTGGTGTTTGTCGCCCAGGAAGATATCCTCCACCGTGCCGGACTCAATGATCTCGCCGGCGTACATCACACCTACGTCGTCACAGGTCTGGGCCACAATACCCAGATCGTGGGTGATCATCAGCATGGATGTGCCCAGACGATCGCGCAGTTCCCGAATCATAGCAAGCACCTGTGCCTGAATGGTCACATCCAGCGCCGTGGTAGGCTCGTCGGCGATCAGCAGCTCCGGCTCACAGCAAAGCGCCATGGCGATGACCACACGCTGCTTCATGCCGCCGGAAAACTGATGAGGATAATCGTGCTTGCGGGAGGGCATGATGCCCACCAGCTTCAGCATTTCATCTACGCGCTCTTCCACCTGTTCCTTGGTGAAGTCGGGGTTATGCAGCGCCACGGCCTCGCCGATCTGGTCGCCCACCGTGTACACCGGGTTCAGGGCAGACATGGGATCCTGGAACACCATAGAGATCAGGTTGCCGCGCACGCCCCGCATAACTTCCTCATCCTCATCCAGTAGATTTACACCGTTGAACAGAATCTCACCGTTGAGAACGCGGCCGGTATTGCCGGGCAGCAGCCGCAGGATAGACAAAGCCGTAGTGGTCTTACCCGCGCCGGTCTCGCCTACCAACCCGAAGGTCTTGCCTTTGCCAATCTGTAAGGAGATGCCGTTGATGGCCTCCACCGTTTCCAAATCAGTTTTATAGATCACTCGCAAGTCGCGGATATCCAGCATCGGCCCATCATACCCTTCCGGGACAGCCAGCTGCTTGACAACCGCGGCATCTTGTTGCTTTTTCTTCATGTTATCATCCTTTCTGCCCGATGATCAGGACTTCAGGTGCGGATCCAGCGCGTCACGCAGGCCGTCACCCACAAGGTTGATGGCACAAGCGGTCAGCACGATGGCCAGCGCAGGGAACAGCAGCAGATGCGGCGCGGTACTCATGAACTCACGCGCCTCGGACAACATCTGGCCCCATTCAGGAGCAGGCTGCGGCATGCCCAGTCCCAGGAAGCTCAGGGTGGATTCGTAAATCACGATCTTGGCTACATTCAGCGTCGTGTTGACGATAATCACACCCACGGAGTTTGGCAGCACATGGCTGAGAATAATACGCAGACCGCCTGCACCGCCTGCACGGGCTGCCTCCACATAGTCCTGTTCTGAGAGTGTCAGCACCTGTGAGCGGACAAGGCGAACATAGTTGGTAAAGAACGTAAGCGTCAGGGCTACCATCAAGTTGATAAAGTTGGCGCCCAGCGCATAGACCACCGCCATAGTGAAAAGGATATCAGGCACAGACATAAAGATGTCCAGCGCACGCATAATCAGCGCATCCACTTTGCCGCCGAAGAAACCGGCTACGGCTCCCAGCAGGCTGCCGAAAATGCAGGAGGTAATCGTAGCAAGGATGGCGATGCCCAGCGATGTTTTGCCGCCATGAATCACACGGGCCAGAATATCGCGGCCATATCCATCACAGCCGAACAGATGCTCGGCGGAAGGCTTTGCTAAATAGTTGGAAAAAGCTTGCGTAGTAGCGCTTTCGTAGGGAATCAGCAGCGGGCCTACCAAAACTGCCAAAAGAATAATAACCAGACAAATCAGGCCCACCACGGCACCTTTGCCCTTGCGAAACCGGCGCCAGATCTCTTTAGCCTGACTAGGGCGTTTATAGACCGTCTTAGCGGGCGCGGCAACTGTGATATTGTTTTCCATCAGACCGTCTCTCCTTTACTTGGTCTTGCTGTATTTTGCGCGGATGCGCGGGTCGATGAAAGCGTAGGCGATATCCACTACCAGCATGACCAGTGTGAAGCATACGGCAATCAGGATCGTACCGGCAATGATGACCGGCTCATCCTTGAAATTGATGCGATCCACGATCAGACTGCCGATGCCTGGGATGGAGAACATTTTCTCCGCCACCACGGCGCCGCAGATCAGGGTACCCAGACTCAGGCCCACCTGCGTGACCACCGGCAGTAGCGCGTTTTTCAGAACGTGCTTCCAGATCACGGTGCGCTCCGGCACGCCCTTGGCGCGGGCCGTGCGGACGTAGTCCTGACGGATAGCCTCCAGCATGGAGGATTTGGTGAAGCGGAAATTCTGCGCCGCCGGCGGAAGCGAAATGGCCAGCGCCGGCATGATATAGTGTTTGAAGGTATCGATGCCGTAGGAGGGCAGCCAGTTGAGCCTGTCGCAGAACAGGAACAGCATGGCGAGCCCCAGTACGAAGGTGGGGACAGCCGCCAGCAGGAACGCCAGCAGCGACGGGATCGTATCTGCCAGCTTATACTGCTTCACAGCCGCCTGTATGCCCAGCGGGATACCGATAATAGCCGAAAGAAATACGCCCAGAAAGCTGAGCTTCAGCGTGACAAGAAAGCGGGGCCAGATCTCATGGAACGCGTTTTGCTTGGTCACATAGGAAATGCCGAAGTCCTGGTCTATCACCATCCGTTTGATGTAGAGACCGAATTTTTGCAGGAACGGCAGATCATACCCCAACGCGTGGTTATACGCGTCAATGTCTGCCTGAGATACGCCGGTTCCCAAAATCGCCCGGCCAGGATCGCCCGGTGTGATGTTCATAACCGCATAAATGATGAAGGTCACGCCAATGATGGTGGGGATTAGGAAGAGAACACGCTTTATAACAAATTTATACATAGTTCCTCCTGTGATAATAAGGCATCCGGCGTCCCCGCACATAGCGGGGACGCCAGGTGCTTGCTTACCGAAATGTGACTGTGTGCTCTAACAAATTAGTTAGCCCAAGTCATCTTATCGATGTGATAGTACAGAGGGGGTACATCGGCAACATTGATATTCTTGGACCATGCCACGCCCACGCCGGTATGCAGGATGGGATAGATGGTCTTGGTATCCATGACCATGCTCCACAACTCGGTGTAGATATCATAGCGCTCCTTGGTGTCGGCAACAGCAACACCGGCATCCACCAGATCCTCCATCTTCTGCCAATCGAAAGGACTCTTTTCGTCCTTGAAGCGCACTAAGTACATACCAACAGACTCGGAGTCAACCTGCTGACGGATGTTGTTGTAGTCGTAGTTGCCGCTGTCACCGAAAACAGCCATGTCATAGTCCTGGCTGTACATACGGGGACCCACGGCGGAGTAATCGCCTACCTCTACTTCTGCCTTCATACCGCAGGCAGCCAGGTTGGCCTGAATAACCACACACTCCTTGCCCTTGGGCAGGCTGGCGTCACCATAGGTCAGGATAGTACCGACATTGATACCGGCAGCGATTTCTTCCTCGGTAAAGCCGGCATCCAGCAGGCACTGGTGTGCCTTGTCAGGGGCATAATCATAGGTAGCAAACTTGCCATCGCGATAGTTGGGGGAGGTAGCCACGTACTCAGAGGGCATATACTCATAGGCGGGAGAGCCGTAGCCGGCAGTGGCCGCAGTAATGCAGTCATCCTTGTTGATGGCCCAGAAGATAGCCTCGCGCACCTTTTCGTTGCCCAGAATATTGTTGTTGGTGGGAGAGAGGTAGTTGATACCCAGCCAATGGACATCATTGGCCTTCAGCAAGGCGTTGTTCTCGCCAGAGGCTGCCTTCACGCTTTCCCAGTCAGTCAGGGGCACGTCGGTGAAGTAATCCAGTTCACCGTTTTTGAAAGCAATAACGGCAGCGGCGTTCTCGGTAATGACACGGTACTCCACATTCTTGATCTCGGGAGCGCCTCTCCAATAGTCCTCATAGGCCTTCAGCTTGACAAAGTTGGCATCGAACTCAGTCAGGACATAGGGGCCGGTACCAGCGGTGTGAGGCTCGGTGCCGAACTCCTTGCCGGCAGAAACGATCTCGTTATACTCCCGCTGGCTGACAATCTTGATGGTCCAGAAAGTATGGTCGATAGCAGAATAAGGATAATCCAGCGTGAAGACCACGGTCTTTTCATCCTGAGCGACCACATCGTTAATGAAGCTGGTAACATAATTAAAGCGGGAATTCTGCATGGCCAGCTTGTAGCTGAACACCACATCCTCGGCGGTCAGGGGATCACCGTTCTGGAAAGTGGCATCCTGCAGCGTAACGGTATAGGTTTTGCCATCTTCACTGATGGCAATATCCTTAGCCAGCAGTTTGAAGTAACCACCGTTAGCTTCATCCATGCCATACAGACCTTCAAACACATGAATCCACAGGATCTGCATGTCACTAGTCAAAGTGGTCGCCTGCCAGTCGGTAGACAGCAGGGAGGAAGTTGTGCGCATGTGAAGAACTCTGTCCTCCGGTGCTACGTTCGCGTTGTCTTTGGTGTTGGTGTTGCCGCCGCCGCAGCCGGCCAGCAAGGACAACATCATCAGACACGCCAACAAGAGAGCGGTAATCTTTTTCATAAGTTTCTCCTCTTTCGTCTTAGTCTTATGACTGTTTTTTTACTCCTGCTCAAAAAGAGCTGGATCGCTGCATTTACCCCTTGTTTGTATGCAACACTGTATTGCTGTTTGTACACAATCAAGAGAGGTTTCGCAAGCCCTTTTGTGAAAATTGCCGCTTTTTGGTGGAATACACAATTCCGCATCTGGCTTTTTGTGCAAAAGGTCTCATGCGAAGGACCAAAAATACAAAGAACTCGCGTTCTGTATGATACGCGAGTTCTTTTGTCTTTACAGTATGTACAGGGTATTTTCAGTTGATGCAGATGCATCCGGTGGCAAACACCATATCCTGCCGAAGCGCCTCTATTGCGGCAGCCTCGTCCCGCTCCCTTAGCGCCCGATACATCTGCTCATGGCTGCTGAGGGAATTGATATTAGAAGCGGAGGTATCGTAAAACGTCAAAAAGACAGCGGTCTTGTTGTATAGTTCGCGCAGGTACTTTTCCATATAGACGTTGCCAGCCGCCTGCACGATCTCCTGATGGAACGCAGAATTCAAATCCACATAGGCCGCCATGGAGTAGTGATGTGTCAGTTCCCTCTGTGCCTCCAAATTTTTCTCCAACCGAAGCAGCGCACACTCGGTAATTCGCGAAATAGCCAGTCGCATCGCCTCCACCTCCAGCACGGTGCGCACGGCATAGGCCTGCTCCATATCAGACAAGGTTGGCTTCGTCACAAAAGTACCGTAGTTGGGAATTACATCCACCAAGCCGTTATAGCTCAAAACAGCAATGCCGTTGCGGACAGTGGTGCGGCTGGTGTGCAGAGCCTCCGCCAGCTCATCCTCCACAATGCGGTTCCCAGGGAAAAGCGCCTTGGAAACGATTTGTTCTCTTACATATTCATATACTTTCTGCGCTGTGATACGTTCCACCATAGAAAAACTTCCTTCCGGGCAAATGGTTACAATATCGATCTGCTATATGATACTATCATTATAGCAGACATGTTTTTCCTCATGCAATAACTTTTTTGCTTTTAAGACAATACGCACAGAAAAAAGTGCCAAGAACTACGAAGTGTGATATAATTAATGTCTCCTACAATAATAATTACGGTTTAAGGCGCGGCAGCCAGCCGCGTCTTTTTCCATCTCAAAGCTGAAGCTGTTAGAATGGGAGAGTAAGTGGCCTGACAGTTAATGCCTTGGACCAATATGTCCGATCAGTAGTCAGTCAGCCGCCTCTCTCATTCGCAGCATTCGATTTTCGCAGGTAGTTCCACCGCCTTCCGGTGCGTTCGTGTCACTCAGGAGATTGAACAAGCAATGAGTAAAGCGGGAAGCCATATCTAATCAGAAGGAGGAGCGATATGAACGCAGTAGGGATCGATGTTTCCAAAGGAAAAAGCATGGTGGCAGCTCTGCGGCCAATGGGTGAAGTGGCAATGCTGCCACAGGAATTTCTCCATACCGAAGTCGGTCTGGAGCAGATGGCTTACACCATCATCGCATTGGGAGAAGATACCCGCGTTGTCATGGAGGCCACCGGCCGCTACCATGAGCCGGTAGCCGCTGCACTGCATGAGTACGGCATCTATGTCTGTGTCCTGAATCCGCTGTTCATCAAGCAGAGCGGAGGCGGTTCTATCCGCAAGGTCAAGACTGACAAGGCAGATGCTATGAAGATCGCCAAGTACGGCCTTGACAACTGGGTGGATCTGCGGGAATATACTCCCATGGACACTGTAAGACAACAACTGAAGCTGTGCAGCCGCCAGTACAATCTTTACATGAAAACGGTGGTGTCGCTGCAAAACAATCTCATTTCTCTTACCGACAAGACATTTCCCGGCGTGAATGAACTGTTCTCCAGCCCGGAGCGTGCTGACGGCCACCAGAAATGGGTGGATTTTGTCATGACCTTCTGGCACTGTGACTGCATCTGCCGCACCAGCGAGAAGGCGTTTACAGAGCGTTACCAGAAGTGGTGCAAGCGCAAGGGCTACCATTTCAGCCCAGAGAAAGCACTGGATATCTACGCTGGAAGCTGTGGCCATTTCACCACACTGCCGAAGAACGACAACACGAAGCTGCTCATTACCACAGCCGCGCAGAAGCTTCTGGCGGGCAAGATGACGCTGGCCGCACTGCGGGCCGAGATGGCAAGGCTTGCCATGCAACTCCCAGAGTACGATACCGTGCGCGCCATGTACGGTGTTGGTGAAACCACAGCCGCTCAGCTTATGGCTGAAATTGGGGATGTGCGCCGTTTTCCCCGCCGCAGTTCCATTGTTGGTTTCGCTGGCGTTGATCCGGCCGTAGACCAGTCCGGCAAGCATGAGGCACAAAGCACTCCTACGACCAAACGCAGTTCACCGCATCTGCGGAAGACGCTGTACCAGATCGTCTGTACTTATCTGCGGAAAGCCCCGGCAGATGAGCCGGTATACCAGTTCCTCGATAAGAAACGCGCCGAGGGCAAGCCGTATTTCATCTACATGACTGCCGCGCAGAACAAGTTCCTGCGCATTTACTATGCACGCGTGAAAGAGTGTCTTGAGGCGTTTGACGCGCGACAGGATACCACGCAGAGCTAAACCAACCGACAACTTCATCCAGGCTGGCGAAGCATTTTTCTCCAGTCTGCTTTGTTATACTCTTTTTCAGTCTCGCAAATTTTGCGGGACTTTTTTCATTTTAGGGCTTGACTTTTATTTGCAGGACTACTGAACAATCGAAAAAGCCTTGCGGCGCAAGACATAGCGGGCCATTTGTGGTAAAATAGGAGCAAGGGAAGCAGCAAAAAACGAGTAAAAATCTTGCACTTGGAGGGCGGCTATGTATCGCTACAGCAATGGACAAATCAGCCTGGCGGATTTCAAACAACCAGTAGGCATGAATCTGAAAGAGAGCAACCGTTGGGTAAAGAAAGCCCAGACAATTCCTTGGCTGGAGATTGAGAAACGGTATGCCGCTCTGTTTACCAACCGCAAAGGCAATGTGGCCAAACCGCTGCGGCTGGCTCTGGGCGCCTGCATCATCCAGGCGGAGTATGGCTACTCCGACGAAGAGACTGCACTTCAGATTCAGGAGAACCCGTACCTGCAGTACTTCTGTGGGTATCCCGGCTATGATGACGAAAAGCTGCCTTTTGATCCATTGGGCTGCACCAGTTTGTGCGGACAGCACAAAAACCCCCTATGCAGGCGATATGAAGTTTAAGCGGAGTGGCGTAGCGTTAGCGGCGCCACTCCAGTCTTTGTCTGGATGCGCTCGTGGTTGTAAAAATGAATATAACGGTCAATCATTTCATTGGCTTCGTTGAAGGACACCGGTTTGTGTCTGTAAATACACTCGGTTTTGAGAATGGAGGGCCCGGCAGAAAATTTTATGTAAGCGTTTTTCGACAAAGTCAAGAATTTTCCGTAGAAAATACGCACAATTTGGCTTACTTCCCTTGTCCACCGTGCTCCCCGGCGGGCTGCGGCGGTATGCGCGCCGGAACGGTGTGAATGCCGTCGCGGCCCGCCGGGGAATACTATCCCAAGGGAATTAGCCGGCCCTCCGATCGGCGAACATGATCTCCAACTGGCTGAGTACCAGGTCCCAGTTCTGGCACCGGGCATGCCAGTGCTTGACGATCCGCTGGGACGCCAGATACAGCATCCGGCGCAGAGAATCGTCGTTGGTGAACAACGGCTTGTTCTTGGTGATCTGCCGGAACTGGCGGTTCAGGCCTTCGATAATGTTCGTCGTGTATATGATTTTCCGAATTTCCTGCGGATATTCGAAAAAGGTGCTCAGAACCTCCCAGTTCTCCTCCCAGCTTTTTACGCTGGAGGGATACTGCTTGCGCCACTTGGCTGCGAAGGTCTCCAGATTTGCCTCGGCTTCCTCCAGCGTCACCGCCGTGTAGACTTTCTTCAGGTCTGCCACCACCTGCTTGATGTCCTTGTAGCTGACATATTTGGTGGAACTGCGGATCTGATGCACGATGCACCGCTGCAGCCGACTCTTGGGAAACACTGCCTCGATGGCCTGCATCATCCCGCACAGGCCGTCGGTGCAGAATAGATAAACGTCCATAACACCTCTGCTTTTGAGGTCATTCAACACATTCAGCCAAAATTTGCTGCTCTCGTGCTCGCCGATCCAGACGCCCAGAATGTCCTTCCGGCCGTCCATAGTGATACCAAGAACGACATAAGCCGCCTTGGTCACATACCGGTGATCCTCTTTTACCTTGTAGTGAATAGCGTCCATGAAGATGAACGGATAGATGTCTCCAGGGGACGGTTCTGCCAAGCAGTGACCTCTGGCATGATCTTTTCACAGATTTTTGTCACCAGCTCCGGGGAAATCTCCACGTCGTACAGATCTTTGATCTGCTCGGCGATGTCCCGCTGGCTCATGCCGCAGGCGTACAGGGACAGAATCTTGTCCTCCATGCCGTCCGCATTGCGGTCATGTTTGCTGATGATTTTCGGTTCATAATTGCCCTGGCGGTCTCTGGGTACCTTGATGTCGATCTTACCCAGCTGGGTCTTGACGGTTTTGCGGGAGTAACCGTTGCGGTAGTTGGGGGAGGTATTTTCCCCCGATGCCCGCTGACACCGCTCCCGGCCCAGTTCCTCGTCCATCTCCACTTCCATGACCTGCTGGATCACATCCCGGAACATTTCTTTCATGGCCTGCATGATGTCTGCGGTGCTGGTGAAGTGCTGGCTTTGAACAAACTCTTTCAACAAATCCTGTGGTACTGGCTGCATACTTATGCCGGGGCGTGCGGAACTGACCGTTCAGGCCGGACTGGGCGATCTTGCTGAGCAGGTATTCATAAGTATCACCCCGCACATCCACCGCCTGTGATTCGTTCATCAGGCGGTAAATCTCATCCAGTGCGTCCACCACCTTGGAAAGAAGCAGCGGCGTGGGCAGCTTGAAAATCGCGTCGTCCATGTACTTGGAATAGGCACTGTTTTTGTCCCCGTGCAGGTTCTTAATGAACGGAAACACCCACTCCTGCATGACAGCGTACATCTTTCCGGCAGCAAAATCGTGGAATACGCTCCACTTGAGCTGCTGGCCGTCGATGGTGCGGTCTCCCACCTGCACCTCGCCGGCGAAAATGCTGGTATAGGGCAGCCCCAGCATAGCGGCCTCCTTTGCCCGGAGATTGTCCGAATCATCCAGGTCACGGATGAACATCAGATAGGTGATCTGCTCGATGACATCCAACGGATTCACCAGACCGCCCGCCGCGAAAATATCCCAAAGGCTGTCAATTTTGTTTTTCAATTCGCCTGTAATCATTTATTCTCTCTCCCTGTTCCAAGTATAAGAAGTGTAGCGTCCGCCGCTGAGTTTGATGATCTCGCCCTTTTTCTGTAATTCAATCAACGTCCGCTGCACGGTGATCTGGCTGATATCAGGGCACTTCTCCATAATCTCTGCCTTGGTGATCTTGCCGAGCGTGCCTTTAATGACTTCACGGATACGGTCCGGCTTGGACATACCGCTGGTGACCAAGACTTGTACACGGGAAGAAAAGTCCCGATAGGCGGCGACGATTACGCCCAGCATATAGCGTACAAATGGTGTGTAATCATTTTGGTTCTCATGCCACCCGGCAGAACTCTGCTGCAGCGTTTCGTAATAAGTCTCTTTGCTCTGTTCGATGACTTTCTCGATACTGATATATTTTCCAACGATATAACCGGAGCGGTACAGGAGCAGCAGTGTCAAAAGTCTGCTCATGCGGCCGTTGCCATCATTGAAAGGATGGATGCAGAGAAAATCCAGAATGAACATAGGAATCACAAGCAACGGGTCCACACCGGACTGCGCCGCTTCATCATAGGCTTTACAGGCGAAGTCGATGGCTTCCGGTGCCTCCCAAGCGGGAACCGGCTGGAAACGAATGAACCGATTACCTGCTGAATCGGTCTCTGCAATCACATTGTCAGAATTTTTATAGTGTCCCCCAATGGACATACCGCTGAACTTATACAAATCACGATGCAGCTGCAAAATCATGGTCGGACGCAGCGGGATATACTCATAACTCTCATGGATCGTGGCAAGAACATCGCGGTATCCGGCAATTTCTTGCTCGTTTCTGGTGCGGGGAGTGGTCTTGTTCAGAACAATTTTTTTCAATCGATCGTCTGAAGTATAGATACCTTCGATTTTGTTAGAGGCCTCGGTGCTCTGGATTCTTGCAACCTCTACCGACTGGGTCAATGTATCGCTGTTGGCCTCAATGAACAGATTTTGCTCACCCTTGAACTCATGGATTTGGGTCAGCAACGCAACAATATCGGGAACAAGCAGCTTCTGCCACTTATTTTGAAAATCATACTTTCGCATATAGTATCAACTCTGGTGCACTTAAGGTAGATTCTTCCGAATATGTATTGCCCATCACCAACAATATGACCCTGCACATCACGCCGCGCAGCAGCATCACCACCAACCAGGACATTGCGCTCCTGCCCGGCGTGCAGGTATATGTGGACAAGGCGGCGGAGCTGACGATCGCTGCGGGCAAGAAGGCGTATATCTACGACAGCGACCAGTGGACGGACCAGAATTATGTCAATCCCAACGCGAAGTTCAAATCCGTGTTATATTCTCCCACGAAAAGCTATACGCGAACCAATGCTGATCTGGTGGACGCCCTTGTGGATGTCAACGGCACGCTCATTGCGGCCGGCGAGATCTACACCACAAAAAGCGGTGCGGACGTATGCTCCAGCCAGAAGACCGGCCGCTATATTATGAAGGCGACCTCTGGCACCGAGACAATCACCTATCAGTATACACAAAGCGGCTCGAGCGTAACTGCTCATAATATCGGTATCGACCCGATCAGATTGAAAAATGACGACGGAAGCTATACGGCCACCAAAGGTAAGGCGCAGGATCAGTATAACTTCGAGGTTGACAAGTGGCTCAAGTGCCAGCGCCTTCTGGTGATCTTTGATCCGAACTACACCGGCGCACCGGAGATCGAGGTGCAGAAGGTTGCGCCCTCCACGGCTACGCCGCTGCTCTCCAACCCGTTCACCCGCGAGGGCTACAATTTCACGGGTTGGACTACCGAAGCCAACGGCACCGGCACCTCCTATGCAGATGGCGCCAACATCACCCTGACGGCGGACACCACCCTCTACGCCCAGTGGAGCTGCAGCCATGCGATCACTGAGGTGAGAGATGCCAAGGACGCCACCTGCACCGAGCCCGGCTACACCGGCGACACCTACTGCACCGTCTGCAACGAGAAGGTGAAGGAAGGCGAGGTCATCCCCGCCAAGGGACACACGGAGGAGATTCGTAATCAGTTGGAGCCGACACTCACCACACCCGGCTATACTGGCGACAAGTATTGATATGGGAAATCTTTGCGAATCATCCAGTACCCAATAATAAATCAATTGCATC
>ERZ857827.1632-NODE-1632-length-21367-cov-3.322588_pt1 | contig 21367 bp, 21 predicted proteins | sample MGYA00519761_ERZ857827 | MGnify/ENA primary metagenome ERZ857827 (study PRJEB31778, sample SAMEA3449370) | human gut metagenome | biome: human gut; feature: human-associated habitat; material: faeces | place: United Kingdom | collected 2010/2012 ... | reverse complement strand
CCTCGCAATATCCACATAGCCCATATCAATCGCACGATACATCACATGACGATTCCATTCCGGATGCCCACCAATCCGAACAGTCAGCTGCGTCGGAAACTCCACACAGTAGCCAACAAGCCACAATAGTTCAAGCATACGATCATCCTTGCCAGTAATCATAATTGCATTTCACCTCCATCCAGTCCTCAAAGGTAAGGCTGCGAAGAGCCTGCGATAGAGACTGCCGGCTTCACCTTCAATCGGATAAGGAAGCATCGCTCCCTGCTCCAAATCAAAAAGACCCCGACATTTTTTCTTCCCGTGAAGATACCGAAAGCCGAGGGGGCAGGAGCCGGTTTTCAAACAGCCTGAAATAGATACCTTTTTTGAGGACCCTTTTTTTCAGGAATCAGGTATGTGCTTTGATGTGTTTCGCAGCCCAATTGGAGAGATTATCGGGATTCATAAGATAGAACTCCGTGCAGTCCCTGTCACCCAGTTCTGTCGTTTGGAGGACAGTCAGGAGCAGGCCGTTGTCGTTGGTGAGCATTACGGACTCGATCACATCCAGATACCGCTTCGTTTCAATATTGTCGTAGTCTCGCACCCGGCGAAGGCTCATTGCTTCGTCATACTGATGGACAATGCACACCACGCAATCGCGAAAGCGTTCAAGCGGATGCTCCCGCTGGAACTTAACCAGGCTGGATCTCAGCGGGCGGGTGATGAAGGCCAGATTATCGCGCCGGTTCCGATTGGGCAGGATTGCGGGGACCGTTATCGTAATCCACTTTTCATATTCCTTCACGCTGATGCCCAGCACCGTTGCCAGGTCTTCATAAAAAGGGGCAATATTGCTCCACTGGGTTCGTGCGCCCAGGTTTCGGAGCGTGACCGTGTTGGTTTCCGCCGTGCGGATCAGACTGTAGATCTTGTTGTGCGGATTATGCCGGGGTGTATCCTCAATGGTATGGGCGATGGCAAACAACTCAGAGCTAATTGCCTCATAATCTGAGGCTACCAGTTTCAGCATATCCACATAGTCTTTTCCAAACTCAGTATTCATGTTCTTTTCTCCTCATAATTCGTAGGTTTCAACCACGCCGTTTTCATCCACAAGGATGGCGTAGTCATTCTTGAAACGGCGATCAATGTCGGTCAAGAGGTTCAAATCCCGAGTGACCAGAAATCTGACCGTTCTTTCAGGCAGTTCTTCTGCATTTTCATTGATTTGCTCGGTGTTTTCTCCGGAAACCGGGATCAGATCATAGTCAGTTGTCTGTGCAGACATGGTAATGATGGCTGGCGGTTCACCGGCGCAGAAGTCCTGAACACGATCCTTCAGTTCGAGGAACGCCCAGAAGCAATCTACGCTGCTGCTGACATTGAGCTTTTCAAAGCGCAATCGGCTAAATGTCAGATACCGAGCATCCGGTGTGCGGTAGAATTGCCCCTCCCGTGCCAGAAGAGTCATAATTTTTCCATACTCGCTGTCGCTCAGGAAGGAAAACAGCCGCTGCATCTGCCGTTCTTCCACAGCACCGAAAATGGCGAGAATTTTCGTGACATAGGCCAATTCGTGGCCCTTAACCATACTCTTAAAGGACATAACTTGTGCCTCCAAATGTTGATGTAGAGTAGCGTATATCGCAACTTTTTTGGCTCTGCTCGTATAACGCAAGCGTATTGCAACTCTTGAGCAGACCGTGTGCGTTCAAGGTTGCTGACAACGCACATTTTCCCTAAAGAAGAAGGCCGCTTCGGCAGCTCCTATGGGCTGTCTTTGCGGCCTTCCCACACTTCAGGATTGATTTTGGACAATCTGGCTCAGTTCATAACGATCCGTGGTAATGAGCTGCTTTTCCAAAGCCGATGCCTTAAATTCCACCGTGATGTGATTGCTGTTGGTGGAAATCAGGCCATTGCCACGCTCAAAGCGGGTGATATTCGCAATCTCCGTATCCGTCAGCTTCAGGGCATCCTGCACACGGATTGCCTCGTCATCCTCCAGGTTCAGCACAATTTTTGTTTTGGCATTATTGATGATGCCTTTGCCGTATTTACCACCGTCCAACGCGAAGAAATCGTTCAAGTCCTGCGTAGCTGCGATAGCTGCACCACCGTAGCCTCGAATGATCTTGAAGATCTCCAGGCAGAATTCAGCAGCCATGGAGTTGCTGCCGGCACCTACCAATTGCCAGATCTCGTCAATGAAGATGGCCTTTTCTTTTGTGCGGTCTTCCTTGGCCTTGTCCCAAACGAAGTCAAGTGCCACGAACATACCCACAGTAAGCAGGTCACCAGTCAGCTCCGAAATGTCCAGAACCGTGTAGGGGTTTGACAGGTCCACATTGGTATGCTGATTGAATGTCTTTGCAGAGCCATGCACCAGACGGTTCAGAATGTTGCCGAGCCGCTTTGTATCTGACGAGGACATCAGGATGTTATAGACATCCTCAAGCAACGGCATGGTTTTGTACTTGCTGGGGTCATCCGGATCAATCAGTGAATCGTTATCATGGGTGATTCCCTTTTCTGCATAGGTGCGGATTAGAGCCTCATCCAGGAGCTGCTTCTCTTCATGGTTCATATCAGGAATCAGCAAGCTGAAGAAAATGTGGAGCTGCTGAATCTTTCTTGCCAGGATGGAGTTCTCATTGACCACACCATCTATGATGGCGTTGGCTGTCTGATCCACCCGGCGTATGGCCATGATGTTGATGCACTGCTTGGATGCGGGACTGATACTGATGAACTCGCCGCCAACATTCTTGCAGGCACGCAAAAACTCATGTCCTTTCAAAGGTGCAATAATGAACACCTGAGTGCCTTTTCTCCTCATTCGTAAAGCCATGAGCTGCATGGTAAAGGTCTTGCCGGCTCCGCTGGTGCCGAGGATAGCCATATTGGCATTTTTATAGACCCTGCTGTTGAAAATGTCCACGATGACGAGGCTGTTGTTGTGCTTATTGACGCCAAGAAGAATACCGTTTTCATCGGACATCTCGTAGGAAGTGAACGGATAACAGCTGGCGGCTGCGCTGGTCAGCATATTCCGCTTGCTGCGCTCAAAGAGTGTCTTATTCAGCTTGCAGATAGGCATCACCATCTGCATCGCCTGCTCCTGGCGGAATAGGCAAGGGCGGATGTCCATATCCTGGGAGACCATCAATCGCCTCACCTCGGCTACCCGCCATTCCAGGTTTTCAAGGGTATCTGCCGTGACCGTCACGAGAATGCTGGCGTAGTAGAAGTCCTCATAGTTGGATAGGCCCTGCTTGAGGTAATAGCCGGACTTAATAGCTCCTTCGATGTCATCGAAGTCGGTGTTGGTATCAGACGCATCTTTGATTCGGCTTCGGTTGATGCGGATTTGCTGGCCGAGCTTTGTCTGGATGCGCTCTTTCGGCTCGCGTTGGAAGTAAAAGTCCACATCAATACCCTCACCGGCATTCACCAATATGGATGTCCAGCCTGCCACAACGCGGGGGTTATAGCCGCTTGAGGGAACCATGAGGTATGCGTGATAAACGCCGTCCATGACGATGTAGGAACCATGCCGCAAGTCAATACTTTCTGGTGCAAGGACTTGCGGGAGTGTGATCTTCAAGTCGCTCTCCCCGGAAGTTACCTGCTTAACCTGAAGCTCCCGGATGCGCTTGTCCAACGAGATGCGCTCACAAGTCTCGCGATTGAAGATGGTGTAGAGGACATCCAGCAGAAATGCGTTTTCATCTTCATGCGTAATAACCACATTATCGCAGTGCTGGAAGTACTGCCTAGCAGTCCGGGCAGCAGTTTCCAAAGTGGAAACAATCTCTGCGTAGTCACTTTTCCGGTTATTGTAGGTTGGCTCATATTCAAAGATGATGAGGAACCGGCGTGTGATTGCCTCGCGGGACCCAATCGTTTTGATGAGGTTGTAGTAGTCCTGCTGGAGCTCCCGGCATTTGGGGTCATTCTCACGATCCATATCCCGCTCAATGGCATTGAGGTGCTTGCTGATGTCAGCTTTCTTGGTGAGCACCTTGATTTGGAGCTTCACCGGGCTGATCTTCATCCAGCTTGCGAAGGCGGATATGATGTTCTTTTGCTCCCGGACACTTCTCAGCAGGAAATTGATCGGTTCCACCTCAAGGATTTTGATGTACCGATCATCACTCAAATGAGCGATGCCGTGATTGATGTCCACAACAGGAATGATACCCTCCGTTGTGGCGGCCTTGCGGCCCTTCTTGGGAGGTGCCTTTCTGTCCTGGGCTGTTTTCTTCTTGTCGGAGCTTTTCCTCTGACTCCGCCTGCCTCTTTTTCGAGCTTTCGGCGGATGCTGCTTGAGCTTGATGCCAAGCTGCTCCGGGGGCTGGTGGGGTGCCTGATTTTCACTTCTTTGTCGCACACTTGGCTTATCACTCTGCTGTGGCTCCGCGTCTGAACGATAGAGAATGCGGCGATTGAAAAGCCACTTGATCCAGTTCAATGCAAACTCCGTCAGTGAATCGCCATCGAAGCCAATGACGGCAAAGATACCCAGAGGCAGTGGAATCAGGCACAGAAGAATGATCCTTGCTGTCAAGGAGAGGGGCAGCCTGATGATAGGCAGCCCAGTAAGCAAAACGAGTACGCAAGCTTCAATTGCATTGCGTACTCGTATCATGCCGCCAAACAAACGGCCACTGGTTAGGAAATTAGGTGGGATATAGTAAATATCCTGTTCTTCTTTATGATAACTCATTACTGTTCTCGACTTTCTCCGGAGGCACAGTCTGAATGCCTGCCGCTGCCTTCCAATGATCAAGGACGCCGGCAAGAATGCGACAGGTTCCTTCGGGTGTCATCTCACAGCGGGTACTGAAGCAACTCAGAACCATGCCGAGTTTGTTCTTCTGATCCATTACAGGAAAGTCGCGCAGGGGGCAGCGTTCCGGTCTCTTCTGCTGCTCCAGTGCTCGTTCCCTTATAAACTGCTTGATGCGCCTTTCCCTCACAACCGGGTTCCAGCCGCACCTTGCACATTCGTTTGTGCTATGACAGTTCAGCTTTGTGGAGTACTTGCAGCCCCCACTATTATTCATAGAATTATCCATACGCTGCGCCTCCTTAGCCGATAATCCAGAAAGGACCACCGGCACCTGCGTTTTTACTTGCTTCATTGAGGATGATGGAAAAATCCCACTGCTTCTCAGAGCGTTTATAGCTGGCCGGATCGGCTACCAGGATTTTCTCGTCTGAGGTGACTCCCCGGAGGACGATGAAATGCCCGGAAGAAGTGAAGTGGCCCTTACTCATAAGCGCAACGACCAACTTCCCGTCTGCCAGAGCATCAACAATTCTCTGGGGCTCAGACGCAGTACAGCCTTCCACCGCCAGCCCCCACTCTTCAGCAGCGCCAGGGATGAGGGAATGATAGGAGCCGCTTTTGCTGCACCAGTACCCATGCTCGTAAGCCCATTGCGCCATGTGCGGAGGATCAACCGTTTCGGAGGTCAGACTGGAAACCACTATCGACATGGCCGTAGGACCGCAGGCATAGCCCCCGATGTCATCTGTTCCATAAGGCAGATACCGCCACCGGTCATCTAACTGGTTGTAGTAAGTAACCTGCGTGGAACCGTCCGTGAAGACTACACCATCATAGGAAATGCCCATCTGCGCGAAGTCTGTCTCAGACAGCGCCTGATAGACACCATCGCTCAGGAACACGGAGAGATTTTGTGCGTAGTTTGAGGCGAGGTTTTTCTGGTCATCGCTGAGTGCGAAGACTTCATCAGCGAAATAGGCTTCGCCGTTGTAGATGATTTCGTACACCCGGACAGTTGTTTCTATGACTTCCGGAACCCCAGTTGCTTCATCAACCTCTCCTTCTTCCTGCCTCACTTCGTCCGTGAAACTGAAGGAGTAGAGTTTGTCCTTATGGCTGCGCAGTACGCTTTCCATATCACTCTTCGAGATGGATGCCGCATCGGTGTCCTTGCTGGCACAGTACAGTGCCACAAAGTAATTTGCATTGAAAACAACATCAGATCCGTAAGGATTGTTAACTTCCATTGCATCACAGCCTGACGCAGCAAAGTCAGCGTCGATTCTATCCAGAACATCAGTCAGGCCCTCCGAGAGGATGGTGCTGATCCCTGTATTCAGATCCACCATGTTCTGCGTCAACACCGCATTGTCTGAAATGCCGTTTGCAGTCTCCGTCCCGTCTCCAAGCAATGACCCGAAGATAACGGAAGGAAGCATGGCCACAATCAGAACCGGAATCAAAATGATCCCGACGAGTGCGATGATCCATTTCTTTGATGCCTTGGCAGTTTCAAGGGCTACCCCGTGAATTCCTCCGGTAGCAGCCCCTCTTGTAATATTGGACACCGCTTTTCCTGCCTTCGCAGCGGATTTTACGGTACTTTCTGCGGAATTATTCTGCGCTTTCCTGATTTCGTCAGTCATTATACGCGATCCTTTCTCTTGGGAATCTGGGGCATTTGCTCCACGATTCGCTCCTCGTACTTGATTTTGCCGGAATCGTCCTTATAAGGAGTCTTCTGTACGGTCGGCTCAGCATACTGCTTGTACCAGCTCTGGCCGTCTGTAGTTTCGACTGTCTCAAAGGAACCTGTCGGCTCCATATACTGAGCGGCATTATACATGGCAAACTGCCGCTCCTCGCCGCCGCCTGCCGGCGTTTCATATCCGGTAATCCGTCCACCGCCAATCTCCACATTCCGGAAGGAAGGTGGCTGACTGGGGATGGGAGAACTACCACCAATTCCGGAGCTTGAACTTCCGGGAATGTAGGAGCCGGCAACGGAAGCATCAGCACCGGCAGAACCGCCATCTTGCGTGATGGTCACGCCTTCTTGGGACTGACTCATATCGTGATCTGGTGTTACGGGGATTTGAGTACCGGGGGACACCGTTCCTGCCCCATGTTCATTGCCAGCCGCAGAATCGTCTGCTACGCCATAGCCCAGATAACTGGTCAGTGCCTGTGCAGCCTTGTCGCCGGTGATTGTTCCCACGGAAGGAATATTGCCCGTTGCAACCGCACCAACAACATCCGACGCAAATTTGCCACCTGCTTTTAAGCTGGAGCCAAACATAGCACCACCAACAAAGCTACCAAGCCCGGAGCCGCGCCCAGTTGCACTTGACGCCGCCGCATTGCCGGCAGCTCTCTGTGCCACACCAATCAACCCGTTGCCACCACCGGTAAAGGCTTGGCCGGCTGCTTGATTTGTTGTAGTTCCGGAAGCATGGCTGCGATTGAATATGTTGCCTACCGCACCTCCGGTAGCTCTTGCTGCCGCACCGAGCGCTCTGCCGGCAATCATCAATTCAGCGAGCATACTTCCGCCAGTACGACCGACATTGACGCCCAGACTGGACATAAAGCTGTCGATCTTCTGACTGATTTTGAGAAATGAGACTGCACAGAGGAACCAGATGAACAGGTTCCCTGCGACTTCATCCCTGCTGGAAGCAGAAATCGCACTCTCCACCTCGCTTTCATCAAGAGCAAAAGCAGTTGTGGAGAGCATGACTACCACGAGGGCAAGGATGCAAATGATCCATAATTTGTTGCGCTTCATGTCATACTCCTTTGCCTACACTGCCGCCGTCACACGGAGAGAGGATTTGCGAGAAAAGTTCCAACCATGGAGACGAACAAACGCAGGCACCAGGCATTCATGATTAGGAGGAACAGTTGGCCTCCCAACATTCTGCACCAAGAGTTGAAAATGTTTGATGTACTCTCCGAGGCACCGGTAGCAAAAGCTACTGGTGCCGTAAAGATCAGAACTCCCACCATGATGTATCGCTCCGCTGCCTCGAACAGCAGCTTGAGATAGTTCCACGCGACGATGATAACCAGGATAATGACAATCAGGCTCACAGAGCCACTTGCGAGGCACCCGACAATCACCGTCAGGACACTGCCGAAGCTTGCAAATTCGATGGGAGGAAGTGAGGTGTCAACAATCCAGGAATATGGAGTTCCTACAATGTCAAGTACCAAGGCCATAATCTCATCCGCAAACAGGGCAAGGAAAATAAATAGGATGGATCGGAGCAGCAGCTTTGCCGGGTCCTCCGCACTGAGGCCGATGCCAGCTCCGAAGTTTTTGAATAGCTGCCAAACAAGATTGAGAAGGATAAACCCTACAGCTATGGCCACGAATACCTCGTACAGGGTCTCGGCTGCGGGGAAGTACCGCAGGAAGGTACTCATGTCGCAGCCGAGTGCGCCCAGCACGGAACCCGTGATCATGTCCAGAAGGTTCATGATCTGCGTGGCAACCCACTCAACGATACTGTCCAGGATACCCATACCCTCACCTCAACTTACCGCTCCCAAGGGGCGAAGTCGCTCCTGTGGGAGCTTCTCTCGTCATCCAGAGGAATGAGCATAGCTGTGGTAAGGCACAAAGCAAAACCAGTTACGATACCGCCGAGGAGAAATACAAAGTTCTTTTTCATCTGTTGTCTCTCCTTCCCACCGTCTCAAGATGTCCACTGACCACCCGCAAAAAGCGGCGTCACATAGGCCATAATGAAGCCCAGAGAGTTCAGAATTGCCCAAGTGATGACGATGCGCTTGAGCCAGGAACGGGACTCATCCACGGTCTTCCCGGATTTGGAGAAGTTCATCAGCAAAAGGGCAATACTCGCGGTAACGATGGCAGCAACCGTTGAGATCCCGAGGACCTGGGTGTAGACATCATTCATGATCTCACTGGCCTTCGTCCAGATGTTATCCGCAGCGAATGCGCGTGTGGCGAGCAGGGAGAGTGCCGAGGGAATGAAAAAGGCAGTGTACAGAGCTTGCCCCTTGTCAACTGCCTCAATTCTTCTCTTAAACCAACACCCAAGCGCCTTGACTTTAGAATTCATGTTGGTGGAAACCTCCTTTTTTGAATTGCCGAAGAGATGCAAAAAAGGCCCGGACCAGAAGCGTGACAGTGCGATCAGCTTCCAATCCGAGCCTTTTCAGACAACAAAAAAACCGCCTCAAGCGGGCGGCATTTGCAGTTTGCATTTTTCAGCGTGATCATCATACCATAGGTAAAATTGAATTGCAATTCAGAAGCTGTACAAGTTTTGTATAACTTTTGTCTAACTGACTTTACTCCGGAAGGAATTGCTTGATCAGGTCCAGACAGTCCCTTGCGGTATAGCCCCAGAGGATGCGGTCAATTGCTCTGATTGCAGCGTTGAGATAGTTGTGATAGGAAGCGGCGGACATGGAATACCCCAGCTTATCAAGCTCGATCAGGATTTGCGTCCGGTTGCGAGGCTTGGTTTTGCTGAAGTAAGTGATGTAGAGAACCTGGTAGAGAAGATCTCCACGGTCTGGATCTTCCCGCACGGCTTCAAGCGCCGCGTTGATAATTTCCAGCATATTTTTGCTGCGAATCACACTCCTGGCGTGGTTCTCCAACTTCGTACCGGTCAAATCAATTCCTGCGAGTTCCGAATTGACCTCAAGAGTGGATAAGCGCATTCCGTGCTGCATCTCCATTCTCAGGTTCAGATCCGCTTCGGAAATGCGAATGGAGTATTCTACCCTGCGATACTGCTTGAGCAGATACTTTGTGTTGTGGAAATGGTCCGTTTCCTTGTCTTTTTCCACATTCCCCGCAAGGATTTCCACACCGGTCTGAAGGCCAGTCTGAATCTCCTCACGAACAGCTTCCTTTTCCAGACTGTAAGCTGGGCGTGCATCGCCTTGTTTTATTTTCCCCATGTAGATCACCCCCTTTCTCCGTCATGGCCGCTTTTCGGCGGGCCACGGTAAAAGCCGTCTTCTGCTACTGACTTACCCCAGTCTAAAGAACTATAAAAGACTAAAGGCACCGGTCGAGCAAAAAAAGAGCCTCCAGGCACGCGAAACACCTGAATTCTCAAGGATTTCCCGCCCGGATAAACAATGAGGCCGGATGGGACGCGAGATTGAATACTCAACTGGAGATCCTTGGCGTCGCCGATCGGTTCAATGACATTAGCTATGCCGAGGATTTCACCGATCCGTTGCAGGGATAGCTTTTCACAATCCTCGCCATAAATCATTTCCCGGTATCTGCACGGAGAAATGACAGAGCCGCGTGAGCTGGAAAAGCTGACGCGGCTGATAATTCCTGCTTCCTCAATTTTTAATATGAATCTGCCGACACGGGATTTCGACCACCCCCACCTTTTTGCGAGGTAGGAGTAGGAGAGCAACGGCTGCCCTTTCATATTGGAATAGTAGACGACTGGCATGAACTCCGAGCCTTGCACCCTTGGCTCATTCAAAACAGTGTGGAGCCAGAAGTCCATGATGGCATCCAGTTCACTAAACACCAAGGGGCCGTTCCGCCTGCTGGCTATGACCAGCAAGCGCCCCACCGACAGTGGGAAAAAGAAAAAGCCCGATCCTTTATAGCTATAGTAGTTATACTCCAGATGAATGCAGTGCTTTTTCCAATCGTTGATCGTATATCGAAGAAGCCCGGTTTCTTCATCCAAGATTTCGTAGTCAAGGAACCCGGCATCTCTGAAATAAGTTAGAAGGTCAAGAGCCTGCGCCTTGGAATGTACGCGAAGGATGCGGGGTAAGGCAGAGAGTTTGCAGATCCATTGGCCGGGACCCTCCATGAAGGTTTGTGTGTCAAACCTGCGGTTGTTGGATCTGAAGTTTGCATAGGAGAATAATGACATGAGGCTGAACAGATGTAGAGTTCCTTCATTACGAAAGTCCTTATGGTCGTTGAAGTAGCGAAACCACTTCTTCTGAACACGCACTCTGGGGAAGCAGATAAGCTGCTGCTGTTGAGTACAAGCCATTCACTGCGCCTCCTTTCCGAAAATAGAATAATTAAAAATCAATCTCAAGTCCCCTGGTCATACGGGGAACACAGGCGTCTCAGCCTCTGCCCATTCTTGTGGGCCAGCCGTCCCTCGGTTTGAGGCCTAGCCGGACGGGAGTACCTTTAATTTCCCATGTTGTCTTCGCTCTGGGCTTGTCCTCGGCCCTTAACACTTCGCTACAGTGGCTCGAACATGGTGATGTCTTGAGATCGTATTCGGTTTTCAAGGTGCATTTGCCAAGGGGAAGCGAGAGGTGAAAGGTGGCCGATTGTGAAACCGCATCAAACCCTCTCGTTATGAATGGAGAAAAAGGGGGGGTAAATGAAACCCCAAAAACCAAATTTTTTTGAAAAAAATAAAAAAACCAGAGATGGACCTGCGATTGCCAGGTCACCTCTGGTTTTCTTTCGTTGTTATTTCCTTGGCTCCTCCGTATAAAGCCATTAAATAAGTCATGAGGAGTGAATGATAATGGCTCGTCAAAAGAAGCCAAAATATGAGTATGTGGAGCAGCTCGGCTTGTATCGCAAGCGCGTGCAGGATGCCACGGGTAAGTATGTTGCTGTCTACGGACAGACCCAAGAAGAACTGACCGAAAAGCTTTCCAACTTCAATAACAAGAGTAATCTTAGCCCGATTGGCAGAAAAAACCCACTCGTGAATGACTACATTCAGGAGTGGGTGGAACTTCACACGGTCAATATGACTTATGGTGGTCAATTAGACTATCAATGTATTATTAACCGAAATATCAAGCCATATTTGAAGGGAAAGCACCTTCTTGATGTGAGGCCTGATCATCTCAGAGAAATCATGCTGGGTGTAACCGAGAAGAGCGAGTCGGTTTACCGGAAAACATATCAGTTACTCAATCAGATATTTACATCTGCCTATGAAAACCAGGATATTCCCTATAATCCCTGTCCCAAACCCAGCAAAGGTGGAGTTCCTACAAAAGAGCGCATTGCACTGACAGATCAGCAGGTAAATGTATTGCTGGATGCCGTGAAAGATACCAGAGCCTATGTTTTTTGCATGATTGCCATTTACTCTGGAATGAGGCGGGAGGAAATCCTTGGTCTTAAGTGGGACTGCGTTTTTCTTGATGATACTCCGAGGATAGAGGTGAAACGGGCACTGCGCTTTGAACATAATCGCCCTGTTGTTTCAGAAAAGCTGAAAACAAAGGCAGCAAAGCGCATTATCCCAATCCCCGATCAGCTTGTTATATGTCTGCGGGAGGCTCGTGAAAAATCGAACTCCAGCCATGTCATTGCAGACAAAGCCGGGAACCCACTATCAGGATCTTCTTTTCGTGAGTTATGGATGGCCGTGAAGCGCAGATCTGTCGGCGAGCGCACGGTAAAGAAAGTTGAAAATGGGCAGAAGAAAACCTATACGATTATGGCTGAGAAGGGACAAAAGGCTGCACACCAGGATTTCTTCTATACCATTGACTTTCAAGTAACACCACATATTCTTCGCCACACCTATATCACAAACCTGCTTCTCGCCGGGATAGACATAAAGACCGTCCAGTATCTTGCCGGCCATGAGAATTCCAAAATCACCTTAGATATTTACGCACATCTTACCTACAACAAGCCCGAGGAGATCTTGAAGAAGGTGCAAGCCGCTTTCGATGGCAACCAAGCAAGGGAGGACTTCAGCTATGGCAAGAACCAGGAATGAGCATTACGAATATGTAGAACGCGATGGTCTCTTTCGTAAGCGTGTGAAAGATGCAACCGGTAAATATGTTGCAATCTATGGTGAGACTCCAGAGGATGTCACCAAACAACTGATAGATTTTTACGAGCAGAGAGACATTGACGCTGAGGAGATGAAAGACCCATTATTCAGCGTCTACGCTCGGCGTTGGTTAGAATTGAATTGTGGGAATCTCACCAAGGCGACGCAAAAGGGCTATTTAACCGTTCTGAATAACCATATTATTCCGTTTTTGGACGATTTGCGTATGAACGAGATTCGCCCCCGTGACATAAAGGTAGTCATTACGAGGGCTGGTCAGATGAGCGAGTCAGTGCATAACAAAACTTATATGCTGCTGAAGCGAATCCTTACAACAGCTTATGAAGACAGGATTATTCCCACAAATCCATGTCCCCAAATGCACAATGGCGGAAAAAAACCGGAAGAAAAAACGGCTTTGACTGATAAACAGGTTGAGGTATTGTTGGATGCGCTGGAAGGAACTCGAACCCATCTGTTTTGCATGATTGCTCTATATGCGGGGTTGCGGAGAGAAGAAATCTTGGCATTGAAATGGGATTGCATCGAGTTAGATAATGTCCCGCGAATTGAAGTAAAACGAGCACTTAAGCATGAACGAAATAAAGCCGTTATTTCGGACCAGCTCAAAACAAAGGCTGCCAGGAGAACAGTTCCCATCCCTGATCGACTGGTGGTAGAGCTAAGGAAAGCCAAAGATTCATCCTCGTCTGAGTATGTGTTTGCAAATAGAACTGGCGGCCCGCTCTCTTACACACAATTCAGGCATTTGTGGCATACTGTCGAATCGAGGAGTGTAGGTGAACGCACCTATTATAAGTACACTGATGGCAAGAAAGTTCAGTTTACCGTCAAGGCCGAAAAGGGGATGCGAGCCAAATGCAGGAAGTATTCCTATACTATTGACTTTGAAGTGACGCCCCATCTGCTTCGTCATACCTACATCACAAATCTTCTTTTAGCCGGCACGGACATCAAAACAGTCCAATACCTCGCCGGACACGAAAAATCTAAGACCACGCTGGACATATATGCCCATTTAACATATAACCGGCCAGAGGATATTATTGACAAGGTAAACTGTGCATTTCAAAACAAGAAGTGAACTGATACGCAGGGCAAGGAGGAGAGTGGCAACGGCCCCTCTCCTCCTTGATATTTCCGAGTTATTAAATTGTGCCTCAGATGTCACACCAAGCACATACAGGCCCAGCGTCAGTATGGAACACTCCGACTTTTACCTCGTCTCCATCGTGAATTCCCATATCACGATTGGGCTCATTTAATAGTGTTCCGGTGAACACCTTAATTCCGTCTGCATCAAACAAGTATTTCCCACATCGCACCCACAATTGCTCATAATGTTTGTCTTGGGCTAAGAAAAAAACGAAAAGATCGTCCGGATACTGTGGATGCCGGAAGGGGTCTAACTCTGGCATAGCGCGGGCATTCACTACTTCCGTGTCCTCATAGTAAATGTCAAGGATCTCAATGCGATCTGCGTATCTGGCCAAAAGGGCCTTGTTCGATACTGGAACCGCATTTCTGACTTTTTCTTCATCGGCGCGGATCTTCATCCCAATTTCATCGTTATCCAACACAATAGTATAGTCATCGTCCACACAGGAAACCAAAGCCAGCCCTTCAAAAGTCAATCCGGCTGCATGATCCACATATCCGTAGCACAGTATGCCGTTCGCCCCGCTTGACTGATTCGGGTCAAGGATATTGATGCAGGCCCGATCCCGCAGGATACAGAGTGATTTCTCAAAATCTCTGAACGAATTCATCCGAGCCCTCCCGTCAGGCGATTTCCTGTGCCGGCGATGCAGAATTCGCATTGCCGTCTATCACTTCCTGCCACCATTCCGCTTTTTCGTATTCGTTCAGCAACGAATAGCATCTGTTGAAGAAGCACAGCTTGATTTCCTTTTCACTCTTCACGCCGAGGTTACGAATCGTTCGCAGGCCGTTCTCCTGCTCCATGATTTCCTTCACCTTGCCAAAGGTGTTCGCGCCAGCCCGCATCAGTCCATTGGAAGAACGGACAGACAGGCACATCTCATCAATCGGCGTATCACTCATTTTGGAAAGGTAGGGAACTGTTGCTTTCCCCGTAGCAAAGAACTGATAGCACACCGTGTATGCATCGCTTCTCGCGGCAAGCTCACGATACTTGAGCGCTTCATCAGATACATGGACTGGATCAGACCCGATCGGGTGGCTCTGATTCGGCTTTCCAGGGACCCAAGTGATCCAAAGCTTCCCGGCAAGATAATCCTGATATGCTCCCTCGTCTAAACGGAACCATCCCCAATAGGTATGTACCTCGTATTTACAATTCGGATTCATAAAAAATGCACCTCATTTTCTCGTCTCTCCCAGAAAATAGGTGCAAAAAATCCAGCTTGCGGGGCTGGTTGAACCTATCGTACAAGCTTTGGCACCTTTCTCTCTGGGAGGTTGCCGGACGGTCATAGGGCTTGTCCCTCGCGTCTCTCTTATAGGGTTATTGTTCAGTTGTGGCATTGCTATAAGACCCGTGCACTGATCTTGACGAGATAATACCACAAGTCGTTGCTCTTGTCAAATCAGCTCCGCAGAGGGGTCTAATAGCTTGCCATAACGAGTGTTTACCAGACTTACTTTGCGCTCCAGCGCAGTGCAGCCTTCTCGCATAAGTCCTCAATGTAATCCTTCCGCTGCAAGGATTTGAGCCATTCCTGCGGAATTCCCTTCAAACCATAAACTCCACCTGCAAGACCTCCGGCGACTGCGGCTACCGTATCGGTATCATCCCCTAAATTGACAGCCTTCAATACACATTCGCGGTAAGAATCCGTAGTTGCAAGGCACCATAAGGCAGCTTTCAGTGTATCGACCACATAGCCGCTGCTGCGAATACTGTCTCGGCAGCGCTTCTCAATTTCCAGCAAAGGTGCAAAACGAATCCATTCCGGTTCATGGCCATACCGATCAGCCGCCTTACGAAGTCCCTCGGTATATGCGGTGACCTTTCTCTTGGAGAGCAACTCTTCGAGAATCAGCGCATAGACCCCGCAGGCAATCTGACTGCGCCTGTGCGCGTGGGTCAGGCAGGAAGCTTTTTCGATGAAGGCAAGGTCGTTGGGTGCATACAGCACAAAGGGAATGATTCGCATCAGTGAGCCGTTACCGTTGCTGCGCTCATCCCTCCGTCCGCAGTGATCTATGTCGATCTGATTCAGGAAGAAATCATCAATGGCTAATCTGCAAGTTGTTCCGATATCAAACATCTTCCCGGTGGGTGTGAACTCATCCTTATAATACCATCTGCCGAAATTCACCATAACCGCATCCCACAGAAAGCTTTTCTGGGCCAGGGCATCCAATGCACACAATGTCATGCTCGTATCGTCCGACCATGAGCCCACTGGGACAGGGTAGGTGCCATACCCACGCATATCCGTAACCGGGTCTGCATCCAGGGCCTTGCGTGTCTGGAACTCTACCGGCACCCCCAGTGCGTCGCCAACCGCGTGGCCAAGGATGACTGCCTTGATTTCTTCAACTGAGTGTTTACTCATCTCCGTTTTCCTCACAGTCCAGTTTCTTTTTCCAATCGGGTGCAATGGGCGCACTGCACCGAACACTGGTCACAACCTCGCTCATGCACTCATAGAGTTTTCCAGTTCCGTCCTTGTCATAGCGGTAGTTTGCGCTGCGCTCTCTGCGGATACCGATGCGCCTTGCAGTTTCCGCCGCATCAATGTTGGCGGCAAGGAACAAAAACTCCCACCCGTACTTTTCTTCCTGACGGCGAATCTTTCGACGGACTTCATCCGCAGAATACCGATGGCTGGCATTTTCCATGCCGTCCGTGGTGATTACAAACAGCGTATGCTCCGGAACATCTTCCGGGCGGGCATACTTATGGACATTGCCGATGTGGTGAATTGCGCCCCCGATAGCGTCGATCAGTGCGGTGCCGCCACCCACACAATAATCTCGTTCCGTCAGGGGCTCGATCTTCTCAATGTTGATCCGATCGTGCAGTACCTTACTGTCGTTGGCAAACAGTACGGTAGACACATAGACCTTTCCATCCAGCTTTTTCTGCTTTTCAATCATTGCGTTGAATCCGCCAATGGTGTCATCTTCCAGTCCTGCCATAGAGCCGCTGCGATCCAGGATAAATACCAGTTCCGTGATGCCGTTTTTCATGTTTCAGAAACCTCCCAAATACCAAATAAAAATGTGACCGTTCGCTTTCTTTAGCTTACGGTCACATTTTAGCAGGTTATTTGTGGGCAGTGGTCTCTCAGCGAGAGACCACAGTATTCTTTAACTGGGGCAGTTGTGATTGTTCAATTCCGGCCTATCGTTTTCTTAAGGTAGGCAATAAGGCCTTTCCTTCTTTCGGTTATAAATGCCTTAAAGTCTTTGACATCCAAGGATTTTGATGAGTTGATCAAAATTCTGATTTCATTGGGATACGAGTATAAGGATGGAAAGCAACCTGCAGTTCGCGCGGAAGGTCAAAAACGATATATACGGTTCCGGTCATTGGGGGAAGGATACACAAAAGAAGATCTGGAAGCGATACTGGCTGGGTTAAAAACTCATGAGGAAAAAAGCTATAGCAGACAGCCGCATAACAGGAAGCCGAAGATGTCTCTTCTTATTGATATAGAAGCAAAACTTCAGGAAGGAAAGGGCGCTGGATATGAGCGATGGGCTAAGGTATTTAACCTGAAGCAGATGGCCAATGCCATGAATTTTATCCAAGCACACAATATCAGGAGTTTACAGGAACTGGATGATTTTGTGAACAATACCGTCGCTACTAATGACGGTATTCTGACTTCTATAAAAGCTGATGAGGAACGCCTGCAGGAGATAGCAGTTCTGAAGAAACATATTCTGAATTATTCAAAAGCAAAGGATACCTTTGCAGCCTATAAGGCATCCGGATACAGTAAGAGATTTTATGAAGAGCACCGAGATGTACTTACGCTCCGTAAAGCTGCCAAGCAAGCCTTTGATGAATATCGGGAAAAGCATGGAGAAGATGTTCCGATTCCAAGGGTAAAGGATCTGAATGCAGAATATGCTGAGATTCTTGCCAGGAAAAAGAAGAATTATACGGAGTATAGGAGAGAAAAATCTCAGATGCAGGAATATCTGATGGCTCAGAAAATTGTAGAGACCATGCTGCACGATGACAGAAATCGCCAGGCAGATCAGCAAAGAGAGGAACAGGAAAAATCAAAGAAACAGAGATAGAAAATGGTGTCAGGCGGTACCTTTACGGTACTTCCCGACACCGTTCTTTTTTTATGTCTGTGTGTACATATAAGCGTCCGTTTACGGATGCGCAGCCCAGAGACTTGTCTCTGTTCTTATGGGGATTGGGGAAGGCTCCCCAACAAGCATTTCGCACCGGGTATGACCGGAGCACTGCTTGCAGCAGATAGATTTGCTTGCATTTTATTAGCAAGTTTGTTATTATTATATATTATTTAGAGAATGGGTATTTATATATCTTTATATATATCGGTACTATTTGAAAAATGTGAGGAGGATTATATATGGGAGATTTAAAAAATACTGTCCTAACAAAAGAACAAGTGCTAAATGATCCATATGGATATACATATAATGAAATTCTTCAGGTTCTTGGAGAAAACACTTCCAAATCATTAATGGCAGATTTGTATAGAAAAAAAGCAAAGAATGCTCACTATACGATTAAGGTAAAAGACTATTATAATGGAAAAGATACTACTAAATATGCGTTTGAGATGGAAGACGGTTATTGCATAGAAACCGTGTGCATTAAGCGTAGAACGGGAACTACCATTTGCATTAGTACTATGGTTGGTTGCCCAGTCGGTTGTATATTTTGTGCATCAGGAAAAAATGGATTCATTCGAAATCTTACACCATCAGAAATAGTGCAACAAGTTGTTATGGTCAAAGAAAAAATCAATAGAATTGTATTCATGGGTATGGGAGAGCCATTGTTTAATTACAAGAATGTGATTCAAGCTATCCATGTGTTACGTGATCGTAATGGACTGAACTTCCCGACAGATGGAATCACTATTTCGACAGTTGGTCCAATTCCTCAACTTAAAAAGTTAAGAGAAGAACATCTAAAGATTCAATTAACACTTTCCCTGCATGCAACGAATCAGAGAACAAGGGACATGGTTATGCCTCATATGAAGGGATTTGATATAAATGAGATTGTTGAGTCTGTTTTGTCTTATTCGGATCGTCATAATCGAAAGATTACAATCGCATATTTGCTCATGCCGGGCATTAATGATAAACCGTCAGATGTGAGGCAATTGGCAAAATGGTTTAGCGGAAAAAATGTTCTGATTAATGTACTTCAGTATAATGAAACTGAATGCCCTGCAATTAAAAGACCAAATAAGCAACAGTTAGTTGTGTTTAAAAATAAATTAGAAGAGGCGGGGCTTGTTGTTAAACTTAGAGAATCACGAGGAAACAATATAAAGGCTGCTTGTGGTCAGTTGGTTAGTAAGTTTAATAGAAGTACGGGAAAAGATGGCAATTCAAAGAGTGTAAAAAACAGTTCAGAAAGGATAGTATCAAAGAGAACAGACACTGTAGCTTTTATAGATAAATCAAGCGAAAAAGGAAGAACTAAGCGTAAAAAGAATAAATAAGTTCTTGTTGAACTGGTGTTTGTATATTGGGCAAACACCAGTTCTTTTCAAATGATATTCAGAGTTGGTTTGTTTGTAAGGATAAAGTATACATAGGAGACAGCGTTTGGCGTTGAATTACAACATATAAACAAAAAGTACGATGGGGTTTGGTTATGATATTGCTGTTTAACTGGAGCGCCAAGATTCAAATACAGTCTCCTTGTCGGAATACACTCCTCAGTGTCTTTCCACCACTTTCTTGGCATTTTATAAGCATAGGTGCCCCGTAAGCCAATATACAGACTGGTCAATCTTTGCTGACCATCAATGACGGCCTCGAAATCAGGAACGCCTTTTGTATCAATGTCCTTATTATTCTCAGCAAAAAACTCTCTATATGAGGTTATGAACTCATAGAATTTATAGCCGCTTTTTATTTCACTGTCCGAGATCTTCCATAGCATAAAGGAATTGATTGGGTATCCTCGCAGAATGCTATCAAAAAGCATTTCAATCTGGCTACTGCTCCAAGTAAACTTCCTCTGAATGGCAGGAAGCAGAAACTGGCGGCTGTGAATTTTGTCAATTGCATCTTTAATCGTAATCGGGTTCTGGAAACCACTGCTCATATTTTTCTTCATCCCCTCCGTTGACAATCCTATCTGAACCTTCAGTCTGAATCAGCATCCCAGACAAACCTGATCATACCGGAACAAGGCCGCGTTAATCTCGAAGATGTCATAGTTGCCATTCAGAATGTAAAACTGAATGATTTTATCAAAAGTATTACTGTTGGAAAGCGAAAAACCCACTGTCCGTAACAGATTCTCTGTTTCTTCAATGTCCAGTTCCAGTGCAATGGCAAATGCAAGTACCGTTGCCTTACTGGGACGGTACTTGGGATCATTGTTGATTTTCCAAAAAGTACCCTTGGTGACATTGGCCTTCTTGTAGCACTGGACATCTGTCATTCCCTTTTTGTCAATCAGTTTCAGGAGCATTACGGCAAAGCTGTCATCCTGTTTTTCGATCCACTTTGCCAGATCAACCGGAGCTTGCTTTTTCTCAACCGGTGGAATTACCCCCGCCACGAATGGAGCTGATAGCTCTGGAACAACTGGAACTGATAGCTCCGGATCTGGAGCCGACTCGTAGCATACTTCCTCAAGCGGTTCCGGGGAAGAGCACATTTTCAGCGTATGCTCTTCATAGATAAATCGCCTACTGCCCTCCTGCAAATACGCATTCAGCGCAAGCTCTTTACTTACTTCAAAGGAGCGCCGATCGAGGATGCAAACATATACTTGAAATTCACTGTCTGTCGTAAAAAGGAAATCAGAGATTGCATCAATGGCGATTCGTAAAACTCTATCTTTGGGAAATCCAAATGTACCGGAGGAAATCAGCGGAAAGGCAATAGAAGAAAGGTTCATCTTTTTTGCTTTCAAGAGAGAACTCAAATAGCAGCTACGCAGGAGGACCTCCTCGTTGTTGCTTCCGCCGTGCCAAATCGGACCGACCGTGTGAAAAATGTGCCGGCATGGAAGACGGTAGCCGTCCGTTACTGCGACTGTACCAACCTGTAAATCTGCAATTTTCTTGCAGGCTTCGTCAAGTTCTTCTCCCGCCGCTTCATGAACCGCATAGTCAGTCCCACCGCTGCCTGAAAGCCACTTATCCGTTGGGTTTACAATGGCATCGCAATCCATTCTGGTTATATCCTGATGGATGATATGAAACGGCATACTATGTCACCTCTCAACTTACCAAGAAAAGAACTAAGATATATCAAAACTCAAATAGCCCCTATTGAAATGTCCGAAAAACTCCGGCCTTTTCTTTTGGCTAAAAATCTGATATTATTATACCAGAGAGAATCCAGATCATGAAGCCCCATTTTTCTCTCATTCTATGGTGTATGCGTAATTGTGCGGCAGGTCGCGAGGATGCCCTCTTTGATCCCCCCCTTTGTTTGAGGTTAAATTTGCGGTGGGAAACATTTTTAAGTCCTGAAACCGTTGCGGCACAATGGATACGAGTTTGTGGGCCGGCGCAGTACGGCCTCAAAGCCGCCCGTCGCGCTCCGCAGTTCAGCAAGCGCTGATCGCCCCGGTTTACTGCTTATG
>ERZ857827.1627-NODE-1627-length-21460-cov-6.999253_pt1 | contig 21460 bp, 10 predicted proteins | sample MGYA00519761_ERZ857827 | MGnify/ENA primary metagenome ERZ857827 (study PRJEB31778, sample SAMEA3449370) | human gut metagenome | biome: human gut; feature: human-associated habitat; material: faeces | place: United Kingdom | collected 2010/2012 ... | reverse complement strand
GATCGAGCCACCGTTCCGTGGGGGATGCTGTGGCCGACAAGGCGACAGCGAAGAGGGCAAACAACAGCAGCAGTTTTTTCATAATGAGGTTCCCGAATTAAATAAGTAGAGTCAGAGAGTATCCACGAGCGGTATTCTCATGAAGATGAAGATACAGTCGTCCCCGATTTATTTATTAACGAATAAAGTGCGGCCAATGTTTCACCGGAAAGGAATTTTTCCTTTCCGGTGAACTTATTTACTGAATTTTAATACAGCGAACCGCCATGGCGCAACAGGTATTATCGGCATTGGTGTTCCAACGGTAATCATAAAAGTCGAGGGCTTTCTTTTCCGTTGTCGGCGAAATAGTTGAAGACCAGAAGAACGTTACGCGCCCCGGGTAGCGCATCTTGGCGCTCCATACGCGCAGGGCCGAGCCCGGGAACATGAACGTTTGGTCGCCGACGGTGTATTTGCGTCCGTACGACTGGTCGCTGACGTTTTCCTGCGCGGTCTTGTTCGTGTCGATGTCCTTGATAAACCCGTTGATTTCGTCGAACGTCGGTACGCGGTAACCGGCCGGACACGGGTCGTTGTTGGTCTTTGTGCCGCTCGCGCCGCCCCAGTAGTCTTCGACCTCGCTGTTGGAGCCTTTCCAGCCGCCGGAGTTGTAGACCCCGTAGAAAACGGTCGGATTGGCGATGCTCATGCTCATGTCCATCTCCTTGTTCACGAACTTGAACCCTTCGCAGAGAGCGTCGTTGTAGAGGAAGAGCGCCGTGAAGCCGTTGTCTCCCGTGGTCTGGAATCCGACGCCTTCGTATTCGTCGGTGTAGTTCTTCTGGATGCGGTTGGCGCCGATGAACGGGTCTTTGCGGCCCCACTGGAAGTAGACGCCCAGCGAGCCGACCAGAGCCCCGTCGAACTCCGTGGCGCCGACGTTGCGGTCGAGGAACGTACGGCCGTTGACAGTCTGCTCGGCGGGGGCCTGGGCCATCCAGATGTGCCAGCTCCAAACGATCTCGCCAGCATCGTTTGTGAGTGCGATTCCGGCATTTCCGGCGTTCCCGCTGGTCTGGAAGACGATGCGGCCCGCCGAGAAGTGCACGCCCGATACAAGTCCGGAACCTGACGACCATACCCAGTCGGCGGCAGACCCTTGGACGGCGGTTCCGTCGGGACGTTTGGGTTCGATGCTGTACCAGCCGCCTTCGGTGACGATGTAGCAGTTTGCGACGCCCGCCGCCGAAAGATCCTTCGGGCGGATCACCTCGCTCACTTCGCCGTCGTAGAAGTCGGTGGACATGCGCACAACGGCCTGGAAGAAGCAGGGTTGGCCTGTGTCGGGAATGTCGAGACTGAAAGTTTTGTTCGCTTCGTCGACTTGCGTAGCCCGTACGAACTGTACGGAGGCGACGCCATCCGCGGTCGCGGCGTAGCGGAACCCTGGCTCGACGCTCAGGTCGCGGTCGAGTTTGTAGCTGCCTTTGAGCGTGAGGACTCCTCCGGCGGCTTCGGACAGTTCGGTGGTCACTTCCGGAACGGAAGCCACTTTCACCTCGAACCAGCCGGTGACTCCGTTGTAGGTTTTGCCGTCGATGACCATGTAGGCCCGGAAATAGTGGTCGCCGTTGTCCACGTCGGAGAGCGTGAGCGAAAAACGCCCTTCTTCGTCGACCGGACAGACGCGCCGTTCGGATTTCATCATTTCGGCTGCCGTGCGGCCGTAGAGGAATCCCGCTTCGGAGACGGTACGGCCCATGGCGTTGCAGTTGCCGTTGAGCGTCGCCTTTCCCGCCGCGGCGTCGACGGAGGCTTTGCCCGTATTGACGATCGGTGATGCCTGCTGCTCTTCGTCGCCGGGATTGGGATTGAAATATTCGTAGCCTTCGGAACAGCCTGTGCCGCACCATGCTGCGAAAATCGTCAGTACGATATGATACCAGATGTGTCGTTTCATAAAGGTTCGGATTTTGGATGGTTATTTTTCGCCTGCCCGCTGTTTTTTGTAGAGCGCGTATCGGGTAAAGAGGCTGTCCGTCGTCTGCCGCATGTATTCGACGCTTCCGCGCGGATCGTTGCGCGGCGTGACTTCGTACATGAAAGGCCCGTCGTAGCCCGACCGCATGAGTATGTCGATTACCTTCGGCCACTCGACGATGCCGCGTCCGGGCATCCAGTGGCGTTCGTCCACTCCGTCGTAGTCCGAGACGTGGATGTTGGCGATGTAGGGGGCGAAACGTTCCGCGAAGGCGTGGCTCTCTTCGCCGAGCAGATGGTTGGTGTCGTAGCAGATTTTGATGTCGGGGACGTTGGCCACGAGCCATTCGAAATCGGAGCTGCTGTTGCCCAGACACCCGCGCGGAAGATCCTCGACGGCCACCGCCGCGTTGTAGCGCTCCTTCACCAGCGGAATGAATCGCAACAGCATTTCGCGGAGGTTTTCGAGTCGCCGTGGACGCTCCTCGTCGGAGATCCGGGCTTCGCTGCTGGGGTGCACCACCACTACACGGAACTTGCCGAGGCGCGTCGCGCGGTCGAGAATCTCGATCCAGTTTTTGAACGTCGCTTCACGCCATTCGGGACGGTCGTCCGAGAGGTCGTTCGGAGCCTTGCGCGTGAAAGGGAGGTGTACCGACCACAGTTTCAGTCCGGAGCCTTTCATTGCGTTGTTGAACCGCTCGATCCAGGCGTCGTATTGCTCCTCGGTGCCGCCGGTCAGATTTCCCGTCCAGGCTTCGATCCAGCGGATGCCGTATTTGTCGTGCGCCTCCTTGTAGGCTTCGGGCGTCATCGAGCGGATGGCACCGTAGACTGCGCCGACTTCGTTCAGCCGCTTCTGGCCGGATGCGAGGAGGGGCAGGAACAGGAGCAGGGGGAGGAATTTGAGTGCGTTTTTCATGGATGCCGGTTATTTTGCGGGTTGTACGAAATCGTGTTTTGCAGGGTAGCTGTATGGGTTGTCGAGGAACCAGCGCGCCTTGTAGATCTGCATGCCGTTCTGCTCGAAGACCGTGCGCCCTTCCGTGTCGATGACCTTCGTGTTCCACCATTCGTCCGCTTTGGGAATCAGCAGGACGGTGGGGAAACCCTCCGGCCCCGAACTGACCGATTTGATGTCCGACTGCGAAAAGCCGACCGTCTCCATCGACAGATCGGAGCCCGAGACTTTCATCGCGTAATCGTTGTTCGTGAGCCACAGGGCGTTTTCTCCGTAGACGGGGAAGAGGTCGTGGGCCCAGTTGCCTTCGGGAATCGAGGTTTCTGACTCCTTCGTGATACGGGGATCGTTGCCGTCGCCGTTGTAGGTGAACACGCACAGCTTGTTGTCCGAGGTGGCCAGCAGGCGGCCCCGCGAATGGTCCCAGACGGCGCTGTGGCAGAAGGTCAGCGGCAGTTTCTGGACGACTTGTCCCGTACGGGCCACCGTATCGACGCGGAAGGTGCTGAGGAACCCGTCGTTGTCGGTCGACGCCACGACGAGGTTCCCGTCGGGGAAGACCTCGGCCGAGTGGGGATTGTTGCCCGCCGAAGCGTAGAACATCACCTTTTTGTCGGCGATGCGGATGATCGCTACGCCGCCGCCCGAAGCCGTGGCCAGTATGTAACGGCGGTTGTAGATGGCTTTGACCTCGCTCGGGAGCCGCATGAGCGACGTAGCGTCGGGCATGTCTGCGGCGCTTGCGGCCCGCCACTCCCAAAGGGTCTCTCGGGTATCGGCGTCGACGATGAGAATGCGTCCCTGTGCCTGTTCGGTCAGCAGCAGCGGGTGCTCGCATTCGTAGATTTTGTCGGTGTCGTCGGGGGCAGGTTCGGGTTCCTCCTCGACCGGAGGCATGGGAACCTCCGTGATCTCGATGTCTTCCTGGCAGGCGGTCAGGGAGAAGAGGCAGCCTGCGCATAAAAGGGCTATTATACGGCGTTTCATAATCATTCGGGGCTATTGGTTTGCATTCGGTTGGTGAGCACGAGCGTCGTGACGGTGCTGCGCCGCCCCGAAGGGGCGATGGTCACGCAGCGCAGCGTCCGCTGCTCGCCGCGAGGAACCGCGATGTCGAACTTCTCAGGCATCTCACGGTCGAAATCCTGCGGTACGGCGCCGTTGAGCGTGTAGCGGACTTTGCAGCCGGGAAACGGAGGCCGGATGACGAAGGAGAAACTTTCGCCTTCTGAGGTTCCGTCCTCGATGCCCAGAGGGGCGGGCAGGCGGTAAGGCTCTCCTGAGGCGTCGATCCGTGCGAGGTGGGCCGGAAGGCGCACCTCGGAGAATTCCCGCCACGACTTGCGCTCGACGGGCGACCATGCGATTTCGGCCAGCGCGTAGATGCGCGGCAGGAGCTGGAAGCTCGCGCGCCCTTCGGTTCGGATGAATTCGGTCCACAGGTTGGCCTGTACGCCCAGCAGGTAGCGCCGGTCTTCGGGTGCGATCCCTTCGTCCGGATCGTAGCCGTAGATTTTTTCCAGCGGCAGGAGGCTGCTGCTCAGACTGACGGGTTCGTCGTACGAATCGGTGGCTTTCTTGTCGAAATAGAGGTAGGTACTCGGTGTCATGATCACTTCGTGCCGGCGGCGTGCGGCGGCGATTCCGCCCCTGGTGCCGCGCCAACTCATCACCACGGCGCCGGGAGCCAGCTCTCCGTCGAGAATCTCGTCCCAGCCGATCAGCCGGCGGCCCTTGGCTTCGAGATGGCGGCCGATGCGGCGGGTCAGGTAGGTTTGCAGTCCGGCTTCGTCCTCGATCCCTTCGTCCTCCATGCGGGCCCGGCAGTCGGGGCACTCCTTCCAACGTACGCGGGGACACTCGTCGCCGCCGATGTGGATGAGCTTCGACGGGAAGAGTTCCAGCACTTCGTCCAGCACGCCTTCGAGAAATTCGAAGGTCTGCTCTTTGCCCGGGCAGAAAACATCGTCGAGGACGCCCCAGCGTCCGCTCGTCTCGAAACTTTTCGGGCCGTAGCCGCACGCCAGTTCGGGATAGGCGGCCAGGGCGGCCGTCGCGTGACCGGGCATTTCGATCTCGGGAATGACAGCGATGTGCCGTTTGGCGGCATAGGCTACCACTTCGCGGATCTCGTCCTGCGTGTAGTATCCGCCGTAGCGGCCTTGTTCGTAGGTGATCGGGTCTTCGTGGAATCCACCGATCTGGGTTCGGGTTCGGTAGCCGCCGATCTCGGTCAGGCGCGGGTAGCGTTTGATCTCGATACGCCAGCCCTGGTCGTCGGTCAGATGCCAGTGGAAGGTGTTGAGTTTGCACGAAGCCATCCAATCGAGGTAATGCTTGATGAACCTTACCGGAAAGAAGTGGCGGCAGACGTCGAGATGCAGGCCGCGGTAGCGGTAGCGCGGATGATCCTCGATCGAGACGCAGGGAAGGTTGCCCCGTTCGTCGGCCAGTTGGAGGAGGGTTTGCAGGCCGTAGAAGAGACCGGCGTCGTCGCCGGCCGAGAGCTGCGCGCGGCGTGCGGAAATGTCGATTCGGTAGCCTTCGGCCGGGATTCCGGCTGCGGTGTCGCGTCGCAAAACGATGGCATTCACTCCGTTCCACGTCGACGCAGGATGGCATGGCTTGACCAGTCGTCCGGTCAGCGCAGCCAGATTTTCGGGCCGGATGTCGAAACCTTCCCATTCGACGCGGCATCCGGCCGTGACGAAGACGCCCGTACGGAGTTCGGCCTTGACGGGCTGGGGAATGATTTGCAGTTGTCGGGTCGAGGCCGAAACTCCTGACACGATGCAGAGTGCGATTAGCGTGAGTATTCGTTTCATGGTCAATAATTGGGGTTATTGGGCAGCAGGTTGCGGTTCAAGTCGATTTCGCCCTGCGGAACCGGCCACCAATAGTCGCGCGAGGGCTCGAAACTGCGTACCAGAATGACATCGTTGTTGAACTTGCGGATCGGGCCGTTGTTGACGTTTTCGGCCTCGCGCCAGCGGCGCAGGTCGTTGTAATAGTAGCCTTCGCCGACGAACTCCGCGCGGCGTTCGTAGCGGATGACGGCGCGCAGTTTCTCCTGATCCTTGCCGGGGAATTCGAGCGCCGACTCGGCTGTGAATCCTGCCCGGGTGCGGATCGGGCGCACCGTTTCGTTCCATACCGTCTCGTCCAGCTCGTTCAATTCGTTTTTGGCTTCGGCGTACATCAGCAGGATGTCGGCGTAGCGCAGGATCATGTAGTCGATAGGCGATTCGGTGTCGCCGATGCTTTTCTCGGCGGCCGTAGGCGTGTGTTCGTCGTAGACCGTGTACTTTTTGATCGTGCATCCGGTTTGCTGGAACTGCGTCGCCGTGACCGTCGAGCCCATGAACTTGCAGCCCGGGTAGACGATCGTGGCGCCGAAGCGCGGGTCGATTTTCGAGGGATCGAGCCGCTGTTCGCCGGGAGTGCGGGCATTGCCGTCGCGGTCGCAGTAGAAGTCGATGAGGTCGCGCAGCGGCGCCATCGTCCCGTATTGGCGGGCAATCAGTTCGAACGAGAGCCCCAGCTTGTTCTGGTTCATGCACTGTACGCTGAAAATACATTCGGAACTGTTCTCTCCGCTTTCGAGGAAGAGATTGCGGTAGGCCGAACCGATCTGGCCCGGGGCGGTGAAGAGTTGGTAATCCGAATCGCAGTCCATCACGGCGCGGGCCGCGTCGGCGGCGTCACGCCACTTCTGGTCGTCGTGGCCGGGGTTGAGCAGCGGGCTGGCCTCGAAGAGCAGGATGCGGGCTTTGAGGGCGAGCGCCGCGCCTGACGTCGGGTGTCCCGGTTCGGCCTTCGGAGGCAGGACCTTCGAAAGCTGTTCCAATTCGCCGAGCATGAAGGAGACCACCTCTGTGCGCGGGGTGCGCGGCAGGGATTTGTGCTCCATGGCGGGGGTCGTGGTAATCAGTGGACAGTCGCCGTAGTAGGTCGTCAGCATGTAGTAGAACAGTACGCGGAGGAAGCGCGCCTGATTTTTGTACTCCTCGATGACGCTCTTGTCCAGCTCGCGGTTGAGGTCGATGTTGTCCAGCAGCGTATTACAGCGTCCGATGCCTTTGTAGGCGTGGCTCCAGCGGTTGGCGATGATGCCTCCCGAAGTGGCCGTCTGCGCACCGTTGGCGATAGTCGTCCAGGAGTCGTCGTTGCTGAAATTATAGCCGTTGGGCGTGGCGTCGTCTTCCCAGTAGACGGCGGCGCGGCCGTAGATGCCGTTTTCGAGCAGGGCGTTGTAGCACCCCGTCAGGCCGCCCTCCGCGGCTTTGGCGCTGTACCAGAAGGTTTGCTGGTCGTAGCGGTCCTGCGGTTCGATGTCCAGGTCGCAGCCGGTGCAGAAGGCTCCGAGCAGAACCGGTATGATGATTTGAATGCGTTTCATGGTTGATCGGTTTTTGTAAGATCGGTTATAGGGTGAGGTTGATGCCGAAGCTGATGGTTTTCAGGATCGGGTAGGAGAACAAGTTGACCTGCGAGATCGAAATTTCGGGGTCCCAGATATTGAAGTCCGAGAAGGTGACGAGGTTCTGGCCGCTGACGTAGACCTGCAAGCCCTTGATACCGATGCGTCCGACGAGCTGTTTGGGAAAAGTGTAGCTCAGTTGGATGTTTTTCAGACGCAGGTAGGAGGCGTCCTGAAGCCAGAGCGTCGAATTCTGGAAGTTCTCGCCCGCTTCGGGGTAGGTCGTCAGCAGCGGATATTCGGTATTGCGGTTGGTGGCGCTCCACGAATCCCTCACCCATTGTTTGGTCAGACCTGCGCCGTTGTAGAGGCCGAAGGCCATGTTGCTCGACGGGTAGACCGACACGTCGCCGACGCCCTGGAACTGCGCTTCGACGGCGAAGCCCTTCCATCCGAAGTTGAGGTTGAAGCCGTAGGCGAACCGAGGTATCGTGTTGCCGGCGATGACGCGGTCGTTGCCGTCGATGGTGTTGTCGTTGTTCTGGTTGACGTATTTCACGTAGCCGGGGCGCAGGTTGGCGCGGTTGCCGTAGACGGCCTGCGCGTTGTCGATCTCCGACTGGTTCTGGAAGACGCCGTCGGTTTCGAGCAGGTACCACGAATTGATCGGATACCCCTCCTTGCAGATCAGCCGGCCGTTGATTTCGGTCTCGCCGTTGAGATCCACGATTTCGTTGCGCGTGTAGGAGAAGTTGCCCGAGATGCCTGCCGAGAAGTCGCCCCACGAGTCGCGCAGCGTGAGCGAGAGCTCGATGCCTTTGTTGTCCACCACGCCTACGTTGCTCTTCGGGCCGCTCAGATCGCCGACCTGCGAGGGCAGGTTGACCGTGCGCAGGATGCCTTCGGTGCGTTTGAGGAACCAGTCGGCCGAGAATAGAACGCGGTTGCCGAAGGCCGAAAAGTCGATTCCGGCATCGTAGGAGGTCGTTTCCTCCCAGGTGATCGTGTTGTCGGCCAGAGCGGAGATGGCTGCGCCGCCGTATTTCGTGCCGTCGAAGCTGTAATCGTAGCCCGACGTGTTGACCGAACTCAGGTAACTGTATAGCGAGACGGCCTGGTTGCCCATCTTACCCCACGAGAAACGTGGTTTGAGCTGGTCGATGAACTCCGCGTTCTTCATGAAGTTCTCCTGGTCGATGCGCCATGCCAGCGAGACCGAGGGGAAGAAGGCCCAACGGTGGTCGGGGGCCAGACGCGACGAACCGTCGTAGCGGAAGACGGCGCTCACGAGGTAACGCTGCTTGTAGTCGTAGGAGAGACGTCCGAAAACCGAGACCAGCTTTTCGCGCGAGGAGGCGCCGGTGGCCTGAGCGTTGACCTGTCCCGAAGCGGAGTTGAGATCGGTGTGGTAGTTGTCGTAGAATCCCTCCTTGTAGGCTTGGAAATTGTCGTTGTAGAACTCCTGATAGTCCTGGCCCACCATGACGCCGATGTGGTGTTCGTCGCGGAGGTTCCCTTCCCAGCCCAGCGTCTGGGTGAAGAAACTGCCCGTCGCCCAGGCATCCCAGTCCTTGACGCGCGGCACCGCCGAGTTGTAGTTGCGGACCTCTTCGGTCTTGGGATTCATGGTGTACATGGCCGGAACGTGGTCTTTGCTGCGGGTGTCGCGTTTGCGGAAGCTGAAATTGGCGTCGTAGGTGATGCCGTAAGGGAGCGTCAGCTTCACGAACGCCTTGGCCAGCAGCTGTTGTACGCGGCGGTCGATCGAACCCTGCTCGATGATCATGCGGGGATTCTCGTAATTGCCGCGGCCCGGGGTAGCGATCCAACTCGACCCGTAGATGCCGTTTTTATGGTAGTCGGACATGATCGGAATGGCACGCATCATGGCGTCCATCACCTTGTTCGTGCCGTATCCCGGCTCCGTGTAGTGACGCATGTTTCCGTAGAGCGATCCGCCGACCTTGATGTATTTGTTGAGCTGGATGCCGAGTTTCAGATCCATCGAAATCCGGTCGGCCCAGTCGTTGGCGATGAATACGCCGTCCTGCTTCATGTAGCCTACGGCCATGCTGTAATCGAGCCGTTCGGTTCCGCCCGAGATGCGCAGATCGTGTTGGTGGACGAAGGCCGGTTTGAGGCAAATGTCGAACCAGTTGGTCGCAGGGTAGACGTCGGGATTGGTTTTCATGCCCTCCTGATACTCCTTGATGACGGCTTCGGAATAGGAGACTCCCGAGGGCGCTTTGCCCGAATTGATTTCTGCCTGATTGCGCAAACGCATGTAGAGGATCGGATCGTCGATCGGGTCGGGGAGGTAGGTGGCGTATTGTACGCCGAAATTGGCCCGATAGTTGATTACCGGAGCGCCTTTGACGCCCTTTTTCGTGGTGATGAGAATCACGCCGTTCGAGGCTTTCGAACCGTAGATGGCCGCCGAAGCGTCTTTCAGCACGGAGATCGATTCGATGTCGGCCGGATTGATTTCGTTGATGTCGTATTCCACGCCGTCGAGCAGCACGAGCGGATTGGCGCTGCTGAGCGTATTGACGCCGCGGATGCGGATCGTGCCTCCGTCGGCTCCGGGTTTGGCGTTGTTCTGGTTGATCCACACGCCCGGGGTGTTGTACATCGCCTGCGCGGTGTTGGTGATGGGTTGGTTGGCCTTTTCCCGCATATCGATCGTGGCGACTGAGCCGGTGAGATTCACGCGCTTGACCGTGCCGTAGCCTACGACCACGACGTCCTCGAGAACGGTGGCCTCTTCCAGACGGACCTCTTCGGCATTCGATGCCGGAAGTACTTTGGTTTTGAACCCGATATAGTTGAAGGTCAGCTCCTCCGTCAGGGCGGAAACCGTCAGTTCGAAGCGCCCGTCGGAACCTGTCACCGTGCCTTGGAGCGTGCGCATGTTGACGACGGTGGCACCTACGATCGGGCCCCCTTTCGAATCGATGACCCGTCCTTGGATTTTCAGCGGTTCGTCGGATTTCGGTGCATCCTCTTTTTTCGAAATAAGCACCTGTTTGTCGACGATCCGGTAGGCGTAGGGCGTACCGGCGAACACACGGTTGAGCACTTCCGGGATCGGAGCGTCGCGTTTCGATACGGTGATGCGCAGCGTGGGGTCGATCAGATTGTTGTTGTAGAAAAAGGAGAGTTCGCTTTGCGCTTCGATGGCTTTGAGCACGTCGAGGATCGGAGCGTCCGTCATTTCGACGGTCAACCTCTTCCTCTCCTGTGCATGAAGCGTTGCGGGGATGCCGTTTGCTGCAAGGAGCGACATGCAGCAAAACAGGATCCAGAGGCTTTTCCGGATGTTGTAAAGGTTTTTCATAAGGTTTTTTAGAATTAGGTTTGGGTCGGTGCGGTGCGGAGTCCGGCCGCCGTGCGGCCGGAATGTTCGGCGGGGCCGTTATCCGTATCTTCGGTTCTTCTTCATGAGGCGGGTCGTTTCGGGTTCTTTTTTATTTTTCGTAGATGCGCACGTACATACCGTCGCGTCGGTAGAAGAGCGGTGTCTGGTCGGTCGAGGATTGGAGAAGCTGCAAGGTGCGGTCGAGTGTCTCGTCGCTCAGCGAGAACGTGTAGTGGTAGCGTGTCGCGATCTCTTCGGGACAGTCGATATGGCAGTTGTACCATCTTTCGAGGCGCGGCAGGATGACCGACAGAGGTTGGTTCTCGAAACTCAATGACATGCGCTCGTGCCAAAGCGTGTAGCGTTGGGCGTCTACCCGGCTGACGATCACTTTGCGTGTGTCGGCGGAGTAGGTGAATTTCTGGTCGGGCGAGAGCGTGAAGGTCTGTTTCGTTATTCCGGGGAGGGATACACGTACGCTGCCGTTGCGCAAGATGGCCTCCACGTGCCGGCCCCCGAGATCGGAAAAGACTTCGAAAGCCGTTCCCAGAGCCGTGACGTCGATGCCATTGCTGCTCACGACGAACGGTCGGGAGGGATCTTCCGCCACCTCGAAGAACCCCTGGCCGTTGAGCTCCACCCGTCGTTCCCTGCCCGAAAAATCCGCGGCGTACCGGCACGAGGAGTTGGCTCCGAGCCAGAGGGTCGAACCGTCGGGCAGCGCTACCTGTTCGGTGCTTTGGTTCCCGCTGTACTGGGTGTGGATGATTTTCGGAGCGGGACGCCACAGCAGGTTGACGAGGGTGAGTCCTGCACCTATGGCTAGCATGATTGAAGCGGCGGCGCCGTAGCTCCGGCTAAGCCATGCGGTGCGTACCCCTCCCCTCCGCCGGATTTTTTCATGCGGCATCGTGCGGGTGACGATGCGTTCCCAGATACGGCTTTCGCGCAGGAGGTCGTCTTCGGCCGGTTTTGCGCAACGATCCCATTCGCGCTGCATGTATTGCGTGACGTCGTGCCGCTGCCAGAGTTCCGGCATCTCTTTCTGCGGGAGTTTGCCGGCGAGCAGTTTGCGGACGAGCGTTTTTATATCTGTCATTTCGTGTTTTTTGCGGTATCCGTAATAAATACCCGGCACGGCACCAGATACCCTTAGTGCGTGCGGTAATTTTTGTGATTTTCGGAAAAAAACGCTCCGGTTCCGGTCGGAATGTCGTTTAGCAGACCGGTCCGTCGTTGAAAAGCGCGAGCCAGAGCAGCAGCGCGAGGTTGTCGCGCAGGAAACGCAGCGCTTCGTGCATGTGCGCTTCGACGGTTTTTTGCGAAAGGTTCAGTTCTTCTGCGATCTCCCGGTAGCTCTTGTGCTCGCGGCGGCTCATGTTGAAGACTTGCCGCTGACGGGTGGGCATCAGGTCGATCAGTCGGTCAATGTATTCCGCAAGGTCGCGGGCGCTCACTTCGGATTCGATGTCGTCGGACGATTCGAGGGCTGCGAGGACGGATACCTTGAAACTCAACGGGTCGATCTGTTTATGAAAGCGGTTGAAGATCAGATTGCGCGTGATGATGAAAAGCAGTCCCGAAAAATTGCCGTCGGGGTGGATGCGTTCGTGAATCTGCCACAAACGGATGAACACCTCCTGCACGACGTCCTCCGCATCCTCGTCGTTTTTCAGGTAGAGGCGGCTGAAGCGGAAAACCTGATTCCAGTGGGTGCGATAGAGACTGGCGAATGCGTTGGCATCGCCTTGCCGGAAGCGGTCGAGCATCTGTTCTGTCGGATTCTGAAAGGGTCGCTTTTCCATCGGATGACATGCGGGAGATACGGCGCTTTTCCGGACGGTTAGGGCCGGATCGGTCGATGTTCCCCTGAATGAAATAAGTATTTTAGGCAAAAATATCAAATTATTTGTAATTTACAGGCGATGACGAGTTTTTTTAATGAGCTTGTGATTTGTCATTCGCCGCGTGCTTTTTTCGGCCCGAAAGGTCGATGAGCTTCGCCCGAGCGCCGAAAGATGTGCATTGTGGAATTTCCGACGCTTTTCCGATATTGACGTGTATCTGGAGAAGAAAGATGAGGTCGCTTCTGTGCGGAGGAGTCTTGCCTTGGGATTTTGATCGGAAGTCTTGGTGCGTACGGATGTATACGGTTTATATGAAAGGTTTGGCGGACTACGCCAAAAGAGGCGTATGGAGATGTCCCGATTAAAAAGCCGGTACGCTCATTTTCGAAATAGCGCGCCGGCAGAATCGTATCGTTTTTATCCGAGCCGTATTTCGGAGATGCCTGCGGTTTTTCCGGTTAGACGGCGATGCGGATGTGCCCCCCCCCTCCTGAACTCGCGCAGCCCAGCGACCATACCGCCGTACCCGGCTCGCTGACGTTCTCGCTCGGAAAGCTCGCACCTCAGAACGCGGCCGCCCAACGGCCCGGTTCTAACCAACCAAGTTTCATTCGCGAGCTTGAATAGATGTCATGCGTAATCGCATCGATTAGCTCCGAAGATATGGGTCACCTTATGAAAAACATTATACCATCCGATATTTGGATAGTCATCTTTCCTATGACTTTGATAAGTTTTCGCGGTATTGATGAATTTTGTCTGCTTGCTGATATACTATTGTGTTGTTATTGATTATCAATAGCTTACGACTTAAAAGATAGAATTTTCAAAAATTTACTCGTTTTTTTGTAAAAAAATCAAAAAAATTAACTTTTTTATCGCCTCTCTAAACAGTGGGGAAAAGGTAAACTCCGTCTTCTGGAACCCCGACTTTTGTTGGATCTTCGATCAGAGAGTGAGGGTAAGGTCGGCCAGCAGGACGGCTGTCTCCGGCTCCTCTTTCGGGGCATCCTTGGGTTTCCAGGCCACGATGAAGCTAACGGTCGCGGATTTGACCCGATAGCCTTTTGTAAACCAATCGGTAAGTGTTTTCTGCATTCGGGTCGAGAGTTTGGCTACGGGGAGGCCTGTTTTCTCGGTATAGAACGTGAAGTCGTGGTATTGCAGCGAATCACCGCTCTGCAGTGCTAGTACTTCGCGTTTGATCCCCTTGAAGAACTCCAGATAGACGTCCCGGTGGGAGAGTTGCAGGACGATCTCTTCGGGCAGGGTATAGCTCCGATCGTCGTGATCGTGACGGTCTGCCGTCAGACGGTCAAAACAGTGTCCGTTGGTATGGATGAACAGCCGGTTCTTGGCACGGGTGATCCCCACGTAGTAGCGGCGCATCAGCTCCGCATTCTTGGTGTAGTTGTCAGTCAGAAGCATGTAGACATCGTCGAACTCGCGCCCTTTGGCCTTGTGGATGGTCGATACCATCACCTCGGAGCCCGAAACATCGCAGAAATCCTCCATTGACGATTCGAAGACGAACTCCTTGAAATCGCTGATGTATTTCGTCTGGTTGAGATGCTCGAACTGTTCGAAGCAGCGCTTCACAAGTTCCAGATTCTGACTTCGCCCGTAGGTATTGCTCGTGGCATGCCTCGCCTCCTCCCAGAGTTCGCCCGGAATCACGGGCGTCGTCACTCGCTTGTCTAGGTATCGGAGGAAATAACGTATCTCGGAGAGGTTCCAGAAGCGGAAGCCGTCCATCGACTGGATCAGTTTGCACGGAACACCCTCCTTGCGTAGAAGTCCGGTCAGGATGACCGCCTCCTCATTCGTCTGGGTAAGGATACACGAGGTGCCCGCATGGCGATGGCAGCGCAACTCGTCGACCAGCGGCTGATACATGATCTCCGACGTGTGGTGAGTGACGCTGACCCACCCCTCTTCGCTGCGCATCGATTTAATCGGCGTGTGCTTCATGCGCTTGGGAATCGATCGTACAAATTCGTTGTCGAAGGTGACGGGATGGCGGGCACTGCGGAAATTGTCGGTCATCTCGATGAAGCGCGCCTCGGGGCGCTGAGCCAACTGGAACATGTAGTCTGAGTCGGATCCCCGGAATTCGTAGATGTTCTGGTCGTCGTCACCCACGGCGATGACGCGCATCTCCTCGTTGCGGGTCATCAGCGCCGTTACGAGGGCATACTCGTCGTCGGCCATGTCCTGTGCTTCGTCGATGACGAGCACCGTCTTGCCGATCTTGTTGGGTTCGACCTCCCCCTGTTCGATCATTCGGGCAGCCCGGGAGACAATGTCCTGGGCATCTTCAAGGTTGCCGATACGCCCCAGCAGGTCGAAACAATAGGAGTGGAAGGTCTTGATCTCGACAAAATGGGCTGCATTGCCGATCAGCACCATTAGTCGTTGTTTGAATTCTGTGGCCGCCGCGCGCGAGAAAGTGAGCATCAGCAGCTGTTCATGCTTGACATCTTCGAGCAGAAGCAGCGATGTCAGTTTGTGGACCAGTACTCGGGTTTTGCCGCTGCCGGGTCCGGCCGCAACCACGATGCAGTGGGACTCTTTGTCGGAGATGATCTCCATCTGTCGCGGGGAGAGCGACCCGAAGAGCTGCTCGTATTTCTTGGGCGTCAGGTTGCGCTGGATCTCGTTGATGCGTTCGCCGCGGAAGTATTTTGCGATGAAACGCCGGTAGTCCATCTGGAAATAGTCCTGCACGAACTGCAGCGCCGCATTGTAGTCCTTGACCATCAGATTAGCATACTCGCCCACGATGTGGACCTGCTGGATCTTCTGTTTGTAGAAGGCGTTGAGTAACCGGTAGTCGTCGACCTTGTAGCGCGACTTGTTGTCCTTGATCCTGCGGATGTCCATCGCGTTGTAGAGGACCAGAAATCCCCCTTCGAGCTTCAGTGCCCCGATCTTCGAGAGATAGAGGAGTGCCTCCTCGACCTCGCCCAGCTGCAGGTCGTTCCGTTCGAAGAGCATCGTCCGGTTGTCGGCCTTGAATTGATTCAATAACTCGACGATCGAGAACTGCACGGCATTGTCTGCGACGGTGTGTTCCTGCCCGGTGGCGTTGGGTTGCATGAGCGTACGCGTCAGCTCGGCGGCCTGACGGTAGAGCCATCCGATGGCGAAGCGGCAGATTTCGGCCCGTTTATCGAACCGGGCCTCCGTTGATTGCTGGTCGGTCTGTTGCCGAAGTTGCAGGTTGTGGTCTGCATCCTCCTGTTTGCGGAGGTATCCCTTGACCGTAAGGAAATAGAGCAGAGTCCGGATATCCTTCTCTTTTGAGGTGCCGATTCCCTCCTGGATGGCATCCTCGTTCAGCTGCTTGCAGGAGATGCAGAGCCCCTCCTCCGGGATGCGGTGGAGCAGGTAGCGTTCGAGCTGGATGAAGCGTTCGAGCAGCTGCTGCGACTTGCGCTCCGAATCCCCTGTTCCGAGCAGATAGGCCGACAGATCCTTGCTATCGGCCAGAATCCCCTCTTGGCGCATGCGCTCCACGGCGGAGATAACCTCGCGCTTGCTCATGCCCAGAATGTCGGCTAGGTAGTCGATTCGCGATTCGGCCTCCGAGTCCTGCGCCTTAGCGATATACTTTTTCGAGATGAGTGACTTGATGATGCGGACCGCCTGTTCGGTCTCCTTGCTGTCGAACAGCGGTGAGGCCGTCAGCCGTCGGCGGGCTTCGTCGAGATTCCGCACGGTGATGCCCGTGGCGTAGACGTGGGGAACGTTGTTACCCCGTTCGAGGTAGCCGGCCTGTTCAAGTGCTGCAAGTGCGGTTCGTACCCGGGTCTCGATGTCGGAGCCCGAACCGTCCCAACCGGCCTGACGCGCAATCTCCAGTGCCGACGAATTGACCCGCATGCGCTGGCGCGTGAGTTCCTTCACGGCCTTCCATACCTGCTGGATCTCACCGATGCTCAGCTTCGTCTGGTTCAGCAGGATGAAGTGCTTGTCCAGATCGCTGTCGCCGTAGAGGACGTAGCAGCGGGCATGCAGATGGGGGTTGCGGCCGGCGCGTCCCGCCTCCTGTACGTAGTTCTCCAGCGAATCGGAGATGTCGTAATGAATCACCAGCCCCACGTCGCTCTTGTCCACACCCATGCCGAAGGCCGACGTGGCGACGATGATGCGTACATGGTCGTTCATGAAGGCCTCCTGGTTGGTGATTTTCTCGTCAGAATCCATCTTGCCGTTGAAGGGAAGGGCCCGGAAGCCGTCGTGGGTGAGGCGTGACGCCAACTCCCGGGTTCGACGAGTTCGCGAAACATAGACGATGGTCGGACATTGTGAGTCGGCAATGAGTTCGCGCAGCCGCTGGTATTTCTCTTCGTCGTTGTCGACGTGCAGCACCGAGTAGCTCAGGTTTGTACGTGTGGCTTTCGAGGCGAAGAGCTCCAGATTCAGATCCAACGTCTGTTTGAAGTAGTCGCGGATGTCCTGGATCACCTTCTGTTTGGCCGTGGCCGTGAAGCAGGAGACCGGGATCGGGAGTTTGCTTCCCTTTTTCTGCTGGTATTTGCGAATGAAGTGGCCGATATAGAGGTAGTCGACCCGGAAATCCTGTCCCCACGACGAGAAGCAGTGGGCCTCGTCGATGACGAAGCGGACGACGTTGCGGGCAAGGAGAATGCGTTCGATCGTTGCCGAGCGGAGCATCTCGGGCGAGATGTAGAGTAGCGCAGCAGTTCCGTCCTGCACTTTCTCGATGGCCAGTGCCCGTGTGATAGGGTCCAGCATGCCGTTGATGGTGACGGCCTCGGTGATGCCCCGTTCGGCGAGGTTGTCCACCTGATCCTTCATCAGCGACTGCAAGGGCGAAATTACTACTGTCAGTCCGTGGACAGATAGTCCCGCCATGAGTGCCGGCAGTTGAAAGGTGAGCGACTTTCCACCGCCGGTAGGGAAGATTGCCAACAGTGAGCGTCCCTCGACGGCCGCCTGTGCAGCCCGCTCCTGGAGTGGTTCACCTTCGTAGGTACGGAAGGCATTATAACCGAACAGCGACTTGAGGCTACGGTGGACGTCGAGCTGGGAGTTGCAGTAGGTACAGCCTGCTAGGCAGGGGGTGTACCGCAGCTTCTTGATGATGAATTCCACGCTCGGATAGTTGTGCAGTACCCATCCCGGCGTGATGGAGCGATGATCGGTCGTGTCGATTAGCGCCAATGCGTAGGCCAGTTCGCAGGGGTAGTGTTCGATCAACGGTTCGAGTTCGACGTTCTGGCAGATGCGGCCTCGGTAGACGGTTGCGATTTGTTCGCGCAGGTCGCAATTTTTCAGGCCGGCTCCCATCAGATCGAGAAATCCGTCGAACTCCGGCTGATCCCTCAGCAGTGCGGTGAAGAGCCTCCGTTTCTGTTCGGACCATGCATCCCAGCGGGCCATCTCGTCCAGAAGCAGATCACGGGCCTTTTCACGGTCGTTGACCGGGTTGTTCATTTGGTCGCTGAGCAACTTATCATCCTTTACGAGCCGGTGATAGGGACGTTCAGGAAAGAGCAGGGGCGAGAGGTAGAGCGTGTCGACCAGCCGCCAAGGAATTTGTCGATCCTCAAAGAGGTATTTGGCATCGTGGTGGATGATGTTGTGACCACAGAGATACTCCACACGCTCGAGGAAGGGTAGCAGCTCTTCTTTCGAGGCTTTATGGAAGATGGCCCCGTCGTAGCGGAGTGCCCCAATGTCGTGAATCCGGTGGTCGGTCAGTCCGATCTCAACGTCCACAATCGCATAACACAACGGTCCATACCGAAAGGGCATGAGGCTACGGATTGGATTCGATGCCTCATTGGAATCCGTTTTGGACAGGCTGTTCGATATGGGGTTCTCCTGCATGGAATTAGGAGTAATTTACAGTTTATTTTACAAATATAGAATTTTTTTGTTTATACATTGTGTATTACACTATCCTGTTTGATTGTATTCTTAATTAAGTTTGTAGTCAGATCTTATCTAACTTTAACATTATGGATGCAACCTTTTCATCGGCTCCATCCAAACAGAGGGAAAAACATCCTTGTAGACCTCGATACATTCCGTTCAGGGCGGGTTTATTTCGCCAGAATATACTATAAAATTGGAGGTGAATCCGCATATGTTTTGCGAGTCATTTTGTGGGTAGATTGGGACGGAATGATTGACTTATCAATCCGGTAACTTATATTTTTTTTTGCAGCCAAAAGAGAAAATGGCTGGAGCCATTTCATCATGGCGAAGCCATCTCTTTTCTTCCCTTCAAGATAAATACTAAATATAATTAGCTTATTGCAAGTGATATATGATTTTATATTGCTGTTTAAGTAACAAAATAGCAACAATATAAATTATTAAATGTAAATACGGAAAGGGGCGAAGAATATGTTGCAGGGAGCCATATGCAAGATAGAGAACGTGCCTGGTATCGGGTTTGTAAACTTTATCGTATACACATGGTGAGAAATGTGTTTTGAGTTGTGTACAAAGTTTCGCAAAATAATATCAATCAATTTATTGCCGAATGAAATAATATTTGTATTTTCGCTATTGTAATTTGAAAAATGTCTTATCTATGATGTATGAATGGTGATAAAAGCACAGATAAATGCCACCCGTATATAACAAATATTTCTTGTTCAAACGGTGCTTCGCCTTGTCAGGCGGAGATTTTTTCCGTGCCATCACTGTTTCATAAGGCCATTTTCAGCTTCGAGAAACATCTGTACGATGTATTAAAAAAGTCTGTCGCAAATTTGGAAATGTGTGAAATTCGTGTAAACACACACATTCTGACTGGCATTCCTCGTGCGTTAATTTATTTGTTTTCAAAGAGATATGCAAGGACGAAAACTCTTTTTTCAGGAGTTTTCCGCCCTTTTCTGTATTCGTATGTCCTCTTTTATCCACCTTCAAACTGAATGATGTATGAATACAGAAACAATCCATATCCTGATAGCCGCCTGCACGCTGATTGCTGCGGGCATCACATCCTTCCCGTACAGGCTGAGCTACGGCAATACTTCATGGCTGCCCTGGTGGATGCAGCCTGACTGCAAATACCTTGAGCGTCCTTATGAGTACGACTATCCGGCACGCAACATCAATCTGCTTTTTTTCCGTTTCCGTTGTGGCAATCGGGATACTGGCGATGCTTTTCATCCTGACTCCGGATCTGCCCGACGACGTACCGGCAGAAAGATGGTTTGCCGCCCTTACAGTTCTTTACCCTGCCTATGCCTCCTGTCAGGTGCTTTTTTGGCGGAAGGATTATGGTGACGGCTTCTGCTATGGCGGCAGGATTACGTCATTCAGCTATGGAAAGGTATATACGATTCTTCTGGCAGCTGCAACCACATTTGCCCTTTACCTGACAAATGTGGTGACATTATCTGTTTATCGTGGGGCGAGTATGGTATTCTGTCTGCTCTGTTGTCTGTTCCTCATACATGACTATATCCGGGTATTCCGGCTTCGTGGCGACAATGAATACAGTGACCCGATAGGAATAAAGGAAATGTACCCCGAAAGCCTCGGTCTGCTGGCTTTTCCGCCTCTTGCCGTCCTGTCCGAGGGGGCTTTATGGTGGAACCCCTCTATATGTACCATTGTTTTTGCCGTTCTGCTGTCGGTGTACACGGTGTTGCGTTATCTGTTCCGCTTTCACCCTGCAATCAAAGGTGACGAACACGAGCGCAGGGGCTATCTGCGGTATTGGAGACGGCACAACTTTGAAGATGAAATAATATAACTGATAAAAATATGACTGAATTGAAAAAATGGATTACGACCGCACTGCTGACACTGCTGTTGCTTCCGGCAATGGCGCAGCAGAAAGCAGACACGACCTACACCTTCCGCTTCGTGCCGCAGAAGGACATGTTCTATGTTCCCTGGAACGGCAATGACATGGAACTTGCCCGTCTGCTGGAGTGCATTGAAAGCAACAAGACGGACATTCTTGACGGCAAGCTGCCGCTTTATGTCGATGGCTACTGCAATTCCTTGAATGGCGAAAAAGAAAACCTCGCGATAGCCAAAATTCGCTCGAACCGTGTGAAATCAGAATTGATTACACGTGCGGGAATCAAGGAAGAAAGTTTCATCACCCGCAACCATCCGGCAGAGGGCGATTTCGTGACCGTGCGCCTGACGGTGCCGGCTGAAGAAACAACCGTATCAGATGTGGAAGCAGAGGCACAGCGCAAGGCTGAAGCCGAACGTCTGGCAGCAGAGAAACGTGCCGAACAGGAACGGCTTGCCGAAGAGCAGCGCAAAGCGGAAGAAGCCCGACTTGCCGCTGAAAAGGCAGAAGCCGAGAAAGCCGCTCAGCAAAACACACTTGCCGACACACCGTCGGAAACCAAAATCACAAATGATTATCATCTTTCCCTGCGTGCCAACCTGCTGCGCTGGGCTACCCTGACACCCGACCTTGGCGTGGAATGGCGCATCTGCCCGTCATGGGGCATTGCCGTGAACGGCTCGTGGACTTCATGGAGCTGGAGCGATAAGGACCGCCGCTATGCCCTCTGGGAAGTGGCTCCGGAAGTGCGTTACTACATGGGTGAGAAGAAAGCCTGGTATCTGGGTGCTATGTTCAAGGCCGGACAGTTCAACTACAAACTTTCGGATACAGGCAAGCAGGGCGACCTGATGGGTGGCGGCATCACTGCCGGCTACCAGCTGCGGCTGAACAAGGCATTAGATCTTGATTTCAACCTCGGTCTGGGCTACCTGAATGCCGACTATGAGAAATATGAAGTCATTGACGGTGTGCGAGTACGCCGCGGCAACGGGACAAAGGACTGGTGGGGCCCCATCAATGCCGGTGTGACATTGGTATGGAAGTTATTCTAACACGGAGGAATAGAATATGAAAGCAAGACAATATATAAATATGATGGGAATGGCAG
>ERZ857827.1622-NODE-1622-length-21486-cov-4.425178_pt1 | contig 21486 bp, 22 predicted proteins | sample MGYA00519761_ERZ857827 | MGnify/ENA primary metagenome ERZ857827 (study PRJEB31778, sample SAMEA3449370) | human gut metagenome | biome: human gut; feature: human-associated habitat; material: faeces | place: United Kingdom | collected 2010/2012 ... | reverse complement strand
ACTGCCTCCTGCCGGGGCGTGGGGCAGCGCCCCGCAACAGGCCGAAGGAAAGGAAATAAGATGGAATTTTACGGATATTTTGACAGCATCGAGGGAGACGAGCGGGAATACGACGCGGCGCAGTTCGCTCATCTGCTGCGGGCCGGGATGCAGAACGGCGTGACCAGCCATGCGGGAGGCGGGCTGAAGGTGACGGCCCCCGGAACCGGCATGACCACGCAGATTGGGGCGGGCGGCTGCCTGATCAACGGCTATCTGTTTGTGCTGGAGGACGATGGGGGCGGCGTGAAGAGCTTCACCCACGGAGCCGCCGGTTCCGCTGACCGGTGGGATCGGATCGTGGCCCGGCTGGACACGACGACCGACGCGCGGAAGATCACGCTGGAGGTGAAGGAAGGAACGCCGGGGGCGGATCCTGCGCCGCCGGAGCTGAGCCGAAGCGGAAACGTGTATGAGCTTTCGCTGGCCAAGGTGAAGATCCGGGCGGGCGCGGAAAGCATTGAAGCGGCGGACGTGGTGGACGAACGGGGCGACGCTTCCGTCTGCGGCTATGCGGTGCCGGTATGGCTGAAAACGCTGACGGACTTTCAGCCCTCGGAGATGGAGGAACGGCTGGCGGAGCTGGAAGCGTCGGACGGCCAGAAGGCGGCCCCTGTGGCCTTTACCGCCGTGCTGACCGCCTCCGGCTGGACGGGAAGCGCCGCGCCCTACACCCAGACGGTGGTCGTGACCGGCCTGAAGGCCGGCGACGAGGTGATTGCCGATGTGGACATGAGCGCGGCCACGGCGGCGACCTATGACGGGCTGGCGGAAGGCTGGGCGCTGGTGGGGCAGATGGAGCCGGGGAACGGTCAGATCACGGCCAAATGCTTTGGGGAAAAGCCGGAAGTGGGCCTGACGGTTCGCCTGCTGGCGCTGCGGACCGAAGCGTGAAAGGAGCAAAAACGATGGGAAATTGCTATCTGGTACGCCGGGGCGGCGCGGGAAAACGTCTGCCGGTGTTAAGCGCGGCCTATCCGGCGGATGTAACGATGTGGGGCGAGGGCGGAAACGCCGTGTTCAAGGTGGAAATCGAGAAGGAAGGCAGACCTTCCGCCTATACCTACCAATGGTTTCGGAACGGAACGCCGGTCAGCGGCGCGGCCGGAGCCGTCTGCACCTTCACCAATCTGACGAAGGCCGGAACGGACAGCGTCTACTGCGTGGTGACAAACGGGGCGGGAAGCGTGGTCAGCCGCATTGCCGCCCTGACGGTGAAAAGTCCCGTCATGACCTACACCTATACCGGCGAGCATGAAGAAATCGACGATGGGAACGGCAACTGGCGGCTTAAGCTGAAAAGCAGCGGACTTTTGACCATCACGGAATTCGGGAAGAACTGGGACGGCTGTCTGGATATTTTCGTGGTGGGAGGCGGCGGGTCGGGCGCAACCGGAACCGGCGCACAGGCTACCTATCCGAACGACGCAGGCGGCGGTGGAGGAGGCGGCGGCTACACCCTGACCGAGCATGCCGTGTATATGGTTCGGGGGAAAGCATACAAAGTCACGATTGGGAGCGGCGGAGCTGCCGCCGTAAAAACAGGTGGCAATGGCGGCAGCACCAGCTTCGACAATCTGGCCAAGGCCAGCGGCGGCAACGGCGGCACCAAGAGCGGAGGCAACGGCGGCTGCGGTGGGGGTGGCTCAGCATACACGAGTGCGTCGAGCAACCCGAGGCAGGGCATCGGCGGCAACGGCGGCAGCGATGGCGGCAATGGAACCGTTGGTTCTAACGGCACTTTGGGCACGGATGGAGCCGGAGGAACTGGGCAGGGAACCACAACCCGGGAGTTCGGGGAGAGCACCGGCGACTTATACAGCGGCGGCGGAGCCGGAAGCGGCTACAACCGATTCGAGCTTTCCGGCAATGGCGGCGATGGCGGCGGCGGAGACAGCTCCTACAGCACTTGGACGGGAAATGCGGGAAATACACCTGCGGCCAAAACCGCCACAGACGGAGAGGCCAACACGGGCGGCGGCGGAGCTGGCGGGTTATGGACCAGTTTGCCCGCGTCCAACGGCGGATCAGGCATTGCGGTTGTCCGGAATACGCGAAGCAACCCCATCTCCATTACCCAGCAGCCCCAGGACGTGACGGCGGCGGAGAGCGCCAATGCGGTCTTCACGGTAACGGCCACCGGCACGGGCCTGAGCTATCAGTGGCAGTTTTTGCCGACGGGCAGCAATGTCCAGTGGAGCGACACGTCCGCCACGGGCGCAAAGACCAATCAACTGACCGTGCAGGCGCTTAGTTACCGCAATAACTATCAATACCGCTGCGTGATGACCAACGGCGACGGCGTGAAAACCACCAGTCTGCCCGCCACGCTGACGGTGCAATCGTAAGGAGGACAACCATATGAATTACGCAGTGATGGAAGACGGCGTTGTCACCAACATCATCGTCTTATATCCCAGCAATGCCAAAGATTTTCCGGGGGCCGTGCCCTGCGGGGACGTGCCTGTCGGCATTGGGGACACGTGGGACGGGCAGGATTTCTACCGGGACGGGGAAAAGGTGGTCTCCCCGCTGACGGCGGCCTGGCAGGAGGTACAGACCATGCAGGAGGAGCTGCCCATGCTGAAGGCCCAGATTCAGGCCATCAGCGACCGGAACGACTTTATCGAGGACTGCATGGCCGAAATGGCGGCGGTGGTGTATGGGGAGTAGGATGGCAACAGCCGTTCGGCTGCTGACAATAAAAATCATCTTTGGAAAGGACGGTATTCTCATGATGGCTATGTTTTTCGCGCAACGGGTAATCCTTGGCAAGACGACCTTTGAAAATGTCCCGAAGGCCTTGAAGGCGGGCGTGGCAGAGGTGCTGATTGACAGCGGCCTGCCGGAGCTGGTGCCTGCCGAGTACGGCGGCACGGCGGCGTAAAAGGGAAAAGAGAGAAGCGCGGGGGACGGGTGGAAGCATCCGTCCCCTTCGTTTGGGAGAGAAAAGCAATGAGACCCACAGGAAAGACGGTAGCTGCGGCGGCGTTGGCGCTGGCGCAGAGCTACCACAGCTATCAGGACATGGACTGTCAGGCCATGATCGAGCAGGCCGTGCGGAACGCGGGCGGCAGCATGGACTACCGGGGCAGCAACCACATGGCGCGCAGTGTGGCGTGGCTGGGCACCATCGAAAACGCGCAGGCAGAAGGGAAGCTCAAACCGGGGGCGCTGTTATTCATCCACGAGGAGGACGAAAGCGGCCTTCCGGCGCAGTATCAGGGGGACGGGCTGGGGGATTTCAGCCACGTGGGGCTGTACGTGGGCGAGAACGCCCTGACGGACACGGACAAAAATGGGAAGCGCCGGGCCTGCGACGTGGTACACAGCTCTCAAACCATGGGCCGGGTGTGCGGCTCCACCCTGAAAAACGGCTGGACGCACGTGGGCTGGGCGCGGGAGATCGACTATGGCGCGGAGGTCCTGTCTGGGGTCACGCTGGGCGCGGAGATCGGGCAGGAGGAAACGGGGGAGGCAGAGCCGGAACCGAAAGCAGAAAAGGCGGTTTCTTCGGCGGCAGTGCACTCGCCGGACGGCAACCCCGTGAAGCTGCGGAAAAGTCCCAGCAGGGCCGAAAATCTATACTGGAAGGTAGCCGACGGAGAGACTGTAACTGTCGAGCGGCGCAAGGGCGACTGGGCGCTGGTGACGGCGATCTGCACGGACGGGGTGCGCCGCCGGGCGTGGATGATGAGCCGGTATCTGGAAACGGATTAAGGAGGGAACAAGAACGTTGGAGGCTTTGACGGGGAACAATCTGCTGATTGCGCTGATCGTGGCGGTCGCGATGATGGAGCTGATCAACCTGATCGGCAAGACCATCGGCACCTTTCGGGACTGGCGCAAGCCCGCGGAAGAGAACGATTCGGACGTGCAAAAGCGCCTGAACACCTGCGAACAAAAGCTGGAGCGGGATTTCAAGCAGCTTCAGGACGTGCGCAACGGTCAGCGGGAGCTATGCTTCGGCGTGCAGGCGCTGCTGAATCACGAGCTGCATAACGGGAACGCGGATGAAATGGCGCGCGCGTCTGAAAACATCAACAAATGGCTGGTGGAAAGAAAATAAAAATGCCTGCCATCTGGCAAAACGGCAAACGAAAAAGGAGGACGAACAAATGAAGATCAACTGGACGGTTCGGCTGAAAAACAAGGTATGGCTGGCGACGATGATCAGCTTTCTCATCAGCACGGTATACCAATGGCTGGGGTATTTCGACATTGCCCCGGTGGTGACGCAGGACGCGGTCCTGCAGCTGGCTTCGGCGGTTTTGCAGATCTTGTCCCTGCTGGGGCTGATTGTGGATCCCACCACGGCGGGCATGGGGGACAGCGCGAGGGCCTTGGGGTATGAGGAGCCGTATCCGGCTGAAAGCATCGGAAAATGAGCTGAAATGGCAAAGCCTTCAAAAAACGGCGGCACAAACAGAGACTTTTCCGGAAGTCGCTTCGGGAAAAATCTTGATGGACCGCCAGAAATGCATTCGACGTCTCGCTAACGCATCTGTGCGGCGCTGCTTTGACGGAATCAGGATGCCGGAGAAGCAATTTGTAAAAATGAAGCGCAGGCTCTTTTCAAAATGCATTGCTCACGGATATAATAAAAAAGGAGGGATGCCGGATGAAAAGAGCGGGCTGGTGGGCCATTTGTGCTGGAATAGCGCTGTTTCTTCTGCTGATGGGATGGGAAAACCTGGGAAGAGCGGAAGAAAAGATTCAGGCATATTTTTTGAACGTGGGAAAAGCGGATGCGATTCTGCTGCGTCTGGAGGGGCAGGATTATCTGGTGGATACGGGCAGCAAGGATAGCTATGACCAGCTGGAAGACGCGCTGCAAATGCTGGGGGTGGAGCGGCTGTCCGGCGTGCTGATTACCCATACGGACAAAGATCACGCAGGCGGATTAAAAAAACTGCTGAAAAGCGATATCGCCGTAGAACGAGTGTATGCCGGAAAGCTGCACAGCGAAAAAAGCAGCGAAGATCATCCGGCTTACAGCGCCACTGAAAAAAAGAATGTCCCCTTTACATGGCTCAGCGCGGGAGATCAGCTTCAGACCGGGCGCTGCGTTTGGGAGATTCTGGGGCCGCTGACGCTGGATGCGGAGGATGAAAACAACAATTCGCTGGTTGTAAACGTGCGGACGCCGGAGGGAAATTTTCTGCTGACGGGCGATATGACCCAAACCGAGGAAGAAGAGCTGCTGGACGCAGGCGTGATCCCGCAGGCAACGGTGCTGAAAGCGGGTCATCACGGACGGGATGACGCAACGGGAAAACGGCTGGTGGCGGCGGTGCGGCCCCAATGGGCGGTGATTTCCACCAGCAGCGAGGAACGGCCGGATACGCCTGCGGCAAAGGTGATGGAGACGCTTGCGCTGTTTGGGGTAAAAACGGCGGTAACGCAGGACACGCAGGTGGGGATCTTGATAGAGCTGGAAAAACAGAACGCCGTCGTCTGGCGGGTGGACTGGGACGGAAAGCACCCCATGGAAAAAGACGCATAGGATGACCTGACGGGAGAAATCCCGCTGGGTCATTTTTTCTGCAAGGAGGAATTCTTATGTCCTGTACGCCCTCCAGACCCTTTCCGCCGCCCCGCCCGCCCGGATACCGTCCGCCTCCCTGTCCGCCGCCCAAGCCCTGCCGCGGCGGAATGGAAAGCGCGCTGCTGCCCAAGGTCGCCGCGTGGGAGCGATGCCGGCTCCCGTGCCTTTCCACGGAGCTTCGGCTGGAAAGCCTGCCCTGCTCCGCCGAAGGGCCCTGCCGTCTGCTGATGGTGCAGCAAAGCGGCGCACCGCCATGGTGGGAACCGGCGGAACAGCCATGCGGAGAGCAAAGGCTGCACATCCGCGTATGCATCCCGGTATGCTGTCAGGTGATGGACGCCTGCGAGCGCCTGTACAGCGCGTCCGCCGTGGTGAAGGTGGATGCGGCGCTGCGGCTGTGCTGCCCGCCCTCGGAATGCTGGCGGTATCAGCTGTTGTTTATCCCTTATGTACGGCTTCTGGACACGGAATGCTCCGGGGAATGCTGCGTATTTCACGCTCGGCTGGAGGTGCAGCTGGAATGGTATCAGCTGCGCCCGGAGGTGTGCGGCATGCGCCGTCCGGAACCGCCCTGCCCGGAACTGCCGCTGTATCCGCCGCCCATTCAGGCGGGAGGGCCCTGCGGCTGTCAGCCGGGATGGCCGAGGCAGAGGTGAGGGGAAAGCTGGGCCCTGTCCGAAAGGATGGGGCTCAGTCCAAATTTTGGGGCAATACGGGTGCGGCGGTATGGCTCAGAAGCGGCCCTACCGAAAGAACGGCAGGGCAAAAAGCCTTGCGGTGCGCAGGGCTTGGCAGAATGAAGGGAAACGGGCAAATGGTTTTATGAAACGAACCATATCAAAAGGTTTTCTCGAACAGGTCTTATGGATTTTTGACTCCGCTGGATTTTTGCTGCATTATCCATTATAATGCTTATGCAAAAGGAGGCGTTGTCATGACGGAACATCAAAAAATCGTACAGGAAGTTATTCCCGCCAAATTGCGGGAGATTGAAACGAGTGAGAATATCCGGATCCTTTACTGCGCCGAGGCCGGAAGCCGGGCATGGGGGTTTGCTTCCCCTGACAGCGACTATGATGTTCGGTTTATCTATCTTCGCCCCCTGGAGCATTATCTGCGGTTGGACAAGACCCGTGACGTTATTGAGTGGCAGCTGGATGAAACGCTGGATATCAACGGCTGGGATCTGCAAAAGGCGCTGCGGCTGCTGCATGCTTCCAATGCTACGCTTTTCGAGTGGAATCGTTCTCCCATTGTGTATAAGACTACACCGGAGTGGAAGAAGATCTCCGCAGTGATTGAACACTTTTTTCAGGAAAAGGCCGGAATATATCATTACCTTAGCATGGCAAAGAAGAATTACCGGGAGTACCTCAAAGACGATAGAGTGAGGGTGAAAAAGTATTTTTATGTGCTTAGGCCTGTTTTGGCCTGCCGCTGGATTCTGGAAAAGCAGACGCCGCCGCCTATGCTCTTTTCTGAATTGGCAAATGCTTTTCTTGACGGTAAAGTGGCTTCGGCTGTAAACGAATTGCTGCGGCTGAAAAGGAAACCTCAGAGCTGGGATTGGCTCCCCGGATCGAAGTCATCAATGAGTATCTGGATGCTTCGATAGAAGAAATCGATCAGCGGATTCAGGCTATTCCGAGCAGCAAAAATGCGGCATGGGATGAACTGAATACTTTGTTTCTGAAAGTAATCGGTCTGGAAGGCTGATGGAGGCCTGTTTCCAAGCGAGTGCCGAAAAAACCTTTCATTGTAGCATCCTTTCTTCTTATGCGGCGCTGTCACAAAATCCATCTGCAACGGTATAGAGAAACCTTCTGTCATTCATTCCGGAACAGAAGGTTTTGGTTTATGGACAAAAGAACGGGCCAAGGCAAGGAAGGGGGTGGAAGCGCGCCCAGAACGGCTTTTTACATTGTTCAAAACAAGGCGCTTTTTGGCTGGCTGCAAGGCTTTCCGCAGTTTTCGCGGGAAGAGGGGTACATTGACAAAGCAGAACGGATGATTTACTATAGAATAGGATTCGAATGTTAATCGCTCAATGGAGGCATGGAAATGAACCATTGGAAGCACAGCGGAAAATATGGGCTGCTGATTGTTCTGATCTGCGCGGCGTTTTGCTTTTGTCTTCCGCAGGCTCAGGGAGCGGAACTGGGCTCTTTCAGCGGGAAGGTTTTTGAGGATCTGAACAACGACGGCATTATGGACGAAAACGACCCGGGCGTAGCGGGGGTAACGCTGCGGCTGGCCGGAAAAAAGACCGGCCAGACCTATGAACTGGTGACAGATGAAACCGGTCTGTTTACGTTCGCCGACCTGCCGAAGGATCGCTATGTGTTTACGGCGGAGCTGCCTGACGGCCTTTTGTATGCCCGCTATTCCCGGACGGGCGGCGATCTGCGCAGCGTGTTTTCCGGCGAAACGCTGGTGCGGGAATTCCCGGTAGGGCAGGGCGAGGCGGTCACGGATAAAAACGTGGGCGTGATTCAGAAGGGCGCGCTGACGGGAAAGGCCTTTCTGGACCTGAATTACAACGGCTATTATGACGAGGGAGAACCCGGCTATGCCCATGTGACCGTGGAAGCAATTAAAATCAGCAACAGCGAATCCATGGGGAAAACGGAAACGGACGATGAGGGCAATTTCCGGGTGGAAGGCCTGCGGGGCGGAGAGTACCGGCTGCGGGTCATCCTGCCGGATGATGGGAGCATTTTTACCATCATGCCGGAAAACGGCGGAGAGAACGCCAATCAGACAGCCCAGCGCGCTGCCCGCCGGGAAAGCGCCGTTGAGCCGCTGACCCTGCAGAGCGGGGGAGAGGTTTCCACGCTGGTGGGCGTAGCTACGGGCGCAAAAATTCGCGGCACGGTGTTTCAGGATGCGGATTATAACGGCCAGCTGGACAAAAAGGAAAAGCGCATTTCCGGCGTACAGGTGCAGGCCGTGGATGAAAACGGCGCCATCGCGGCGACAACCACGACCAATGCCGACGGCAAGTACGCGCTGGACGGCCTGATGCCCGGAACCTACACGGTAGCCTTTAAGCGGGTCTCCGGCATGGGCTTTACCCGCCTGCGCCCGGAGCTGGACGGCGGAAGCTGGGTGGTGGAGCTGCTGGATGGCTTCGGCCAAACGGAACCCATGGAAGTGACCATGGGAGCGTTGATCGACGGCATGAACGCCGGTATGCTGCCTGCTTCCACGGTGACTGGACAGCTTTTCCATGATGCGAACGACAACGGCCTGTGGGACGATGGGGAAACCGGCATGACCGGCGCGACGGTACGGCTCTTGTCCGAGGACGGGGAAACCGACTGGACGCGCACGGTGGACGAAAACGGCAATTTCCTGTTTGATGGCGTAATGCCCGGCACCTATCAGGTTACTTATCAGCTGCCGGAGCATACCGTCATGGCTCGCACGGCGGAGAATGGCAATACTCAAAACGAAACGGAAACGGCTTCGTTCAAGGTAGAAATGGGAACGGAAAGTCAGCTTCCGCTGGCAGGAGCGGTGGAGCTGGGCAGTCTGAGCGGCGTGATTACGGCGGACGCCAATGGTCAGTCCTTGGCAGGTGCGACGGTGACGCTGACGCCTGACCGGGCCTCCGCAGAGGAAGCAACGGTGCAGACCGGCGCGGACGGAAGCTTCCAACTGGAAAATCTCCGGCCCGCTCAGTACCGGCTGACGGTCGAACTGCCCGAAGGGTGGATCTTCAGCGGGAAGGCCGGGATGGAACTGACTTTTGCCGCAGCGCAGCAGCAGACGCTTTCCATCGGATGGCAGGCGCTGGTCAGCCGGGACAAGCTGGAAATCGGCGCGGTCAAGCCCGCTTCTGTCAGCGGCGACCTTTGGCTGGATGAAAACAAAGACGGGATCCGTCAGACAGACGAGCAGAGGCTGAGCGGCGTAACGCTGGAACTGGTCAACCCCGCCACGGGCGGCCGGGTGGCGGCTGCCGCCAGCACGGAGGACGGTTTCCGGTTTGACAATGTGCGGCCGGGTACCTATCTGCTGCGGTTTGAACTGCCTGCGCAGGCGGAAGCCGCTGGGGAAAGCGGGGCTTCGTTCCGGCAGAACGGCAGCCGGATGGAAATGGCGAATCTGACCGTCAAAGAAGGAGAAGAGATCACCGGGATCAGCGCCGGGCTGGTATCCAAGACCAGCATCGGCGGCAAACTGGCGCTGCATTTGGAAAGCGGCGATTCGCCGGTCGCCGGTGCGGAGGTCAGACTGTATCAGGCCGGAGAGGAAACCGCGCTGCAAACGGTTCTCACCGGCGAGGACGGCTCCTACCGCTTTGACGGCCTGTGGCCGGGCGAGTATGAAATCGAAAGCGATTTGCCCGCAGGCATGATCTTCGTGCGGCAGAACGATCCCAACTTTGAAAGCGGCGCGACCATCGTGGAAACGTCGGATGAAACCACGGGCCGCAGCGGCGCATTGGTGCTGGAAATGGCCAAGCATCGCCTGAACGAAAATATCTGGTTCATCGAACCGGCCAAGGTAGGCGATCAGGCGTGGCTGGACGAAAACGGCAACGGACTGATGGACGGCGGCGAACGGATGCTGCCCGGCGTGAAGGTATCCCTGTGGATGGACGGCGTGAAAGCCTATGAAACCGAGACGAACGCGGCAGGGTATTATCTGTTCGATCAGGTCTACCCCGGAACCTATATTTTGCAGGCAGAGGCATATCCGGAACTGGAGATTGCCCAGAGCGTGGAAGGACTGCGGCTGATTTCCAGCTGCCTGACGGCTGGCGACGGTACGCAGGCCCGGAGCGAAGCATTTCAGGTGGAGAGCGGCTCCGTCCGCACCGATTTCAAGCTGGGCTATGTGCTTCGGGAGGGCGAAAGCCTGCCGGAGGGACTGGCGGACGAGCCGAAACGGGACTGGACGGAAAGCTATCAGAAATATCAGGATATTCTGGGCCAGCAGCGCTGAGGCGATCATACAAGGAGGCGTCTTCCATGGAGAAGGCTAAGGTTTATTTCACGGATTTTCGCACGCCTTACGGCGGGGACACCATGCCGGGAAAGCTGAAAAAACTGATTCGGAAGGCCGGAATCGCGCAGCTGAATCTGGAAGGCCAGTTTGTGGCGATCAAGATTCATTTCGGCGAGCTGGGCAACGTGAGCTATCTGCGGCCCAATTACGCCCGGGCCGTGGTGGACGTGGTGAAGGAACTGGGCGGCAAGCCCTTCCTGACGGACTGCAATACGCTGTATCCAGGCAGCCGAAAGAACGCGCTGGAGCATCTGTACTGCGCGTGGGAAAACGGCTTCACTCCGCTGACGGTGGGATGCCCCATCCTGATCGGCGACGGCCTGAAGGGCACCGATGATATCGAAGTGCCGGTTCGGGGCGGCGAATATGTAAAGAACGCCAAAATCGGCCGAGCCGTGATGGACGCCGACGTGATTATCAGCCTGACCCATTTCAAAGGCCACGAGGCCACCGGCTTCGGCGGCGCGCTGAAGAACCTGGGCATGGGCTGCGGCTCCCGGGCGGGCAAGAAGGAGCAGCATAACAACGGCAAGGCCTATGTGCGGCAGGAGCTATGCCGGGGCTGCCGCCGCTGCATGCGGGAGTGCGCCAACGACGGTCTGGTCTTTGACGCGGAGATCCGCAAGATGCATGTGGACAAGGAGCATTGTGTAGGCTGCGGCCGCTGCGTGGGCGCATGCAATTTTGACGCGATCGATTTCGAAGACCCCAACTCCAATCAAATGCTGAATTACCGCATTGCCGAGTACGCCAAGGCGGTGGTGGACGGACGGCCTCAATTCCACATTTCAATGGTGATGGATATTTCCCCCAACTGCGACTGTCATGAAGAAAACGACGCGCCCATCCTGCCGGATGTAGGCATGTTCGCCTCCTTTGACCCGCTGGCGCTGGATCAGGCCTGCGTGGACGCCTGCCTGAAGTGCGAACCCCTGCCCAACAGCCAGTTGGGCGAGCATCTGCGGGATCCCCATTTTGAGGATCATCACGATCATTTCACCAATTCCACCCCGGAATCGGAATGGCAGAGTTGCCTGAGCCACGCGGAGAAAATCGGTCTGGGCACCCGGGCCTATGAGCTGATCAAACTGTAACGCATTACAAAAGCGAAGGGGATGACATTATGCTGGTCATCGGCATCTGCGGCGCGAGCGGCAGCGGGAAAAGTACGCTGGCTCAGGAACTATGCAGCGCAATCGGCCCGTGTGCCACGGTCATCAACCACGATTGCTATTATCGGGATCATCCCAGCCTGACGCTGGAGGAACGCCAGCAGCTCAATTACGATGAGCCGGAAATTTTCGATCATGACCTCTTTCTGGAGGACATGAAGACCCTCATGGCGGGCAAGCCCATTACCCGCAAGCGTTACGACTACACCAACCATCGCCGGAACGATACCGACGAGCTGATCTATCCCACGGAAGTGCTGATTATCGAGGGCATTCACGTGTTTTATGATGAGCGCCTGTGCGAGCTGATGTTCCTGAAATTGTACATGAGCGTGGAGCCGGATATTTGCCTGCTGCGGCGCATTACCCGGGATATCAACGAACGGGGACGGACCATCGAAAACATTTCCGTTCAGTATTTGACCACTGTAAAGCCCATGTATGATAAGCACATCCGCAATTACATCGATCTGGCGGACGTGATCGTGGCTCACGGCGGCAAAAACGCCCGGATCGTCAGCATTCTGGCGGGCTATGTGCGCGACGTGCTGAACGGCGAAAAGCCCAAATACGACGGCCAGCGCGAAGAATAATTCCCAAAAACAACCGCCCGCTGTTTCGAAGAGGGAAAGCGCTTCGAAGCAGCGGGCGGGTTTTTAGTTTTCTTTGGGCAGCTCCGAAGGAGCCTTTTTGGCTTTTCGGGCTTTTCTTTGGCGGGAAGCATTCAGGGTGCTTACGTCCTTGGTCTTGCTGAAATAGCCGTGGGGAAGCTGATTGCCCTTGAGGCCGGACTGTACCACTGCGGCGATGCAGAAGGCCAGAAACAGCGCGCCGAGAATAATCCCCAGCACCAGCGCCAGCCCGTCATCCTGCACAAAAAACATCAAGAGCGCCAGAAACGGCAGGGGCACCACCAGCAGGTAAAAGAAACCGTAGCGCACCAGATATTGCCACAGCTTGGGCCGACCGCCCGTGCGGGTATCGATCAGCTTCAGGTGGAAGAACAGCTTGCCCGGGGAACGGCCGCCCATGAGCCATTCCAGCACGCCGAAATACAGCATGACAAACAACGTATAGAACCCAAACAGCAGGAGCACGGCCAGAAAAACAGAAAGAGGCTTTTCTCCCAGCGATGGCAGAAGGGGCAGTACGTTGATCATCACCACGAAGAACAGCACTTCCAGAATCAGACAGTCCAGCGCCGCCGCAAACATCCGCCGCAGGATGGAAACATGCTCGCTGCGCTGATAGGCCACTTCCTTCATTCGGTCTGCAGAGGGCAGGAAGGCGGTGATCTTCGGCGCAATCAGGTAGCCCAGATAGCCGCCCAGCGTATTGGTAATTAAGTCGTCTACGTCCGCCAGACGGTAGGGCCGGGGATAGATGAAGTACAGGCCGCTGAGCTGGGTCAGCTCATAGAACAGGCTCAGGGCCAGCGTCAGAATGACGGTTTTCTTCCGGCTGGCTTTGAAAAAATAACGCAGGTAAATGCCGAAGGGCACCGTCAGCAGAATGTTGAAAACAATCTGGAACAGAGCGGAGTTTTTCACAATCTCCTTGATGGACGCATGCTCGGCCAGATCGTCCCGCAGTTCCCGGAAAACGTCCAGCAGCTCGTTAAAGGGCTTCAGCTGGAGCCATGGCGAAGTATAGTTCGCCACTTCCTCCACCGGTGGCAGGGGAAGAATAATCAGAAAATAGGCGCACATCATGTACAGGATAAAGGAATAGGCCATCAGCGTGCGCAGAAAGAGAATCGCGCCGTATTTGCGGTATTCATGCAGAAGATAGGGCAGCGTAAAGAAACCGGCAATCAGAGGAAAAAACACCACGGCCTGTTTGATGGGGCCAAAATATCGGGTCAGCAAAGCGAAAACTACTCCCTTGTATCAAAAATTCTGTGGAAATGATCGATCATTTCTTTTTCAGCAGGCGAACCACTTCGCACGCCATCTGCTGTTTGATCCGAGGCCCCGGATGATTGCAGCTTCCCTTCCACGCGGCGGGAAAATGTTCGCCGTCCACTGCGCCGAACGGAACGCTGATTCCTTCCGCTGCCGCCCTTTCGATGGCCCGGCGAGTCGCCTGAACGATGGAATTATCCAGATAATAGGAAAACCACGCGAGCCGGGCGGTCGGGTTTTTCTGATGGAGATGCTCAAGAAACGCAAGGACTTCCTCTTCGAAAAGCCGCAGATCCTCCGGCGTATCGTGAAGCTTGGATTCGCGGCCGGTGATGGGATCCACAAAGGGCGGCTGCAGAAGAGCGCCCCGGTCGTTGGCGCCCAGCGCGATCACGATGTCATCCGGCTGGAAGGAAAAATCGTAGGGTTTGCCGGAACCCCAATTTTCTTCCGGCGTTTCCCCTGCCTGCGGCCCGCAGATATGATCGTAGATCCGGGGAAGGCGGCAATGGGGGTCGTTGTTCCAGCCGCAGTGAACGCCCCAGCCGCTTTGGGAAACCAGCTGATACTGTGCGTCCAGCTGGTCGGCGACGAGACGGGGATAGTTGTCGGAAGCGTTGAAGCACATGGGCACCCACTCCATGAAGGAACGAGGGCCACGGCCGCCTTCGCCGCTGGTCAGGCTATCGCCGATAAACTCGATTTTGCGCTTGCGGGGAGCAAGCGGCTCCAGCACACCGTCCGTCCGGCCCTTGAGCAGTATGCATCCGGCGGCGCGGTCATTTTCGAAGGCCTGGCTTTCTTTGATGATCTGAACCCGGTGAACCGTATTCGGGTTCAGGTGGAGGAACACGCTGTACCAGTGCTTTCCGGGCAGCGGAGCGAAGGTCTGGGCCCGAAGCCCATCCACCTCAAAAGAAAGATAGGGCTTGTATTCGTGGTAGGTGCAGCTGATCTGCACTTCCAGCGAAGCGCCGCGGACGTTCATTTCAGCCGAAGCGGCGCTCCAGAGCATGGGAAAGCCCTCCTGAGCCGGGTCGAAGCGGCCGGAAAGGCGGATCATCGGATGATTGCGGATGGAAAAGGTCTTCATGAAGAAGAAACCCTCCTCAAAACAGTTCGTTTGAAAACAGCTGTACGGTTTTCCTGCCTATTATACCGTATTCTTGGACGGATGAAAAGCATTTTTTCAGCAGTGTTCAATATAAAAAGGTTTTGACAGAACCAAAGCAAGCAGTTATAATGATTGAGCTAATCATTAACTTAACAGTTAGCTTTTTGAGCAAACAAGGACAGTGAGAAGGGCGGCGATTTCCACGGGCAGCATCACCATGCGGGAGATCGGAAAACAGGTCGGCGTCAGCGCCGTGACCGTTTCCAAAGCGCTGGCGGGGAAGCCGGGCGTTGGGGAGGAAATGCGCAAGAAAATCCTGAAAGCCGCTCGGGAAATGGGGTATGTCAATCCCATCGCCGTTCAGGCGGAGGAACGGCGAACGCTGAACGTAGGCATTCTGGCGCTGGATCGCTATTTTGCCCGAGATTCCTACTACGCCATGTTCTATAAAACGCTGGTGCAGGTATTGATGGACGCGGGGCACTTTGCCCTGATGGAGCTGCTGACCAATGAAGACGAAGCGGCGCTGACCCTGCCCCGGCTGATGCAGAATGGCCGGGTAGACGGCATGATTCTGCTGGGTCAGCCGAGCCGCGAATATCTGCGGATGATCGCAGCCCAGCCCATCCCGGTGGTGTTTCTGGATTTCTATGATGAATGGGCGGAGGCGGACGCGGTGGTGGGGGATAACAGCTACGGCTGTTTCCGGCTGACCCAGCACCTGATTCGAAACGGACACCGGGAAATCGGCTTTGTGGGCAGCATCGGCGTTACCACCAGCATTATGGATCGCTATCTGGGCTATTACAAGGCCATGCTGTGCGCCGGTCTGCCCATCCGGGAGGAGTGGCTCATCCCCGACCGCGGCCCTACGGAGGAGCGGCTGAGCGTTTCCCTGCCGGAAAAGCTGCCTACCGCGCTGGTATGCAACTGCGACGGCGCGGCCCGGCTGGTGATCCGGCTGCTGCGGGAACGGGGCCTGCGGGTGCCGGAGGATGTATCCGTGGTGGGGTTTGATGATTTTTCCTCTGATGGTGAGGAAGAACCGGCGCTGTCCACCTTCCGGCTGGATGTGCCCGCCATGGCACAGACGGCGGTGCAGCTGCTGGCGCAGCGATGCGCAGGCGTTCAGAAGCCCTTTGGGCGGGTGGTGGTAGGCGGACAGCCCATTTACCGTGATTCGGAAAGACCCCTGAAAAACGAAGCCTGAAAAGGAGACGCAGAACATGCAGAAACGCAGCTTTTCTTCCCTGATGGAGGCCTATGAGCGGCTGATTCGGCGGCCTAACCCTGTCAACGAGCATTTTTACAATGGAATTTTCGATCGTTATCAGCATCCCGTGCTGACCCGGGAGCATATTCCGCCCTTCTGGATGTACGACGCCGATCCGGAAACCAATCCCTTTATGATGCAGCGGCTGGGCGTAAACGCCGTCCTGAACAGCGGCGCAATCAAGCTGAACGGCAAATATATGCTGGTAGCCCGGGTAGAGGGCATGGATCGGAAGAGCTTCTTCGCTGTGGCTGAAAGCGACAGCCCCACGGAGGGCTTTCGATTCTGGGATTATCCCGTGGTGCTGCCGGATACGCAGCCGGAGGAGACCAACGTGTACGACATGCGTCTGACCCAGCATGAGGATGGCTGGATCTACGGCGTATTCTGCTCGGAAAGCAAGGATTCCGGCTCGGGCGACCTCAGCGCCGCCGTGGCGGCTGCGGGCATCGTCCGCACGAAGGATTTGAAAACGTGGGAGCGACTGCCCAACCTGCGCACCCTGCATTCACCTCAACAGCGCAACGTGGTGCTGCATCCGGAGCTGGTGGACGGAAAGTATGCCTTCTACACCCGCCCCATGGATGATTTCATCGAGACCGGCTCGGGCGGCGGCATCGGCTTCGGCCTTTGCGAGGATATTGCCAACGCCGTGATCGATGAAGAAAAGATCATCAGCCTGCGGCGGTATCATACCATTACCGAAAGCAAGAACGGCGCGGGCGCGGTTCCGCTCAAGACCGACCGTGGCTGGATCCATATCGCCCACGGCGTGCGAAACACCGCCGCAGGCCTTCGGTATGTGCTGTATGCCTTCGCTACCGCGCTGGAGGATCCGTCCCGGGTGATCGCCGAACCGGGCGGCATGCTGCTGGGGCCGCTGGGCCGGGAGCGCGTGGGCGATGTGAGCAATGTGGTATTCACCAACGGCGCGATTGCGGACGAGGACGGCCGCGTGTCCCTTTACTACGCTTCCTCCGATACCCGGATGCATGTGGCGGAAACCACGGTGGAGCGGCTGTGCGACTACGTTTTCCATACGCCCGCCGATCCCCTGCGCTCCCCGGACTGTGTGCGCCAGCGCTGCGAATTGATTCGGAAGAATCTGGAATACGGAAAACGATAAATTTGGTTGATGAAAAGCCCCCGAAGACGAACTTTGCATCCGTCTTCGGGGGCTTTTGGCTTACAGAAAAGCGGTCATGAAGCGCCGTCAGCGGCGGCGGAGGTATTGTTCAGGACGGCGTTCGTCAGAGTGTTCAGCTCGTTAATCGCATCGGTGAGCTTGCTCAGCGCGTCGTTGACCTTCTGGCCGCTGGCCAGGCAGGAATCGTAGTTGTCGATGATGGCATAGAGATTGTCAAAGACGCTGACGTCATACAGACGGCCTACCTCGCCGTACATGCTGACGTTCAGGTCGTTGACCACTTCGATGCCGTGAACGTACTGCCGCACCCGGGCCAGCACGCTGGAGGTGCTGGTAGCGCCCAGACGGCTCAGGTTGTTGACGCTGGAAAGGGCATGCTGCATTTCACTGCGGATCTTGGCGTTGCGCTGGGCCTCGAACCCGGCGGAGTCCAGCCCGCCCACGCCTGCAAAACGCAGAATCAGAAACGCCGCCACCAGTACCAGCACAATGACGAGAATCGGCCGGTAACGATTGGAACGCATGACGTTCTGGTAGCTGCTTCGCTGGTATCGCATCATGGGATCTTCCTCCTCCTTTTCAATAACCCGTCGGAAAGACCATTCCCCATTTATTATAGCACAAGTGGATGATAAATGCAAAAAAGCCCCCTTTTCCGGCAAAAAAGGGAGCAATCCTGCTCAAAATGACGTTATTTTCCTGTAATATCGCTGGTGCAGTGGGGACAGCGGGTAGCGTCTTTCTCCACCACGGACTTGCAGTAGGGGCACTTGCGGGCGGCTTCCTTGACGGTTTCTTCCTTGTGCAGCAGCTTGTTCATGGCCTTCACCAGCAGGAACACGCAGAAGGCAATGATGAGGAAGTTGAGGACGTTCTGCAGGAACGCGCCGTAATTCACCGTGCCCACACCGGCGGCATTGGCGGCCTCCGCGCTGGGATAGCTCTGGAAATCCAGCGCCAGAAACAGGCCGCTCAGGTTGACGCCGCCGGTCAAAAGGCCGATAACGGGCATGAGCAGGTCGTTGACCAGCGAATTGACGATGGTGGTGAACGCGCCGCCGATCATCACGCCGGTCGCCAGCTCCAGAATATTGCCGCGGGAGCAGAATTTTTTGAAGTCCTGAAACAGTTTTTTCATGGGGAAGGCCATCCTTTCGATCAATATGGAACAATAGGAAGCAATTTGCAGAGAAAACGGGGTGATTTTTCAGTCCGTCAGGGCTGGAAAAAGCGGAAGAAATACAGCCCGTCGGAAACCTTTTCCGCCTCCCACTCCACCGTGCCCAGCTCGGCGCGGAGGTAGGCAAGCAGCGCTTCGTCCGGCGCTTCTTTCAGACTGATGAAACGAACCTGCGGATGGAGCCAGCCGGCAGCGGTAAAATGCTCGCCGTCCAGCCCGAAGGCGGCCAGCTTGGCGTTGTATTCCTCCGACCCGCGGCTCCATCCGCCCCAGAACGTCAGGTTTTGGGGAATACCCTCGGAGGTGTCGGGGAACATGCGCATGTCGTTGACCAGCTCCGTGGAGTAGATCAGCAAAAGATCCGGGTGAGCCAGTGCCTGAACGTCTATGTCGGCGTGGGCGTTGTAGTCCCATGGAGAGCGCTTCCGCTGAAGAACCGGCAGCAGGGAGGAAAGCGGATAGGCGGTCAGCAGGGCCAGCAGCACGCAGAGAACGGCGGTGCGGAACCGGCGCGAATCTGTCGGCAGGCATTCGCCCAGCAGGCAGAAGACCATCGCCGCCGCAGGCAGAAGCGCCACCGTCACGGCCCGGTAGGGGAGACGGCCCTTCAGCGCCAGGTAGCAGAAAAACAGGAAGCACAGAAGGCCTGTCAGCACCAGCGCCACAGGAAGCCACGGCTGCTCCCGGCGCTTTCGGAACGCGCAGAAAAAAGCAAACAGCCCCAACGCCAACAGCACGATCATGGTTCGGACAAACCAGGGCGAGCGCCAGCGAAGGTCTTCAATGGCGGCTCCGGCTGTGGCGGTCGTTTCGGAAGTGTGCCAGTTTTCCCGCACGTAACGTAGCGACTCCGTGGAAATGGCTTCATCCATGGTGTTCCATTTGTCCAGCAGGGTCCGCTGTTCTTCCGTCCAGCCTGCGCCGTCAAGCGCCTCCTGAGACAGCTTTTCCAGATCGATGTAGTCGATAACGCTGATCCGCGCCTGCTGCCAGTCCAGATAGCTTCGCTGCTGCTTCAGACTGATTTCGATTTCCCGCTCTGCCGCCAGCCCGCCCAGCGTCAGCAGAACGATGCCTGCCGCCGCCAGCATGGGCCGGGGAGAACGCTTCTGTTTGCTCCATGGGCTGAAATAGGAAAGAAAACGCAATAGAAAGGCGATGCCGCAATAGCCCAGTACCGGCAGGATAGAGAGCTGACGCAGCCCGTAGCACAGCGCGGCCAGAATGACCGCCAGCGTCATGGAGCGGACGATGGAACGGTCGGAGGCCTTCCGGCAATCGACGGACAAAATCTGCGCCGCAGCCGCAGCGCCCAGCATAGCGCCAGTCACGGTGTAAGTGACGCGGGCAAAGTAGTGCAGGCCATACAGCAGCGCGAAGGCGGCGCTCAGCATCAGCCCTGTTCGGAGAGAGCGGCCAGAGCGGAGCCAGCATTGCAGAAGGCTTTTCAGAAGGACGGTCATGGCCAGCGAAAGCAGCGCGATCTCCAGCAGAGAAAACCAGGCTATGCCGGGAAAAACCCGCTGCAGCCAGCGAAGGGGATAGACATACATCCCATGGAGATACAAATGAAAATCGGACGCGCCGCCCGGCTGAAAGCCCGTCATGGCGCGCAGAATAAACTGATCGTCGTTGGCGGCGAAAAAAATATCGCTGAAGAAGCACAAAAAACACCACAGAAGGGCCGTGATCCCTGCGCCCCAAAGCCAGCAGCTTCGGGCGCTGTTGCGCTGCGTCAAGCCGTACAGCCTCCTTCGTGTTTTTTGCCGTATCGCCGTAAGAGACGGCCATCCTCTCTGATTATAGAAAAGAGCCGATGGGAAGTCAAGAGCGGCGCGGCTTTTCAGCGCGTCGCTCAGAGTGTCAAAAAAGTGGAGGTGCAGGAGGCACTGCTGCCACTCAATCGTCGCAGGGACTACTGCCGTAGTCCCCGCTCGTTTCGTGTCACACCTGCGGGTCGCTAACCGCCTGCGGCGGTTGTGCCCACCGGGCACCCGCTTCCCTACGGTGCCTGCCGGGGTCATAGGGGCAGCGCCCCTAACCCTTGTGCCGCAGCACTTTTTCCGCAAACCAGCGAAGCGCTGTTTGCGGGCGCGGACGGCCAACTTGGGGTTTTTCGACAGACTGATACAGCCGGAAAATCCGACCGTCTGTTAGCTTTAATGGAGTTTATTCTTCCAGAAGCCACCGGCACAGCTCATTCATGCTTCGAACGTGCTTTTCGGCGCGGCAGTCGGGATAGAAATTTTCGGGATCAAAGAGAATTCCGCTCATTCCGGCATTATACCCGCTCTGAACATCGATCTCCCGGTCTCCGATCATGGCGCATTCCGAAACATTCAGGCCGTTTCGCTCCACCAGCGCAAGCAGCGCGTCCGGGGCGGGCTTCAGCGCAAAACCGTCCTCGGAGGTAACAAAATCGGTGAAAAGCGGCCAGAGCCCATCCTGCTCCAGCTGTTTTCGCGCGGTCAGGCTCCGATGGGTGTACAGGTAGTGCCTGACCCCGGCAGCATGCAGCGTTTGCAGGCATTCTGCCGTTCCTTCATAAAGCGGAAAGGAAGAAATGGCGTGATGAAAGCTTTGAAACCTTTCCGTCAGTTCTTCCTGTGGAAGGCCACCGCCATAAACGCTCAGTGCGTGAGAGACCAGAACCTTCGTTTCCCGAAGCAGGTCTATGTCCGATGGCAGGGGCAGGGAATAGGAGCGCAGCGTTTGCTTCATGGCATGAAGAATCTGCGGATAGCTGTCATACAGGGTTCCGTCAAAATCCCAGAAAAGATGCTTGTATCTCATTCTTCTTCCTGTGCCTCGTCGTTGTCAGGCTTGGGCTCCAATTTGCTGACCAGCGCGGATTCCACCCGATGGTCGCAGATTTTTTCCACCTGAATTTTCAGGCCGTTGATTTCTACCACCGGTGTGCTTCCGTCCTCGGGAATGCTGGAAAAAGTGCTGAATACCATGCCGCCCAGCGTGTCGTATTCCTCTTCCAAAGGAAGCTCCACATGAAGCGCGTCGGACAGCGTATCCAGATCCACGGAACCGTCTACCCGCCAGAGGTTTTCGCCAATTTGCTCGATCTCGTTTTCTTCGGAA
>ERZ857827.1616-NODE-1616-length-21537-cov-12.762452_pt1 | contig 21537 bp, 16 predicted proteins | sample MGYA00519761_ERZ857827 | MGnify/ENA primary metagenome ERZ857827 (study PRJEB31778, sample SAMEA3449370) | human gut metagenome | biome: human gut; feature: human-associated habitat; material: faeces | place: United Kingdom | collected 2010/2012 ... | reverse complement strand
TTTGTGTATAATTAATCTGCACAAAAACCAACAGAAAACGGGTTACCCGAGCAGGTCTGTTTGCCGTACTCAAAAATCACGCTTTCTGCATGAGTCCGCTTCGCTTGAACCGGGAAAAACAATGTTAGGCTTTCCCCGGGGGCCGTCTACGGAAGGTATGACCGATTATCAATTTAAGACGGTTATCCGCATGGTGATGACAATCATCAAAGACAGCGAAAGCAAAGAAGAAATACTGAAAAAGCCGGAAGCCCTATTGAATAAAGTAAGTAAGGCAACCAGCTGCCACACGAACGGGGCGGAACTTGCCGCCGCACTTTCGTGCCTACATTGCATCATGTCTTGCCCCGTAAATCAAGAGAGGACGTGATTATTATCGGCGAGAAAAAAAGGGGCGACCCACAGATAACCCGCGCACCGAGAAAATCGGATTTCGACTGTCAAAACAGGAGATCGAAGATATTGAGAAGTGCGCGGCTGCTATGGGAACGCAGCGCGTGAATGCTGTAACCGAGGGTATTCGATTGCTGAAAAAAGAATTGGGCTTGGATTAAGCCAAAGAAAAGCGGCTGTTGCTTGATGCAACAGCCGTGAACTTTATCTCTCAAACACCAACCCGAACGTTTCTTTGATGAAAAACACCTGCGGTTCGTATTTGAGCTGCATTGGAGTAATACCGAATACTTGATACATTTGCACCCTCTGAGCGGAGAGGGTGCATTTTGGATGAGAGGGTTCAAGTGCGATAGATGCTGTTCTCTGGCAGTCCGTACCTCTTTGCGAGAGCCGTCTTTACGCTCACAGCTTCAGCTTCATCCAGCTGGCAATCGGTCGCTTGCATGAGTGAATCATACAGTGAGATCGCCAAGTTGTACGACGCTACGCGGGTTCGCAGCTCTTTAAGATCCGTGTCGTTCAACTCGCATTTCAAATCCTTGATAAGCGTCAAACGATCTTCGGAGCGTACGGTTTCCGGTTCCTCGAACGAGTTTTGCTCCAGTGCGCTTTGATTGTTCTTCTTGAGCCGCTTTCCACAGGATGAACAGAATACCGAATCAGCATCTATTGCCGAACCGCAGTATTTGCAACAGGGCATAAGAAACTAGGAAACTAGAGATTTCAAAACAGAGTAGAATCGCAAGGTAAACTAATCCGACGTTTATTTTACAACAATTAAAAGCCAATTTGGGATAGATTTACCTTGTTGTTTTCCAATTCTATTATGGTCTTTGAAGCTGGGGGCAACCTGTAAGTCCACACATCTTCCATCGATCGATTCTCGAGTGAAAGAAGCAGAACACGAATTGCAACGCTATGACTTACTATAACAATTCGGCCAAATCTTCTGTACTTATCAACTAGTCTATCAAAGCAAGTCCTCACTCTGTTTTGTAAATCAAACAAACTTTCACCCTCCTCAGGCTTAAAAAGCTGAGGATGATTCTTATAATAGTAATAGCTGTTAGCACCATGATCTTTTGTTAACTCATCTATTGGTTTATTTGTCCATTTACCCAGATCTATTTCTTTTAATCCCTCATTTCGAATAATACGTCGAGTGGATGCTCCAATAGTTTTACAGAGTATAGAGGCTGTTTTATAAGCTCGGTCGATTGGACTGGATATTATACGATCTATAGGTTTTCCCTTGAAAAATTGAAAACTTTCCACAGCCAGATTAATCCCATTTTCGGTTAATGGCGAATCGCTCTGACCTTGAATAACACGCACCACATTATTTTGCGTTTCGGTATGTCTAACTACTATTACTTCCATTCTGCTACTCTCTCTCATTATATTTAATGGAAACGATATCGCTTAAAACACAATCTTTCGTCCCGTCATCATTCCAAATACTATCAAAATGCTTTTTGAAATAGTATACAGGGGAAAGTGACAAATCACCTTCTCCAAGAGTAAATAGAAAATGAATTGTATCCCTCGCCCTCATACCATGCAATAAATACGCCACATAGCAATTATTGTCAGCCATCATCATTATTAATGTTGGAGCAACTTCACTATAAGTTCTCACAAAGAAAGAATTTTTTGTTTCTGAGAAAGCAACAAATTTCATTAATGAGTCCTTCATATCATGCCATCTTTGTTCGGGGGTTGTGCTACCAGTAACTCTAGCAATATTGAAATCCCGAGCATAATTAGGATGAATAGTTGCTACACGAACATTAATTCCAGTTTCAGATAAAGATGACAACAATGGAAGGAATGGAACAAAACTTTCTAGATTTGTTGCAAGGATAGAGATTGAATCCTTTGCAGACTGAAAAAACGATTTTAAGTCGCAATCCGATCGACTAAACCTGATATCTTTAATATAATTTTTACAGAACGTGCATGCCTTCCCATTATAGGCTTCTACCATCCTGTTAAAAGTTGCTATTCCCTGTTCAAGGGCATTCATCATTTCTCTAGTAGTTTCAACATCCTTTACTAATTCATTCGACAACTCTGCTGTCGAGCTTTGAATGGCTTGAATCCGTGTAGATGTTTCTTCTTCAACAGCACGAACGGCCTTCTCGATATCTGTTTCTGTATTCCAACTAACAAGCGTCCCAACTATTGTGACAAGCAGTGCGGTGAAAGAATTAGAAAAAATACCGACGATTATTTCATTTTTAATCTTCAACCCTATCCAGAATAGAAGCAATGATATGACAGTTGCGGATACTTCTGCTAACAGAACAATCCGCTGATCCCAATAACTCTTCTTTTTCGCTTTTTCCACCTCAGGAAGAGTGCCTATTTTCGTTGTCTTGTTTCTATCTCTCATACCATCACCCATTAACAATCTATGAAATAATTGTCGAATTTCACATCATCAAAAGGAAGGCCGCCATTATTGAGACTAATACCAATTGTTTCTAAGAACTTCTCCATTCCACTATAAGTCACATTATATGGATCAAATACTCCAAGAGCCCTAGAGTAATGCCTTTTAAATTTATACTTACTAATTTTACAAGGCGTATCTATTGATGGTACTACTGCGTCCTTAAGATAATCTACAACCTCACGTTCGCTAAACGGAAGAACAGGCCGTATCATAAATTTTCCATTTGGAAGTGTTTCTCTTAAAGACATCTTATGAAGCATCTTTGTGGTAGTACTCTTTAGCGGTTCTTCTAAAAGGGGAATAGAAGAAACATCATAATTACAGGTCAGCATAAGCATGTTAAGGTAAGACAATGCATCATTCATTGTAAACCCTGTTAGTATACCTGTGTTGTTACCGAACTGATTTACATATTCATCAATTACGGACTTTCTTGCGAACTTGCAAGTTTTGCAACCATATCTATCATCATCGGCAAAGTCATCAAATTCAGGAACGGCAAATCGAATATCAATTCCACGCATTTTCCAGTAGTTCTGGATTTCTAAAAAATTCCTTGACGGCTGTCCATCTTTTGAATAATACATGTGTTTGGGATAAGGGGCAGAAAAGACGGTCCAAGGAGTATCTATGCCATTGTCATTGCAATACCTGATAAATAAATCAAGCATCATTGAGCAATCCTTGCCACATGAAAAAAGAATTACGAATCTTTCTACATCGGCAAACAGATTGTGAGTATTAATTGTACTAACAAATTTTTCGTAACAACGACTAATCGTATTCACTATAATACACCTCTAGATTTAATAGTTTCACGCTTATGCCCCGACAAGATGCAACTTCCCCATTATGTTAAGAATCTCTGGCATAACATCTGCTCCAACCATTCTTCCCAAACCGCCGTTTGCGAAAGCACTTTCACTAAACACAGAAACAGTATCAACTCTGACGTGATGCGAACAGAATAGAATCGGAACAGGATCAGCAGTATGAGCTTTTAATTCGCAAGCCGTCGAGTGATCAGCTGTAATGACTAAAAGCACATTGTTAGGTAAATCTCGGAGTATTTCAGCAGCCTCATCGCATTTTTCGATAAAAGCTTTCTTCCCCTCTGCATTTCCGTCCTCTGCCAAAGAATCTGTAGCTTTAACATGAGTAAATACAAAGTCGTATTCCTCCAATGCTTTTCTAGCCGTAACAAACTTGTTCAGTATATTAGAATCAGGCAAGGCATTTGCACCCTCAACAGATATCAAATCCATTCCAAGAAATGCTCCAATACCCTTATAAAGGCCTCCGCCTGCAATACAGCACGCTCTCAACCCGTATTTTTCCTCAAAAGTTGGCATAGTGGGATACATTCCCGCTCCTCTCAAAAGAAGGAAATTTGCAGGAAGCGCTCCAGACTTTGATCTATTCTTGTTAACTTCAAGATTGTTCAATATCTCATAAGACTCTTTCATGAACTTATTGATTACCGATGCAGTGAAAGCGGCTTCGTCAGTACTATCTTTTGGAGTAACGACTGAAACGGGCTTTCCCTCTTCATGGGGATCTGCATCCGTTACGTTCGCCGAAAGTCCCTTGCCACGGAAAACAACTCCAGCGCGATGAGCAGTGCCAGGTTTAACTATGATTTGAACCTCATCGATTGAAAGTCCGTCAATAGCGGCTGCGAATTCATCGACAACACGAATGCGACCAGCCCTTCTGTCAAGAATATTCCATTCTGAATCTACGGTGCCAAAGTTACCGCGGAATGCTACGTCTCCATGTTGCAGTTTAATGCCTAAACCCGCAACTTCAATTGGCCCTCTACCGGTATAATACTTATCCATTGGATATCCAAATATTGCCAGATGAGAGACATCACTACCAGGACGAATTCCGCGTCCTAATGCATTTGACAAGCCGCAAATAGATTTGCTTGCAATAATATCCAGGTTTGGAGTATGCGCAGCTTCTAATGGGGTCTTATATCCATACTCCTTTATAGGTCGATCCCCTAACCCATCAAAAACAATAAACAATACTTTATTAACAATAGACATATCGAACTCCCTATAAAACATACTAATCCCACCAGTATCCGCAGTCAAGACAGATAATATTCGGATCCTGTTCATCGGCTTCTGGCATAATCATAACTCCGCTAATGTTGTAGCTACCACATTTGGGGCAAGCACAACTGCGATATCCTACCGGTAATGGAGCAAAGCCTCTGATTGTAGTTCCGCTGAAGTTGCAATCAGTCCATACTTTTTCCTGAACGGTAGGCATAAGCTTTGGAATTGATATGTCCCTATTTATTGTTTTGCCTATTATTTCGCAGTCGACGCCTAATGCAGACATCATTTCCTTTGCATCTTCGTTGAGCGAAATAACAAATACAATTGCCAGAAATGTATCCCAACGCATTTTACTATTTCCGCTTTCAATAGCAACAATCGTTTGCCTACCTACCCCAATTGCCGTTGAGAGTTCAGCTTGAGAAAGCTTGAGCTTAGCTCTTAGAACCGGAAGATTTGCAGTGAGCTTTGCAATTAGCTCAGAACGAATTGAGTCATTCATCTTTAACACTCCTTTCAAACATGAGTATAGCATACTGCTTTGGCAATGTCAAGTGTCCTGTACAAAAAGGTGTAGACAATGCACGCATATTACAAGAAATCCAGAACCGAGAAGGGTAACTCTCGAGAATCAGACATCAAGCGACTACGATAATTCTCCTTTGCAATTCCAAACTCATTATACGCTTGGACGAAAAGCTCCAACACCGCTTGAAGCGTTTCGAGTTTGTGTGGAAAACAGCGACTTCGGCGGCGCAGAATAGGGATATAAGGCCTTAAATCTGCATTAATACCCTCAGCAGTGTAGGTGTCATTTTTGTTGTTTACATTACGGATGTGTTTGCCGAGATAAACAACATCAGCATAGCCGAGATAACCATCCGTGCAGTAAAAGTCTGCCTCAGGATCGCTGTCAACAATTCGTTGAATACGCAGCGCTGATTTATCAAAAGCCACGTCAAACCCTACTATCTGGCGCGGTGCTCGACTTACCATAGTCATTATATAGGCATTTTCACGGGTTTCCTTTGTAGACTTTTGGCCCACAAACCAATATAGCTCATCAAGCTCTAAAGTTTTGGGATTAGCTTTTGGGGTAGGTGCTGTTTTTTTTAATCCAGTTATAAACATTGGCTTTGCTGAAGCCGAATATCTTACCAACACCTCTCCCGCTTGCTCCGGCGTAGTAGGCTTTAATTGCCATTTCACGAACTTCCTCAGGATACTCTCGTGTTTTCGGTTCAAAGGTGTAGTATTTTCTGCACTCCTTGCAGAAGCATCTTTGCGTTCCCGAATGATTCTTCCCTGCGTTTACCTGATTCTCAACTTTTCCGCATACAGGACATTTCCTTGCTGCGTTTTCTTTTGCTTTTCTCATGCCTTTATTATACCATAATGTGCGCTATTCGTCCACTCCTTTATCTTGAATAAAGTGGAAAAAGAAGGTATAATATCAACATCGAATGAATCTTGTCGAATTGTCGAGATGAGTTGATAGCGGCGGTTCAGATAATGGTCTGATCATAATCCATATGAGAGTTTCAGCAAGTTACAAGCAGCCTACTGAGGAGGTGTTCCCATGAGCAAGAAATATACACGTTATCTTTCAGTCGTCCTTCTGGCAATCATCGTATTGCTTACGCTTCCTCTTACCATAAACGCGGAGTCCCTTCGCTGCAAGAAAATCATTTCTGTTGTGTATGACGACTCCGGCAGCATGAGCGGCAATAACGAAGCCTATGCCAACTACTCCATGCAGACCTTTGCCGCAATGGTCAACAAGGGGGATGAGCTTTACATAACCTATATGTCCGACTGCATGAATAGTAGAAGAATCGACACATCCGATCTTCTGAACGCTGTCGGCAATATCAGAAATCATGCGTCAAACGGCAATACTCCCTACGAAGCCGTCGAAACCGCCATGAATCGGCTGAAGCAGTCAAAGGACTCCGATCCCAACACACAATACTGGCTCGTTGTGTTTACGGATGGCGGCTTTAACAGCACTGCAGTCCCGGAGGTCGAAAGGGCTCTTGATAAGTTCAGCCGGTCTCAAATGGTTAACGGCTCAGAACCGCACATCATCTTTATGACTATCGGGGACGAGTACGGCGCATACACTCCGCACCCCTCTAACCCTGATATCAAGATCATAACCGCGAACAGTGGTCGTGACGTTGCTGACAGCCTATTCGAAATCGCTTCCAGCGTTACCGGAAGGTTCAGGGTCGACTCTTCTGCGATAACATTCACTGACGATCATACCCTGACTGTTTCCTCGAATATCCCGCTTCTCAACATAAGCATCCTCGTTCAGAATGTTGACGCGGAGGTTGTTTCTTTACTCGACCCCGATATGATGCCTGTTCCCATTAAACATGAGATTCCGGTCAGCATACCGAATCGTATCCTAAATCTTCTGGATCCGGATATTGCCAATATGCACGGAGTGATAACCCTTGCCGGTGAGGATGGGAATAATATCTCCGCCGGTCGTATAACGGTAACTCTGTCCAAAGCGATCAGCCCCGAAGATATAGTTATCATGTTTGAGCCCGCTATCGAACTGAAGGTCAAGTTCTATAGCGACGGTCAGGAGATAACCGATCCCGACCTCATAGCCGTGACCATGCCGAAACTCGTTGCTAAAGCCGCTGTATACGAGTACGGTACCGACGTGGAGATACTGGAATCACTGCTCCCGAGCGGTTATACGAAGACTATGGAGCATTCTATCGACGGCAAGACAATAACGTCCAACGACTCGTTCATCGTCGATCCGCTGAAAGCCGAGGTCGGGAACAACAGAGTCCACGCCGAGCTCGATCTTGAAGGCTTCTTCCACCTTGAAGACACCGTCGATTTTTCTCCCGCGCTCATGCAGATCGACAGCATTACCGCCGAGCTCGAATATGACGGCAGTCCTCGCAGAGTGGTTAACGGTATAGCTGACGGTAACGAAGTGGTATATGTGACCAGACTCAATGACAATCATACCGGCTACCGCTTTACGATCTGCGTTGACGGGGAGCCCATAGACAAGCAGACCGCGCTTGCGCTCGAGGATAAGTTCAGGGAGTGCATCCATGCGGATTTTGACAACTACATTGTTGAGGTCAAGGACGACGGATCCTTCCTTGTGTATCCGACCAAGCAGCCGTGGTATGTGCCGACGCTCATCTATTATCTAAGGCATCAAGGGGAACAGACTGTTGGGGTCACCATTGACGGAATGAGCGCGGAAGGCAAGCTTGATTTCAATCTGTTCTACGATCCGTGGGAGATCATCATCCCCATACTCTGGATGCTGCTGATACTCTACATTATCTGGTGGATACTGTTCAAAAAGCACTTCCCGAGGGTTACGCTCTGCATGGGCCACGGCAGGCGGAATCAGTTCGGACAGATAACCTACAACAACAGCGATAGCGATCAGATCGACCTTAACTGGCTCGGCTGCTTCCAGCACCGCAACATATTCAGCGTGCTATTCAATCTGATCGTACTGCTGCTCCCGATGGCCTCGAGGACGAGGTTCGGAGGCTATACCTTTATCGGACAGCGTTCTCTCGTCAGGAGTGCGAACCAGTTCCTCATGGTTAGGAACGTCAAGAATAAGGCTGTCAGTTCCACCATGAAGAAGCCCAACTCCGTCAGCGACATAAGCTCGACTGAGCTGGACGACAAGCTCTTTATCAGGGACGGCGAATCCTACGTGAAGTTCTGGATCGAGGATTGATCCTTACAAGATTAAAACTATTTACGGAGGTTGACATTATGGCTCAAAAACCCGAAAAACACGCGACCCGAGTTCCGACTGTTCTTATCGGCATTGGCGGTATCGGCGGGCAGATCGTTAGGCTTGTTGACAACGAGCTGAAGAACTACGACAAGCAGTTCGTTCGGATGCTCGTACTCGATACGAACACCAACGACCTCTCAAAACTTGATAAGACCAATATCCCCTACGTCCAGACCAGCGAGAACATGACGGTCAGCGACTACCTCAGGCGGAACAAGCGGTTTGAGGACTGGTTCCCCTATAACCCCCTGCTGAACGGCAAGAACCTTATCGAAGGCGCCGGGCAGGTACGCTCCGTCTCCCGTCTCGGCGCTCTCGCAAGCGAAGCCGCCGGAAGATTCGAGAAGATCAAAAACGCCATCACCGAGGTAAGTCGTAACGTCGGAAGCACCATACATAAGACCGTCCGCGTTATGATCGTCGGCTCGGTATGCGGCGGCACGGGTTCGGGCATGGGTATCCAGCTTCCCTTTCTTGTCCGCGACATGATAGACGAGATATCGAATATGCCCAACGCGATCATACGCGGACTCTTCATCATGCCGGATATCGTCGAGGAGGTTCAGGATACCGATCAGAAGCGCAGATCGGTTTATGTCAACGGTTTCGCTTTCCTGCGTGAACTGAACGCGTTCAACAAGGCTCAGACCTTCCAGCGCGGGACCGAGAGGCTCAGGATAGAGCACTACCGCCGCGCGGATACGGATCCGAGCAAGGATCACACTGTTATGAGCCGTCCCGCTCCATACGACTTCCTATTTCTCATCGAGAAGAGCAATGTTCACGGTCAGAACATAGGCAATTTCGACGCCTATATCAGCAAAGCCGCGCAGATAGTCGTCATGCAGCTGTTCGCTTCGGACATGACCGCAAGCTTGCACTCGTCCGAGGATAATCTGATCATTTCGGCTGTGGAGAAGAACGGAATGAACCGTTATTGCGGAGCCGGCGTATCCAAAGCCGTATACCCCGAGGAGGAGAACATCCGATACTGCACGCTCAGGTTCACCGAGTCCATACTGAAGGGTCACTGGCTTAAGATAGACCGCATGGTGGATCTGAATATGGCCCAGCATAAGCGCCTTATGGCCACCAACCCCTCTCTCATGCCCAAGGATCCCCACGTGGAGTATATGACCGTGTTCGACACTCTCACTGACCCAACCAAGAGCGAGGTCACGGCGGAGATGGGACAGCTCAAGCGTGAGATAGTCTCTGAAGCGGTCATTGTCGACAGCAGGGGCGTTGAGCACTCCGAAACGCTCAACAGAGCGGTTAATCTCTTCACATCGATAGAAGGCTTCACCGAAGATCTGTTTGAGTCTCCCGACCTTCAGGATGAAGCGAACAAATGCAAGATGTCGACGAAGAGGCTTAAATCAGACAATGCCGTCACTTACGCTACGGAGCAACTGCAGACTCTCCGCAGGTATGAGAAAATGGCGAAGGAGAGAGTCGGCATGGTTGCCGCCGGAGCCGTCGACAGCATTATGGGAGCCGACAGGGTCGTCGCGGACACCTATATGGACTCCGTACAGTATCCGTACAACATCTGCGCCGCGATAAGGGACAAACACCCGATCGTCGCGCGCTATATGCTCTATTATGTAAGGAAGATGCTCTCTGAAAGGCTCGCCTCCTTCGAAACCGAGATCGGCGACCTCAAGGATCAGGAGACCATCTTCACCAAGGATTATTACAGGGAAAAGAGCAAAAACGGCGAAAAGGATACGGTTCATGAGGATCCTCCCACCGCTTTGTCTATGACCAGTCCCGGCTGGCTCAGCGGTATTGGTGTAAACTCCGCCGCCTACAACAGGCTTGTACGCACCATCGTCAAGGACTCCAACGCCTTCGTTCAGCTTGTCAACGAGCTCAACGGGCTTCTCCTCAAGACGGAGATATACAACACCGTTATTAAGCGCGTCGACATACTCATCGGCATTTATGAGGACTTCTTCCACGACCTTGAGAAGATACTGCTTTACAGGAGGAAGGAAAGAGAGATCCTCGAGGAGGAACAGCCCAGGATACAGTTCTCCGACGTGTACGTCTGCAGCGGCACCGTATGCAAGAAGTGGATGTACGATAAGTTTGAAAGCAGTATAACCGGCTTCGATTCCACACTTCCCGACTCCGTAAAGCAGACCTTCTTCGATACCGTGTTCGGGGAGTATGAGAACAAGCACAAGGAGATAGTGGACAAGACGTCCTTCACAAGGAAGCCTCTGTCTACAGAACAGCTGTTTGAGTCCGCGATCATCAAGCCTCTTACCGATAAGTTCATGGAGAAGGAGCTGCTTCACGTTCGCATGGATATCATCTCGGCAATCAAGCTTGAGTACTCCATCCACTCTCAGCAGGACTGCCTGACTGTCAATGGCTCCAAGGTCGACCCGAGCGCGTACGACTTCGAGCAGTACTTCGCCTCCGTTATGCGTCAGGTCAAGGAGCTTTCGACTCCGTATTTCTCCTACCACACCGTTTCGGAAAATGTGCACAAGCTCCTTACCCCTAATGCCGACGCAAGTGACATAGCCGACGACGAGGAAGACGAGGACACTGCGACCACTCTTCCCTCCGCAGGAAGGCTCCTGTGCTATTGGGGCGTTAATAACCGCATTGTGGCGCAGCACCAGCACAAAGAGGACAGCGATGTTATCGACCGCGATGCGCTCAACTCGATGTTCGGCATGAGGGACGGTGAAACCTACTACGTTGTAAACGACGACTCCTTCGACCCCGCTAAGCTTATCTGTTATTCCTCCATCTATGATTTCGTCATAGAGAACCTTGACAAGTATGCCAAGAAGTCGAAGGCGTACAAGGAATACAACAAGCGTATGCTCAGGGTTATCAAATCCGACTACAACGTCGGCGCGGGAAACACCGCGTATCTAGATACGGTCCACCCCCATCTTGACAGACGTTGGCATGCGCACGCATATCTGCCTCTTCTTATGATAGACGATGAGGTGGAGGAACAGAAGCGCATCGCAAGAGCTTTCCTTCTCGGAACCGCCTGCAGGAGGATGTGGTATATCGAGATCGACCGTGAGATGTGCTGGGCGTTCAGAAAGAAGGATCAGAGGCTTCCCAACAGGATGATACTGGAGGAGAAGCCCGTGACCAGACCTTCCTTCTATCAGCTCTTCCTCGCGGTCGACGAGAATACCGTCGTTGTAAACGATATCCATAATCAGGCGAAGCATGACGTCACCGACGCGTATAACAAGATCCGTGTCGGAGGAATAACGACAGCCGATCTTCTAAAACAGCCAATCGTCGAGGGCTTCATCGGTGACAGTTATACCGCAGCCGATATTAAGGATCTATGTAAGGTGTACTATGGTATCTACAACGACACCAAGAAGCCCGTCAATATTCTCGAGGTCATCTATTCGGTTTATACCGACAGCTACGACCTGAAGCTTGTCTCCACGCTCGTCGATAATTTGAGCGGTTATCTCAACGAGTACTGCCTCAAAATGACCAACGAACAGCCCGGCGCTGCGGCAGAGCTGTTCGATGCCGCAGCCAAAGCTATCGGCGCAAACTTTGTATCCTTCCCGGATGCTTCCATAGAGTTCAAGATGCTCATAGAGGCATATCTGTAACCCTCAACTCGCTGCTTACCCTGCTCCATAAGCCGGAGCGGGGTAAGAAAGGAATTATACCATGAAACTGTTTCTTGTAGATATAATGGGCTGCCTTGAGCTGCCGCACCATGAGACGTTCTTCTTTAAGGACGTCAGGGAAGGGCACATTGCGCTGTTTAAGCGTTCGCTGACTTCGCTTGACGAGCTTTCTTTGGTGCGCGACTGGCTCACGGAGGAGGTAAACCGCAATCCTTTCAGTATTGACAACGGGGTAGTTGTGTTCTTTATCCCCAGAGATCTGACCGGACGACGCATTCCCATGGACTACGAGATTTATGTCAAGCTTTGCGTCAATGAGCTCGTTTCCCGGCATCTGGATAAACGGTTCAGGTTTGTATGCTTTTTTCTTGATAAAGCCGACCGCAACGCCAGGGATGATTCGGAGTACAGACGCATAAGGGAAGTATGTGAGACCTTCTCATCCAACAACCCCGAGCTGCGGAATGTATTCCTTCCGGCCTCATTCGTCCCGAAGGAGGCCGATGCTGCGGAAACCGAAGCGCTTATCTGCACGCTTGGCGACGCCACCGCGAAGCAGTTTTATCTGCGCGTTCTTGACAGCGTAAGAAAAGCCGATCCTATTGAAGGGGTTCTTACTCATGAAGACTGGTACAGGACCAGATTCCTCGGACAATGCAGTGAGACCGTTTCTGATATTTCGGATTTCCACGTTTCATACTTCTCCGGCGACGTATCGAGGAAAACCGAACTGCTTCTCAAAACCGTGGAGTACGTCTGCTCATTCGTGCAAGAGTACAATCCGGAACAGGATTTTGCTCTCCAGTTCAAGGATTTTCTTACTGACAAGAATTTTTCTGAGTTTGATCCCGATATGGATATGATCAAGCTTCGCATAGCGGTATTAAAACGCAGACTGGAGGAATGGACTTCCCCTGAGGCGGCGGAAGTTGAAAAGGCAGATCCTCTTGTATTTGAAAACGAGGAGCATTATAAAGAGTTTGAAAGAGAGATCGAAAATGTATCCGCGGATGAACTGAACCGGCTGATGCGGCAGGCTATGAAAAGGTGCTCCCTTAGGGAAATGTGCGGGCATGAGTTCACTTCAAGCACCATGGACTCCCTTCAGAAGCTTCTTGCGAACGCGGATAAGCGTCTAAAAGCGTTCTGCGGCGACAGAGTCCGTGATTTTTCAATCTTTTTCCGCCAGCATGACTCCGCCGTCATAAACAGGGAGAATGACGAGTTGTTGACTGATAACGAAAGAGAGGCAGAGTTTGAGCTGGCAAAGCTGATGAATCAGTATTCAGCAAACGAGCTTCCCGGCTATTCCGAGGAGCTTAAGATCCAGCAGGAGTTGGATCTTATCGGAAAGAAGATATACAAGATAGGAGCTTGTCTTGAAAGGATGAAGCTTCTTCCTTTCCTGCTCACCATTCTGTTTGCTCTTACGTCAGTCGGTCTGTACTATTACGGTGTCCAAAACAGTGTGTTTGACAGGGAGAATACACTGTATGTGTTTATTCTGTACCTTGCCGTAATTGCCATACCGTTCGCTTTGGTCTATTTCAGCGTAAAGGCTTATTACAAGAAAAAGGTTCGGAAACTGTTTAAAAAGTGCATGGAGCTTGTCAGGGATTATCTGAAAAGCTTTGCCGGCAAGGCTGAGGAGTTCGAAAAGAACATCAATTCCGCCATGAACTATTACTGCATCACGGAACAAAATAACAGAGCCTCGCAGCGCAGAAGGAATGATCGCGAGTATGAGGAGAGGATACTCTGGCACAGACGTAAAATTGCCGAGACTCTTGAAAACCTGCAGTACTTTGACGGCTTTATCGCAGGAGTCGTGCCGAAGGAAGAGACTGCTAGCCCAAAGCTCGACCCGTTCGAGGACGACGCGATGCACAGCGAGTTTTACCAAATGCGGATATTCTGACAGAACCCGGATTATGACTGAGAAAAGGAGCTATAGTTTATGTATTTGGCGATTTCCGGAGCTCTTCTATTAATAATACTACTCGTCGCGCTGCTTGCCAGAAGGTTTAAGCTGCCTTTCGCCCATAGGATAATACATGTCCGCTCTGTACTGGCGGCCATTGCCTTGGGCGTTGCGGCAGTGTTTCTGTTCAGCAGAATACTCAGCCTTCTGAATCTTGTTTTCTCAATCGGTTTTATTCGGCAGTTCCTGTACAGCATTATGCCCGGCGCAAACGTATCAAGCGGGTTGCTCTGGATGATCACTCTTGTATTGAACCTTCTGCTCGCTTCGGCTTATTGTCTCGGCATGTTCCTGATCTGCAAGCTGTGGCTCAAGCCCGTGTCTAAAAAGCCGTATCTTTCAACAAAGAACCCCATAACCAAGGTCTTTAATTTCATCGGATCGCTGTTTTACAACTTAGACTCTGGAACCGCCGAGATCAAACCGATCGGCGCCGTCGTTGGTAATTGGATAAGACATATGCGCAACGTCTTCGCCGCGATGTTGATCGTCGAGTCGCTTGCGATACCGGCATACATTCATTTTCAGCTCAGTTTTATAGATGAAGCTCTTTTCGCAAGCATCGTCAAAAGCCTGTATATGATACCTATGGTCTCATATTTCGTGCTCGACCAGATCGTGATAATGCTTCAGGCTGCGGCGGATAACGACGAGCTCTTACTCGAAACGGAGGAAAACGGCCTCACTCATTTCGGAGATCTGAGCAGACTTGCCGAACTCTACAGAAAGCTTTTCGAAGGAGATGCTCTTATTGACGATATAGTCAACAACAACATTCAGGAACAGGAGTTGTTCTCCGGAGTATCCTCCGAACAGCTTGATCGTGTGGATAATCCCGAGCTGTTGTCGTCGATCTGCCGTAATATCAACAATCTGGTTCAGCCCATGGCTTCAAATTATATCGACGCTGTCGTCGATCTGATAAACGGTGACAGCGTTGCGGTGTTCGATTCTCTTTCAAGCGAGTTCCTGTTCTACTATCTCGCGTTTTTGCAGAAGGAGCTTTTCCTTCGCAGAAAGGCTATGGTCGTGTGTGAGAACGAGGAACAGGTTGCAGGCCTCAAGGAACAATTCGAGGATATCTTCCTCAGAATGAATAAGGTTCACAGCATCTGGACGATCAACGATATTTCGGGCGTCGGAACGGACGACTCCAACACCGATATTCTGATCCTCACCGACAGACAACTGCTTGACGCGCCGATCAAGGATAAGTATCCCGATTTCTATGCGGGGCTCTACAACATCCTTGTGTTCGATCCTTACGAGAAGCTGTGCCGCTCGACTTCCTTTGTCTTCAGGTTCTTCAATACTCTGAAAAAAGAAAACGACGGAGTCAGATATGCGTTTATTCTTCCTCAGAATAATCGTGATATAGGTGTTGCTCTGAAGAACCATCTTGACGGTATTGAGATAAAACACTATAACAGCATCAGGGAAAGAACAGGCGTGATAATAATGAGTTGGCGCGGAGAGTCCTATTACAAGACCCAGCACGCGATCGCTCTCGATCTTTACCACGATTTCGGACTGGGCTATACTCTGTCGCTTATCGCCTTGAACAGCGGCGTCCCGCGGATCTCTATTCAGGCTCCCGACAGCATACCACTTAAGTCCTATGCCGCGACCGTTAAGAATTACTCCGCGTCAATAGTGAAACACTATCTGCTCAAGGATTCTCTTAACGTTGATTCGACCATCACCCATAACCCGCTCGCTGTGTTCGACGGCGCCGGGCTGATGTTTGACATTATTTATGACGAGTACAACAATATCCCCGACATTGAAAATCGCGCGCTCTTCGGGGATATAAAGCTCAGCTCAATGGTTCACATCATTTCAAGACCATATATGCTGCGAGATTACTTCGCGCACAACATGAATGCCCTTGCCTCGAACAGAAGAGGCATTCAGATGCTCGTGCCTACTTTCTTTACCGATCTTCGCGCCCCGTCCGTTGCGCTGCTGGTACGCCTGAGAGAGCGCGGGATGACCGGAGAGGAAATAGTTCAATGGATGAGCAGATTCGGCTGCGATGAGAAGAACGTTGAAAACTGTCTTTCGATTGCCGTTAGTGAAGTTCTTGGTGACAACCATCCATTCACGGTCTACAACTGCTTCTCGTTCGGTGAGAAGGAAACTTCCTCCTTCATCGGCTCGGATTATCAGTATTCTCGTTCCATCCGGCTGACAAACAAAGCGCTTTATAACAGTGTCATAAAGTCGACCGAAGACAACGTTCGCGTGACGGGAACGTATGAAGGCCTGCTTCCGATACCCCGCGTTTCAGTGTATAACCGTTATCTGCGTGGACAGAAGATCTCGATAGACGGCACAAGATATGAGATCGACATGGTTGGCGACGGAGTTATACGTGTAAAGAACGAGGAAACCGTAGAGAGAGAAAAAGAGTACACCGCTTTCTTCGATCTTCCCAAAGCCATCCTGCATGATGACGTCAGCAAATCCTATGGTAAAAGCGAGGATTTCTCGCGAGACATAGTCAAAATCGATGTAACCCGCAGCATAAATGGGTATTTCTCTCATATCAACGGGCTTGATTTCTGCGGCGACAGCACGCTGTGCTATAGAATGGATCAGCCTATTATTGAGAGCAGGAGCACTGAGTGTCTGTGGCTCCGTCTGACCTTCCCGTTTGGGGACGACTACAATACGTCCGCCGCGCTGTTCGTGATGCTCTTCCGGGGAATACTTGAGACTGTTATCCCTAAGAACTATCAGGATATTGCGGTGGTCTCCCACATTGATAAAGACTCATTCAGGGAAGAGTGGTTCGACAACTCACCCCAGGACGCTATGAGAAAGGATCCTCTGCCTTCGGACTGGCTCGAGACCGATTACTACGATCTGCCTATCAGCCAGTGGTTTAAGAAGCTTTTCCCTGTATTCGACGAAACTAATTTCGAGAGGAATGGGACAGACCGCATCAATATCTATTTCATTGACTTCGGCGATAACGGCAGCCATCTGCTGTATATCCTTGCTGAAGAGATGACGCGCATGTTCAACATTCTGTACGGTTATCTTGATTGGACGATAAAAAATACGGAATATGGGCACGAGTATCTTAAATTCGGATATAATCAGATTCCGGCGATATTCAATCTTCCCACTGTATACGACTGTCTCAAACGGATAGCGGATCATTCGCCCGATAAGGCCGGTATGCTTCATGAACGTCTGGTGGGGTTCGATGCTTCGGGAAGTGTGCGTTGCAGCTTCTGCGGGCGTCCTGTTGCCGTTTCCTACTCTAAATTTGACGATGACAGGATAATCTGCTCTGACTGTGAAAAGCATCGCACTACAGAGCGTAAGGAGATAAACGAGCTGCTCGCAAAGGCGTATGACACTCTGGAGAGCAAATACAAGATAGCTTTGCCAAAGGGTATTAAGATACGCTTTAAGACTGCCAATTCTATCAGAAAAGCAGGCGGCGTGACTCCGGGAAGCCGCGTAGTGGGCTTCTATGATCTGAAGCACAGAGTGGTATGGGTCGAACGCGGAGGACCTGCTCCTTGTGTGCTTGCCACTCTCATGCATGAGCTGACCCATGCATGGCAGCATGAAAACATCGACATGACCAAATTGGACAAGAAATTCATCGAGGGTCACTGCGTCTATGTCGAGCTTGAGTGCTCCAGACTGCTGGGTCAGAGAGTATACGCGGATTTCTGGGAGAGGATGATCGAATCCGGAAAAGATGAATACTCCGAAGGTCTTCGCTACTGGAATGAGCGTATGAAGCATGAGTCCGTCAAGAATATCTTTCAGCATATCGCAAAAATGTGAGGAGTGTGAAACGTGAAGCGTATTCTCGGCTTACTAATCGTTATACTAATATCTTTCTCTGCCTTCATCGGATGCAGCAATTTTGCGGATGACATTGACGACGCCATATCCTCGATGGAGCAGGGCTACGATAACTATATAGACCAGAATGGGACGCAGCCTCCGGTCAACAGCGTTTCAGACACATTGGACAAGATGCTTGCTGACTATGTAAGCGGCCTATCCTATCCATCTCCGTCTTCCATAGTCAGCACAACTGTCGATCCTGCCGAATCGCAGGAGTTCATAGACAGCGCGAATACGACCGTCTATAACGAGACAGAGCTTGAAAAGCTGATATTCGATGTTGTCCGCGCTGCGGATAAGGAAGTCAGATTTAAAACCATTGGCGGATGGCTTACCGACGATCTGCTCTATGATATTGTTTTCTATCGGATCCATGACGTCCATATGGTAGACGCTTTCGGGCTGTACTCTTACTGTGTAACTGTTACTACGAGCGGCTCGACAGGAACCTTTCTCATTGAGTTCAACTATATTGACAACTGTTCTCAAGAGGAGGTTCTTGAGCTTCGCTCCATGATAGATACCCGCTCAAAGGAGATCGTGCGCGATCTGAAGCTGGGCGGAATGAGCGATTATGAAAAGGTAAAAGAGATCAACAAGTATCTGTGCGATAACGTCTACTATCCGAAAAAGCCATATATCTCGCATGATTTCACCCCGTACGGCGCTCTGTTCTCCGGACGAGCCGTGTGCGAGGGATATGCGAGAGCGACTAAAATACTGTGCGAGCTTGCAGGTCTCGAATGTTATTACGTTGTGGGCTACTGTGACAACGACCCTGTAGACGGAGGTCATGCTTGGAATCTTGTTAAGGTAGGCGGCGACTGGTATCAGCTGGACGTTACATGGAACGACGGAAGCGGTACCGACGATTATTTCCTTGTTACGGATGACGTTATGGCTTTGTCCAGAGATTGGGAGTGCGCGGATTATCCCGCTTCTGCGACGACTCCCTACGCGGCAAACTGAGAGGTAAGAATATGAGTGATGAAACTGCAAAAAACACAGAAGGAACCAACCACGGTGCAGAGCCTGATTACAGTGAGCATTTCGCGCTCACGGCAAAGGGCAAGGGCTGTTCAGGAAAGCTTTACGGCAATGTCACGCTCGTTGCTTTCCTTGTGCATGACCGGAGCAGCGCATGGAAAGACGGCGACATCGACAAGATAAAGTCCGTTCTTGAAAAAGCCGCTAAGCTCATCAAGGAAAAAAGCGGGCTAACAGACAACAGGCTGAAAGTATCCTACGCCTTTGACGACGTACCTATCCAGTTCAGATACGACGGGGAGAACTATAAGCACATCGTCCACGAGGTACTAAAGCAGTACGGTTTCGACAACGCCGCCGACTATCAGGCGCATTATGAGAAGAAGTTCAAAAAGGACGAAGCTCCTCTGATTTTCATTATAAATCGCAACTTCCGTTCTTTCGCAAGGAACGTTGAGTCCGGCGCCTCCGGAAGCGAGTACTCCTTCGTTTCATTCAATGACGATACGGATTCCTGTGTCAGAACGATGATACATGAGGTTCTGCACCAGTTCGGAGCTATTGACTATTACCTTCCCGAGACCGTAAAAAAAGCAGCCGAAAAGATTTTCCCCGACAGCATTATGCTCCATGGCTTGGAGATCGACGATCTGACGCGGTACATCATAGGATGGGACAAGAAGCTCTCGGACAAAGCGAAGCAGTTTCTGAACGAGACCTCCGGCGTTACTGAGAAGGAGATTGCCGAAGCAAGAGAGAAGGATAGGGATAACGATTGGTGATCGTTTTCAATCGGAATTTATTATCAACACTCCAATTGCTACAGGGGGGCGTAGAATGAAAAGAATATTGACCTATCTATACAGCGGCTTATCATTGTTCGTAGGTATCTGGGGTATTGTTAGCGGCCTTGTTAGTTTAAACGGGCAACAAACCGCAAACAATTACTTTGTATACATTTCTCTCGTTGTTTTAACGATTTTCGCACCTGTAGCAGTGTACGCAATTTCCAAAAGAAACAGGAAAGATACGCTTAGGTCTATTAAGGAACGTTTTATTGAAGACGAAGAAATGCTGCCAAGCACGCTCTCATATCTAATTGATACAATCGTTTTCCCCAGGATTACCAATAAAGGCGTTAGCGTTGAAAAGATTGAGTTAGATATCACGATAGACAAATCAAACGATGGACACATTGCTAACTCCACAATTATCCGAACTTTTAGCGGAATAAAAGCAAAACATAAGATAAGTGAGCTTGATCTGCTTATTAATCATCATATATTTGCCGATTTCAATGATTATCTGGTCACCGCAAGTTATGGCCTCAAGAACGATGATGGCGAATACACCTATATGCAAGAATTCTCTCCCCGGGTTTTTGAGAGGAGCAAATCAACTATGCTTATTCAGATTCCTTTTAGGTACAGAATAGAACGAAAGCAGGACTTTTCTGTTAGGCTAAAAGTAATCTGCAAAAAGAGCGATATCAATTTAGAAGACAGTGTCGAAACATTCCCTATCGATCCAAGCACAATGTTTTCGAAGTGGAATTGTGTTCTTTACCGTTTTCATATTCAAGATCATGATCTTATTAGTACCCGCACATTGCAAATGGTTGCATACAGCAGACCTAAACTAACGAAGGTGTTATCAAAACCTGTTTTATATGTGGACAAGATACCGGAGAACGAGAGTGTTGAAATACAAGTAGATAGGGCACGTTTTTTCCCAAAAAGGAAATACGGGTTCCCTGAAAAAAGTCTAATAATAGCAGTTTTGCAGAAGAGAAAGTAACAGAAACAAACGCCGGATGAGATCGATTCTGTCATTGGGCAGCGTTTTTTGAACCGATGCCGGATTATTAACCCTTACTCTTGGAGATCCGAAATATGACTCTCATAGAATTCTTTGAAAAAAGTGTAGTTGAAGACATATTCACAAGCATCGCTCATGCTCCAGACAGGGTTATCCCGATTGGGCATCAGAAAAACCTGATTCAAAAACACGCGATTAGGTATCGAAGCTTTTTCGAAAACATGGTTTCGAAATCGATTTTTAATGCAAAACAGTTGACAAGAACAACGTTGCAGCTATTGTCTGCGTTCTCGAAGAGATCATAGAACAGTATTCTGACTGCATCATAGATGTAACCGGAGGCGAAGACCTGTATATCTTCGCTGCGGGCATAGTATGCGAACGACACAGGGATAAAAAAGTTCAGGTACACTATATCAATATTCGCAGCGACGTCGCTTATGATTGTGATACCGAGGAATTAGAGGAGCTGAAATCCGAGAAAGATATGCTGCTGCACTCGCTGG
>ERZ857827.1567-NODE-1567-length-22359-cov-4.088504_pt1 | contig 22359 bp, 18 predicted proteins | sample MGYA00519761_ERZ857827 | MGnify/ENA primary metagenome ERZ857827 (study PRJEB31778, sample SAMEA3449370) | human gut metagenome | biome: human gut; feature: human-associated habitat; material: faeces | place: United Kingdom | collected 2010/2012 ... | reverse complement strand
TGCTGCTCTACGGCAAGGACATCTGGGAGGAGCCGAAGAAAATCCGCGAGGTGCGTTTTCAGGTGGGGCTGGTGTTTCAGTACCCGGAATATCAGCTGTTTGAGGAGACGGTCGAGCGGGATATCGCATTCGGTCCCTCCAACATGGGGCTTTCGCCCGGGGAAATCCGGGACCGTGTCCGCGAAGCCGCGGGTTTCGTCGGGCTTTCCCCCGACACGATGCAGAAATCCCCGTTTGAGCTTTCGGGCGGGCAGAAGCGGCGCGTCGCCATCGCCGGCGTATTGGCGATGCGTCCGCGCGTGCTGATCCTTGACGAACCGACCGCCGGCCTCGACCCCAAGGGCCGGGACCAGATTTTCCACGAGATTGCCCAGTATCACAGCAAGACCGGCAGCACCATCCTGCTCGTTTCGCACAGCATGGAGGACGTGGCCAAATACGCGAAGCATGTGCTGGTCATCAACGACGCCAGAAAGATCGCGTTCGGCACCGTTGACGAGGTGTTTTCCCACACCGGCGAGCTGGTGGAGATGGGGCTGGCGGTACCGCAGATCACCAAGATTTTTGCCCAGCTCAGGGCCAGAGGCTTCGAGCTGAGTCCCCACGTCTACACCGTCGAGGCCGCGCGGCGCGAGCTGCTGCGGGTGCTCGGGAAGGGGGGCGCGCAGGATGCTTAAGGATATTACCATCGGTCAGTATTTTCCCGGACAGTCGGCAGTGCACCGCCTCGACCCCCGGATGAAGATCATCCTGACGATGCTCTATATCGTGGCTCTCTTTGTGGCCGACAATTTTCAGGGGCTGCTGCTTTCGGCCGTCTTTGCGGCGGCGGGATACCTGATTTCCGGCATTCCTCTTTCGTTGATCCGAAAAAGCATGAAGCCGGTGATCCCGATCATTGTTTTTACCGCCGTCCTCAATATGCTGTTTGTCGAGGGACGGGAGATTTTCCGGCTCGGCTTTTTGAAAATCACCCTCGAGGGAGTCGTTCTGGCGGTCCTGATGGTCACCCGCATCATCTGCCTCATCGCCGGCAGTTCGCTTTTGACCTATACCACCTCGCCGATCGCCCTGACCGATGCGATTGAACAGCTTTTGGTGCCGCTGAAAAGGCTGAAAATGCCGGTGCACGAGCTTGCCATGATGATGACCATCGCCCTGCGCTTCATCCCGACCCTGATCGAGGAAGCCGACAAGATCATGAAGGCGCAGATGGCCCGCGGCGCGGATTTTGAAAGCGGCAATCTCATCAAGCGGGCCAAGGCTATGGTGCCCCTGCTGGTGCCGCTGTTCGTCAGCGCCTTCCGCCGGGCGGGAGAGCTGGCCATGGCCATGGAGGCGCGCTGCTATCACGGCGGCGAGGGCCGCACCCGGCTCCGGGTGCTGCATTTTCAGAAGATCGACTGGCAGGCCTCGCTGGTGACGGCGGCGGCGCTGCTGGTGACCATTCTGTGCAGAAGGTGGAATCTGCTATGACCCAGCTTCCGCCCCTGATCAAGGGCTGCTGTCCGGAGGGAAAGCGCCGGGTGCTTTTGACCGTCAGCTACGACGGCACGGCCTATGCGGGCTGGCAGCGCCAGCAGAACGCGCTGGCGGTGCAGCAGGTATTGGAAGAAGCCCTGCGGAAGCTGACCGGCGAGGAACTGCTGACCGTCACCGGCTCCAGCCGGACGGACGCGGGCGTGCATGCGCTGGGCCAGCGGGTGCATTTCGATACGGCCAGCCGCATTCCGCCGGAGAAATTTCCCTTTGCGCTGAATACCTGTCTGCCCGCAGACATTCGCGTGCTGGACGGACGGTACGTCCCGGCGGCGTTTCACGCCCGGTTTGACGCGGCGGGCAAGCGGTACACCTATCGCATCCACAACGCGCCCCATGCCAGCGCCCTGTACCGCCATCTCTGCGCCCATGTGCCGGTTCCTCTGCAAATGGGCCCCATGGAGCGCAGCCTGAAAGACCTGCTGGGCACCCATGATTTTTCCGCCTTTCAGGCGGCGGGCGGCACGGCCAAGACCACCGTGCGCACCATTGAAAGCGTGGAGCTGACCCGGCAGGGCGACGACCTGACGCTGACCATTCGGGGCAATGCGTTCCTATATAATATGGTGCGTATCATTGCGGGAACCATGATCGGCATCGGCATGGGCCGTCTGCCGGAGGACAGCTTCGAACAGGCCCTCCGCACCGGCGACCGGTTGAAGCTGGGCATGACCGCCCCGGCCTGCGGGCTGGAATTGACAGAAGTGTTCTACCGCGAGGAAGATCTGAACGGGGAAAGCTGAAAAAGAAAAGAGTCAGAAAAAAGCGCCTTCCGCAGGAAAAACTGCGGAAGGCGCTTTGTGTTCCCGTCAGCCGTTGCCGCCCAACTGGGAATCATACAGCAGGTCTTCGATCACACCGGTCTCCACGTTCACGTCCACCCAGTAAACGCCGTCCCGCTGGGTGAAGGGCGCAAAGGCGCTGGGATCGTCGGAAACCTGCTGCTGCAGGCTGAGCATCACCGTCAGCACCGGTTTGCCATCTTTCAGGTGATAATACAGGTAGTCGGCGGTATCGTCCGCCATGTCCTCCAGCTCGAAGACGAACTTCAGCATTTTCGCCTGGTCATCGGTGAACTGGTAGGCGCTGACCACTGCGTCATGAGCCAATGCGAGCAGGTCTTCTTCGCTGTAGGAAGAAGCCTTGGCCGCCGCGAGGGCTTCCGCTTCGCCGGTCTTTTCCCACGCGGAGCCTTCGGGCAGCTCGCCGGAGGCGGCCTTGTGCTTCGCGGCAATGGCCTTCGCCTTTTCGGAAAACGCGCTGAGGTCGTGGCGCTCCGCCGCCGTGCGCAGCATTTCCTCCAGCTGCTCCTTGCCCCAGGCTTCCGCGTCAAACAGGCCGGAGGTGCTTTCGCCGTCATGGCTCCACAGGGCAGCAGCAGCGCCGTCTTTCACGGAGACCGCATATTCGCCCAGCACGTCCCGCAGGAAATCAATGCCGGCATAGACCACTGTCGTGCCGCCGTCCGCCGTCTCGCTGACGGTGCGATTGAAGAAGGTGCTCAGCATGGTATCCGTCACGCCGTAGGTATCGGCCATGGCTTTTTCGGCCAGCTTGGCCGCGTCCACCCGGCTGGAAAACACCAGCCCCGCCGCCAGCGCGGTGACGCTGAGGCAGACGATCGCGGCGATGAGGATAAAAGTTGTAGACAGTTTTTTCACAGGTCGTTCCTCCTTACGGACGGCTTGAAGCACCGCGCGGCGCTTCGCTTCGTCCCAGACGAGCCCGGAAAGGTTCTGGTCGACGAGCTCCTGAAAATCAAATTTCTTCATTGTCATACCACTCCTTCAGCCTGTCCCGCAGGATCGTGTTCGCCCGGTTTAAGCGGGAACGAACCTTGCCGTCCGACAACCGCAGCGCGCTTGCGATCTCTTTCAGCTTCAGCCCCTCGTAATACCGTAGCAGAACGACCTCGCGGTATTTGGCGGGCAGGCCCATGACCGCCGTCAGTACGGTGTTGTCCGGAAAGTCGAAATCGGCAGGCTTTTCGGGCAGCGAATCCAGGGGCGTCCGGCTTCTGCGGCGAAGCCACGGATTCCGCAGCAGATCCCGGCAGGTGTTGACGCAGATGGCCGTCAGCCACGTCTTTTCCGAGCTTTCGCCGCGATAATCCTGTAAATGCCGGTATGCCTTGAGGAAGGTCTCCTGCACAGCGTCCTGCGCAAGGGATGCGTCCTTCAGGTAAAGGGCGCTCATCCTCAGAAGGCTGCTGCCGTACTGCTCCATGAGCCGGTCAAGCTCCGACCGGCTGTCCGATTGGCATCCGTAAGGCACCGTACCAACTCCTTTCACCTGTTTAGACGGAGCAGAAGGGAAAAACTGCTGACAAAGTTGGCAAAAAAGAAAAATTTTTTCGGCATCCCCGCTGCAGGACGGATGCATGCGGGAACACAAAAAACACCGCCGTCTCAGAAAGACGGCGGTGTGTTCCGTTGCGTATGAATCAGTACTTGCGCTTACGTGCAGCTTCTGCTTTCTTCTTGCGTTTCACGCTGGGCTTCTCATAATGCTCACGCTTGCGAGCCTCTGCCAGAACACCTGTGCGAGCACATTGACGTTTGAACCGCTTCAGAGCGCTTTCCAGGGATTCGTTTTCGCGGATGCGTACCTCGGACACTTGTTATCCCTCCCCTCGCTCATCCTGCGTATGGCTACTTCATACAATAGCCGCCAGCAGTTATGAATCTATTATAGCGCGTCTGCCGGTTCCCGTCAACTGGCATTTGAAAACTTTTTGAGGGGTTTACACCTTGGTCAAAAGAAGGAGCCGCCGCAGAGGGGAAAGAAAATGATGCTATTCTATCATTTTCTCTTTCAGCCGGGCGATGTTCCGCAGGGGCTCGTCGATGGCCTCGCCCTGAGTCTCGTTCCAGTCCTCCCGGACGATCTCGATCTCCTTCTGATAAAATTCGATCGCCTTTTCGTATTGCCCCTGAATTTCATACAGCTGGGCGATGGCGTTGACCGGGTCGGTGAAGCGGGGCCGGGGCGAAAGCTCCAGCGCCTTTTCATACAGGGCGACGGCCTCGGCATAGGCGCAGCGCCGGGCCATCCGGTCGGCCCGGGCGAACCAGCTGAGCCAAGTGTCCGGGTACTTTTCCGTCATGCGCTCCCAGCAGGCGGCGGCTTCCTCCGGCTTGCCCTCTTTTTCCAGGATCATGCCCAGATACAGGTCAGAATGATAGCTTGTTTCCAGCCGATCGGCCTTGGCCAGATAAGCGCGCGCTTCCTCGCAGCGGCCGTCGTCAATGAGCAGATCCAGCAGCCAGAAGTACGCCCTGCGCTGGGATGGGTGACGGGCGATGAAATCCTTGTAAAACTCGATGGTTCGGTGATGATTGGCGGCATTCCAGTCCGGGAAGACGCCGCCTTCCGCCTCGAACAGCGCCGTGTGGGCGGCTTTGTCATATTCGGGCAGCAGAGCAAGGGCCTTGCGGGCCAGCGGCGAGGCCAGCTCCCGGTATTCCCGGGCGCGCTTGCAGTACAGCTCCGCCAGCAGCAGCGTGGCACGGGCCTGCGCGTCCGGCTCCAGACATTTGTCCTTCAGAAAACGCTCTTCGGTCTCGAATTCCTCCCGGGGCAGAAAGCGCTGATCCCAGAGCATATTGTCGATGCGCTCCATTCGCTTGTCGTCCGTCATGGAAAACAGCGCGTCGATGGAGGTGCCCAGCAGAATGGAAAGCTCGGGCAGCAGCTGAATATCCGGCAGGGTAACGCCGTTTTCCCATTTGGACACGGCCTGGGGGCTGACCCGGAGCCGCTGGGCCAGCTGTTCCTGCGTCATGCTTTTGGAAAGGCGGAGGGTCTTGATCTTTCCGCCGAAATCAAGGGTACTCATGAGGAAACCTCCGTCATACAGGATGGATGTTCTGTCCGGGCCCGGGCTCCCTGAACGGCTTTCAGTATAGCGGCAAAACCCGCCGGGCGCAATGACCCGGCGGGTGAGAAGGGTTGAATCCCGGTTGGGTTTTCGAGAGGCTTTATTGGGAAACGGTATACAGCGAATAGAAGTACCCCCGGCGTTCCATCAGCGCCTCGAAGGATCCCTGCTCCGCAATGCGGCCGTCCCGCAGGGCCAGAATCGCGTCGTAGCGGCGCAGCGCACTTTCTTCCAGCGTGTGCGTGACGACGATGCGGGTCATGCCGCTTAAGTCCAGAATGGCATGGGAGACCTGATGAGCCGTCTGCGCGTCCAATGCGGCGGTGGCTTCGTCCACCAGCAGTACCTGCGCGTTTTTCAGAAGGCTGCGGGCGATGGAGATGCGCTGCTTTTCGCCGCCGGACAGGCCGCTTCCGTTCTCCCCGCAGAGATAGTCCTCCCCGCGTTCCCGAATCAGCCCGGAAAGGCCGGACAGGCGAATGGCCCGCTCCACTGCTTCCTCTGGAAAATCCGCGAACAGTGTGATGTTTTCCCGGATGGTAGCGTTAAAGATGAATACGTTTTGCTGAATGACGGAGATCAGGTCATACAGAGAGGAACGGCGGATGTCTCGGAGCTCCTGCCCATCGTAAAGAATCTGCCCAGAATAGCCGGTCTGGGAGGCGCTCAGCAGGTGCAGCAGGGTGGACTTGCCGCTGCCGGATGCGCCGACAACGGCGTAGCTTTTGCCCGGTTCAAACGAAAAGGAAATGTCTCGCAAAATCGGCTTGTCATCTTCGTAGGAAAAAGCCAGATGGGAAAGTTCGATGCCCTGTGTCAGCGAACCGAGCTGCACGGAGCCTTCCGGCTCCCCGGCTGCTTCCAGCGCGGAGGCCGCCTTGGCGATCAGCGCCCGGGCCGCCTTCCGCTCCGCCAGACAGACAGGGATGACGCTGATGGGGCTGATAACGTAGTTCATCAGCTGTACGAAAAGCAGTACCGTACCGACCGTCAGCCCCTTCCCCGACAGGGCCAGCGCCGCGCCTATCAGAAACACGCCCAACTGGGTCGTTACGCCCGCCAGACTGCCCATCCTCTGAATGAGAATGCCGATGCGTTCCTTGCGGCAGCGGGCGCTGGTCAGGCTGCGTACGCTGTCTGCAAACAGTCGGCACATCTGCTTTTCCGCCTGAAAGGACTTGATGACGGAGAAGCCGCCCAGCGCGTCCTTCAGCGCAGCAGTGCAGGCTTCGTTCTGATCGGACAGCAGCTTTTCGGCCCCGGCGGCCTTCCCGCCCATCAGAAGGGAGGTGGTCACCGGCAGCAGCGCCAGCAAAGCGGCGGCTAGCGTCAGCAGGGGACTGTACCACAGCATCATGGCAAAGGCACCCACGAAAAGCAGCAGGCTATTCGTCAGGGAGAAAAGATTCGTCAGACAGCCCTTTTCGATCACAGAAAGGTCGTTGGTCAACGCCGAAAGGTACAGGGAAGAGTTTTCCCCGGTGAAAGCGGCCAGCGGCTTTTCCATCAGACGTCCAAACAGAGTTTCCCGGTACTGGGCCATGGCCCTAGTCAGAAAGCGGGGCTTGAAAAAGTAGGAAAACAGACAGGAGACAGCCGCCCCGGCCACCAGCCCCGCCGCGATGACCGCCAGCTGACGGAGCGTCCAGCCCGCGCCGCTGCCGCCGATCAAGTCCATAATCTGCTGCAGAAGCCAGGAGATCAGCAGATTGGCCGCGGCGCTCAGGAGAACGTCCGTCAGGGCCAGAGCAAAATTTAGTCGGTTGCCCCGGAAAAACGTCCGGGTGTAGGGCCGCAGGTCAGGCTGAGCCATAGAGGCAGGGTTTTTCATGGCTGATCCTCCTTCTGCGCGTCTTCCGCGCAAAGCTGCCGCCATAGGGCCAGCAGCTCGTCGTCATGGTCTCCCTCCGTCAGTTGCCGCTCCACGGAGGCCAGCGCCGATTCGCCCAGATCGTCGTAGACGGTGGCCTCGGAGACGGTTCCCGCACAAAATTTGACGCTGTCCATCCGGTAGGTGGGGGCCGCGTCAAAGGCCGTCCCTATCCGGCAGGCCCGCCGGAGCCAGTCCTCTGCCTCCTCTGGCCGCCCCAGCTTCCGGGAAAGATGGGCGCACTCGGCGCAACAGCAGGCCAAAATTTTATCCACATAGCTCACGGCATCCGGGCCCGTCTTTAGGGAATCCAGCAGGTGGCACAGCCACTGCAGCGCGTCCAGAGCGGACGAGTCATCGCCCTTTCGTTGGTAGTAATAGACATAGGCCGTCATCAGCCGTACCGACAGACTGGTCAGATCACCCATCGCGTCGGTCAGATAGGACTCCGCTTCCTTGAGCGGATGGCCGCCGCCTGTCAAAGTCAGAGCGATCAGGGCGTTGTGAACGCCGCAGATGTTGGTCTTTTTCAGAATCTCCAGCGCCTGATCCCCCTCGCCGAGCTTGAGGCAGCACTGGGCGATATGGTGCTGAATGAAAATATCGCTGACGGCGGGGTCAGTATTCTGGGATAGCAGGGGAAGGGAGCGCTCCAGCAGATCCCGGCCCCGGCGAAGCCAGTCCGGCCGGTTCTGCTCCAGCCCCGCCAGCTCGTACAGGGAGCCGCAGCGGTACACGACGCGGAAATCGTTGGGATAGCGGCGCAGGGCCTCCTCCGCCTCGGACACGGCCTCCCCGAAGCGTTTCTCCCGCTGCAAATGGAGGAGCCGCCGGGCCAGCGCCTCTGCGGAGCTTTGCTGCAGCTCGAAGCCCGCCAGCGCGTCCAGCGACACGGAAAACAGGTCGGCCATATTGGCGATCAGCGTCAGATCCGGCGTGGCCACGCCCCGCTCCCATTTGGACACGGCGGCGAAGGAAACGCCCAGCGCTTCCGCCAGCCGCTCCTGTGTCAGGCCGTTTTGCTTCCGCAGACGGCTGATATTTTGGGCAAGGGATAATTTCATGAAAAGAAGCCTCCTTTTGTTTAGGGCCATACCGGCCCATGCGGCTTTCTTCTACAATGTATCACGGCAGACGCCCGATGAAAAGGCACAGTTGGTACAATAAAGACAGAAATTTCTAAACCAATGGTACAATTCGAAGCTGCGGGCGGTCTGCGCCCCCGCCGGGCCGGTGCTTGTACAAATTTCCCATTCCGTGTATAATAAAGTGTTGTCATAGGCGCTGACGGACGCAAACGGAGAGGAGGAAGCGGCGGATGAAGGAGAAGGGCAGACGGCTGCTGGCTCTGCTGGCGGCATTTTGGCTGGCACTGACCCTGTGGCCGGTTTCCATGGTTCAGGCGGAGGAAGGAACCGGCTATACCTACATCGCGCCTACCCTGTCCAAAAGCGCGGATCCCTACGACCCCGAAAAGCCCGAGGAGCTGAGCGCCGATCAGCTTTATGCCAAGGCGGCGATTCTGATCGAGGCCACCACAGGCGATGTCATTTTTGAAAAAAATGCCGACCAGACCATGTATCCCGCCTCTACCACCAAGATTCTGACGACCCTGCTGGGCATTATGATGGGCGACCTTTCGCAGGAAGTCACCATGACGGAAACGGCGGCGCAGGTGGAGGAAGGCAGCTCCACCACCGGCCTGCAGGCCGGGGAGACCATCAATTTTCTGGATCTGCTCTACGCCACGATGATCCGTTCCGGCAACGACGGCGCGCAGCTGATTGCCGAGCTGATCTCCGGCAGCGAGGCGGAATTTGCCAACCTGATGAACGAAGCCGCCGCCATGTACGGCTGCACCGGCACCCATTTCGCCAACGCCAGCGGTCTGCACGATCCCAACCACTACACCACGGCCCGGGATATGGCCAAGCTGGCGCAGGCCGCCATGCAGAACGATACCTTCCGGCAGATCGCCAAGACCTTTTCCTATACGCTGCCCCGCAGCAACGTGCGCCGGGAGAGGGTCATCTCCGGCGTAAACGAGAACTGGCTCAATCCCAATCAGGCGACGCAGGACGACCCGGAAGGAGCCAACTCTACTTATTATCCGGACGCCATCGGCATTAAGACCGGCTATACCGCCGCCGCCGGCTACTGCTATGTGGGCGCGGCGGAGCGGGACGGGGTGGAGCTGATCTCCGTGCTGTTCTACACCAGCAAGTCCGGCCGCTGGTCGGACAGCAAAAAGCTGATGGAGTACGGCTTCAGCCAATTCGTCAGCATGACCCCGCTGGAACTGTACAACGAAAATCCCATCACCGTGGAAACCTCCGGCTTCTCGCTGGATGACGCCGACCTGGGCCGCCTGCCGCTGGAAGTGCGCGCGCAGGCTTCTACCCGCACGGTGAATATCATCGGCACCAAGAGCGATCTGGAAGCCATGGCCCGCAATCTGAGCCAGACCGTCCTGATCGAATACACCCGGGATTTCGCCGCTCCCATTGAAAAGGGCGAAGTGATGGGCACCATGACCTATTATCCCACCGACGGCGGCAATCCCGTCGTTTACGACCTGATCGCCGGGCGAACCATCCTGCGGCGGGATAACGCCCCGCTGACGCTGGAAGAAATCGAAGCCGAGGTGAAGGCCGACCCCAATCCGCTGCCGCCCCTGTCTGTGGAGCTGGCGTTGGCGGTCCTGCTGCCCTTCGCCGTTATCTTCCTGATCGTTCATCTGATCCGGCGGGCGCTGCACAAGACCGGGCGGCATAAGAAGAGCCGGGTTCCCCGGCCCCGGAACCGTTACTTCCGGTAAAAAAGATTTCATGCATTCCAAAAAGGGGGAAGGGATTTGATCGCACAGGTCATTGTGGACGTGGTGCACAGCAACGTGGATCGTCCCTTTTCCTATCTGATTCCCGAAGGCATGCCGGTGGAGCAGGGCAGCCGGGTCAGCGTGCCGCTGGGAAAGCGCCGGGTGGACGGCTTTGTGGTGGCGCTGCTTTCGGACGAGGAGCTGCCCGCCGACGTTCCGCTGCAAAAGCTGCGGCCCGTGGCGGCGGTGCTGGATGATTATCCCGCCCTGCTGCCGCCGCTTCTGACGCTGGCCCGTCAGCTGGCGGAGGAAAACCACTGCCCCCTTTCCGAAACCCTGCGGCTGATGCTGCCCGCCGCCATGCGCACCGGGCGCATCCAGCAGAAGAAAGAGCTCTGCGCCGTTCTCTGTCCCGGCGTGGACGCGGAAAAAGAGGCGGACGCGCTGCGCCGGGCGCCCAAGCGGGCCATGGTGCTGCGGCTTTTGAAGGACGGCCAGCCCCACGGCATCGGTCAGCTGTCTCAGCTGGTGACCAATCCCCGGGACGCGCTGAAGGCGCTGGGGGAGCAGGGCTTGGTGACGCTGACCGAGCGGGAGGTCTTCCGCTCGCCGGATACGGAGATCGAACCGGCCCGAACGACCGCGCCGCCCCTGACCGACGACCAGCAGGAAGCGCTGGACAGCATGATCCCCTCGCTGGAAAAAGGCGAGGGCGCGTTCCTGCTTCACGGCGTGACCGGCAGCGGCAAGACCGAGGTCTATCTGGCCATGGTGCAGCGCACGCTGGAAATGGGCAAGGGCGCGATTATTCTGGTGCCGGAAATCGCTTTGACCCCCCAGATGGTGCGCTGGTTCCACAGCCGCTTTGGGGAAAATACCGCCGTGCTGCACAGCCGCCTGACCGACGGCCAGCGGTATGACGAATGGCGGCGCATCCGGCTGGGACAGGCCCGGGTGGTGGTGGGCGCGCGTTCCGCCATTTTCGCCCCGGTGGAAAAGCTGGGCCTGATCGTCGTTGACGAGGAGCACGAGCAGACGTACCTGAGCGACAAGCACCCCCGCTACGATGCGCGCCGGGTAGCCCGCCAGCGCTGCGAAAACGAAGGGGCTACGCTGATTTTGTCCAGCGCCACGCCCAGCATTCTTTCCTTTGCGATGGCCCGCCGGGGAGATTATACGCTGGTGGAAATGCCTCGCCGGGTGGGCAACCGGCCGCTGCCGCAGGTGACGGTGGTGGATATGCGCCGGGAGCTGGAAGCAGGCAACCGCTCCATCTTCAGCGCACTGCTCATCCAGAAGCTAAAGGAATGTCTGGATGGCGGCCATCAGGCCATGCTGTTCCTGAACCGCCGGGGCTACAACACCTTCGTCAGCTGCCGAAGCTGCGGCTATGTGGTCAAATGCGAGCAGTGCGACCTGAGCATGACCCTGCACCGGGAAAGCCCGGAGGATCCGGGAAAGCTGCGCTGCCATATGTGCGGCGCGGTCAAGGCTCCGCCGACGGTGTGCCCGGAGTGCGGCAGCAGGTACATCCGCTATTTCGGCAGCGGCACCCAGCGGGTGGAGGAAGAGATGCACAAGCTCTTCCCGACGGTCAGAACCGTCCGCATGGACATCGATACCACCCGGGGCCGGGACGCTCACGCCCGCCTGCTGGACGAGTTCGGCAAGGGCCGGGCGCAGGTGCTCATCGGCACGCAGATGATCGCCAAGGGGCTGGATTTTCCCAAGGTGACACTGGTGGGCGTGGTGGCGGCGGATATGACGCTGAACCTGCCGGATTACCGTTCGGCGGAGCGGACGTTCCAGCTCATTACGCAGGTGGCGGGCCGGGCCGGACGGGCGCAGGAGCCCGGCGAGGTGATCGTGCAGAGCTACAAGCCGGACAACCCCTGCATTCAGGCAGCGGCGAAGCAGGACTACCGGGCCTTTTTCGAAATGGAGTTTTCCCGGCGGCGGGCGGGGCTGTATCCGCCCTTTACCATGCTGTGCCGCCTGCTGGTGGAAAGTCCCGACGAGGCCGAGGCCAGGGATACGTCCGAGCGGCTGTACGATACCCTGCAGACCTATCTTCTGAGCCACCCGGTACAGAAGAAAAAGACGCTGATGATCCGGGCGGATGAAGCGCCGGTCAAACGCATCCGGGGGCAGTACCGCTACCATGTGCTGCTCAAGCTGTTCGACCAGCCGGAAACCGCGCCGCTGCTGCGGCTGATGTCGGAGCTGACGGCCACCGGCACGGAACGCTGCCATATTTACGTGGAAATCAACCCCGCTACCATGATGTAGCGGACACAGAGTAGGGAGAGATGTTGGATGGCGCTGAGGAAGATCGTAAAAATCGGGGATAACAAGCTGCGCAAGATCTGTAAGCCGGTGGAAAAATTCGACCGGCGGCTGAAAATTCTGCTGGAGGATATGGCGGATACCATGTACGACGCCAACGGCGTGGGTCTGGCCGCGCCCCAGGTGGGCATTCTGCGCCGGGCCGTGGTCATCGATGTGGGCGATGGGCTGGTGGAGCTGGTGAACCCGGTCATCGTGGAGTCGGACGGCCAGCAGAGCGGCCCCGAGGGCTGCCTGAGCATCCCCGGCCGCAGCGGCGTTGTCACCCGGCCCAACCATGTGAAGGTGCAGGCTCAGGACGCGGACGGCAACGCCATCGAGCTGGAAGCCGAGGAGTTCTTTGCCCGGGCCGTATGCCATGAGCTGGATCATCTGGACGGCGTTCTCTATGTGGACAAGATGGACCGCGAGATCCTGGAGGGCGACGAGGAATACGAGCCCGTGGACGGAAGCGAAGAGGAGGACGGGGAATGAGAGTTGTTTTTATGGGAACGCCGGAGTTTTCCGTCCCTATTCTGCGGGCGCTGGTGGAAAACGGCTATGAAGTGGCCGGCGTTTTTACCCAGCCGGACAAGCCCAAGGGCCGGGGCGGCAAGGTGCAGATGACCCCGGTGAAGGAATATGCCCTTTCGCAGCAGATTCCCGTATTTCAGCCTTTGAAGATCCGCAAGGACGGGCTGGACGATCTGAAGAGCCTTGCGCCCGACCTGTGCGTCACCGCCGCCTTCGGGCAGATTCTTTCGCAGGAAGTGCTGGACGTGCCCAAGATCGGCACGGTGAACGTGCACACCTCGCTGCTGCCCCGGCACCGGGGCGCGGCTCCCGTGCAGTGGACGGTATGGCAGGGCGAGACCGTCACCGGCGTGACCACCATGTTCACCGATGCGGGCATCGATACCGGCGATATTCTGCTGCAGCGGGAAACGCCCATCGGCCCGGAAGAGACCGCCGGAGAGCTGACCGAACGCCTGTCCCATCTGGGGGGCGAGCTGCTGATCGAGACCCTGCGCCGCATCGAGGCGGGCGACTGCCCCCGGCAGAAGCAGGACGAAAGCCGCATGACCTACGACCCCAAGATCACCAAGGAAATGGGCGAGATGGACTTTACGGAGACCACGGCCCAGTGTGTGAACCGGGTGCGGGCCATGAGCCCGTGGCCCTGCGGCTATGTGACCACCGAGAATGGCGCGCTGAAGATCTGGAAGGCCCGCGCCGCTCAGGGCAGCGGACAGCCCGGCACGGTGCTGTGCGCCGATCGAAAAAAGGGCCTGATCGTGGCCACCGGCGACGGGGCTGTTGAACTGTGCGAAATTCAGGCTCCCGGCGCAAAACGGATGGAAGCCAAAGCCTATCTGCTGGGCCATGCCATTCCCGAAGGACAGAAATTGAGTGAGGCAAAGCTATGAACGAACAGAAACGCCCTGCGCCCGCCGCAGGGGAAAAACGGGACGAACGCCGTCCTTCCGGCGGGCAGAACGGCCAAGGCCGCTCCTATGCCGGAAAATCCGCTGACCGCCGGACAGACCGTCCGCAGGGCGGTTCCTTCCGAAAGGATGAGAAGCGCCCCTATGGCGGCAAGACTGCCTCCGGCCCCCGGAAGTTTGACCGGGACGGTCAGCAACGCTCCCAGCCGTCCGGGAACCGCTCTTTTGACAAAAAAACCGACCGGCCTTCTTCCGGCAGACCCGCTTCCGGCAAGCCTTCTTATGGGAAGCCTTCTTTTGATAAGCCTTCTTTTGGCAAACCTTCTTATGGAAAGTCTTCTTACGGCAAGCCCTCCGGCCCCCGGAAGCCTGCCGCGCCTGCGCAGCCCGGCGCCCGCAAGCTGGCGCTGAAGGTGCTTTTGGACGTGCATGAAAACGGCGCCTACGCCGCGCTGAGCCTGAACAAAAATCTGCCCCGGGACTTGAAGCCCGAGGAGCGCCGCTTGACCACTCAACTGGTGTACGGCACGCTGGAAAACGAAGTGAAGATCGATCATGCTTTGAACCAGCTGACCGAGTATCCCGCTCGGGACGCTGTTACCCGGGACGCGCTGCGGCTGGGCGTTTTCCAGATTTTGTTTTTGGAGCGGGTACCGGACAGCGCCGCCGTGGACGAATCCGTCAAGCTGGTCAAGCAGATGGGCGCGGAAGCCTCTGCGGGCTTTGTGAATGCGGTACTGCGCAATCTGATCCGCCAGAAGGACGAGCTTTCCTGGCCGGATGCGGGAAAAGACCCGGAGGAATGGCTTCATGTGGAAAGCTCCGCGCCCCTGTGGCTGGTGAAAAAGCTCATCGAGGCCTACGGTTTCGATACGGCGAAGCAGATGCTGACCTTCCGGGAAGCCAGCCATCCCACCACTGTCCGGCCCAATCTGCTCAAGCTGGACGACCATGGTTTTGAAGACCTGCTCCGTAAAAAAAATCTGTCCTTCCGGGCAGGCGTGGCTCCCCATGCCTATCTGCTGGAGGGCGTGACCGAGCCGGGCTTTGACCCGGATTATCAGGCGGGCCTTTATTCCATTCAGGGTCAGAGCAGCATGCTGGCCGCCGAAGCGGTGCAGGCCCGGCCCGGCATGAAAATTCTGGACGCCTGCGCGGCTCCCGGCGGCAAATCCGCTTATCTGTGCGAGACCATGCAGCTGACGGGCCGGGTCTATGCGTGGGAGCTGCACGAAAAGCGGGCTCTCCTGCTGGAAGGAGTTCGCCGCCGTTTGGGACTGGACAACCTGCGCACCGCCGTGAAGGATGCCTGCGAGTACCGGCCCGATATGGAAAAAACGCTGGACGCAGTGCTGCTGGACGCGCCCTGTTCCGGCACGGGCGTGCTCAGTCAGAAGCCGGATATCAAGCTGCGCCTGAAGGAAAGCGACCTGCCCGCCATTGCAGAGACCCAGAAGAAGCTGCTGAATACGGTGTGCCGGTACGTCCGGCCCGGCGGTCTGCTGGTGTACTCCACCTGCTCTGTGCTGCCGGAGGAAAACAAGGCGCAGATCGAGGGCTTCCTGAAGGAGCATCCTGAATACACGACCGAACCCATGCCGCTGACCTTCCCGGCAGAGCTGCGCCGGCAGCAGGACGGGCTGGGCCTGCAGCTGCTGGGCTTCCGGGATCAGGTGGAGGGCTTCTACATCGTCCGTCTGCGGAGGAACTACTGATGCCGGAAAAACGGATCCTGCTGGATATGACCCCCAAGGAGCTGGGGGCCTACTTCAAAGAGCTGGGTCAGCCCGCCTTCCGGGCCGGTCAGGTGTACAGCTGGCTGACCCGGGGCGTTCCCTTTTCGGAAATGAGCAATCTGCCTAAAACCCTGCGGGAGCAGCTGATGGAAACCTGCGACGATCTGCCCATGGAGCTGTACGGCGTGTTCCCCTCCCAAAAGGACGATACGGTCAAGTTTCTGTTCCGCTGCCGGGATGATAACCTGATCGAGGGCGTGCTGATGCACTACCATTATGGCTACTCCCTGTGCATCTCCACACAGGTGGGCTGTAAAATGGGCTGCGCCTTCTGCGCCAGCACCCTGAACGGCTGCGTCCGGAGCCTTTCCAGCGGGGAAATGCTCTCGGAAGTGCTGCTGGCCAACCGCTATCTGGGCGAAAAGGGCCGGGTGGGGCACATTGTTCTCATGGGCAGCGGCGAGCCGCTGGATAATTACGACAACACCGTCCGCTTCCTGCGGGCGGTCAACGAGGAAAAAGGGCTGAATTTAAGCCTGCGCAACGTATCCGTCAGCACCTGCGGTCTGGCGGATCAGATCCGCCGACTGGCAGAGGAAAATCTGGGCATTACGCTGAGCCTGTCCCTGCACGCCCCCAACGACGAGATCCGGCGGCAGATCATGCCCATCGCCCGGCGCTGGCCTTTGGGCGAGGTCATGGCCGCAGTGCGGGAATATGTGAAGAAAACGGGTCGGCGGGTGGTGTTTGAGTACGCACTCATCGACCAGCTCAACAGCCGCCCGGAGCATGCCGTCGAACTGGCGGCGCTGCTTCGGGATCTGCAGTGCCATGTGAATCTGATCCCCCTCAACCATGTGGACGAGCGGGCGCTGCGCCCCGCGTCGCCGGAGGCGGTGCAGCGCTTCCTGCACACGCTGGAAAGCCGTCATATCTCCGCCACCGTGCGCCGGGAAATGGGCTCGGATATCGGCGGAGCCTGCGGTCAGCTGCGGCGGCGGGAACTGGAAGGAAAATCAAAGGAGTAATACCATCATGCGGGTTTGCCACAGGACACATCAGGGTTTGGTACGGGCCAGCAATCAGGACAGTCTGCTGGTGGAAGGGCGCTTGTACGGCGTCGCCGACGGCATGGGCGGCCACAAGGGCGGGGAGACCGCCAGCCGGGTGGCCGTGCAGGTGGTCAAGAACGCCCTCAGCCGCAAGCGCCCGGAGGAGGACGCGCTGCGCATGGGGCTGGAAGCCGCCAACCGCCGCATCTACGGCATGGCGGGCAGCGACGAAAACCTGACCGGCATGGGCACCACCATGACCCTTCTGTGGGAGGGAGAGCAGCGCATCCTGATCGGCCACGTGGGCGACAGCCGCGCCTATCGTCTCCGGGACGGCAAACTCAGCCAGATCACGCAGGATCACAGCGTGGTAGGGGAGCTTCTGCGCAATCAGGTCATCACGCCGGAAATGGCGAAGAAGCATCCCTACCGCAACATCATCACCCGGGCGGTGGGCATCGACCCGGTGGTGGAGGTGGACGTGCTTTCCGAGGACAAGCAGCTGGATGACCTGTGGCTGGTATGCTCCGACGGCCTGTACAACATGGTGGACGACAAGGACATCGAGGAAATTCTCAATACGCTCCATGAGGAAAAGGCCGCGGACAGGCTTCTGGAGTTGGCGCTGGAAAACGGTGGCACCGACAACGTCTCCTTTGTGCTGGGACGGGTGATGGAGGTGCAGGGCGAATGATGAAAGGAATGATCTTCGCCGAGCGCTACCAGCTGGAGGACTTTATCGGTCAGGGCGGCATGTCGCTGGTATACCGGGCGGTGGATATCCGCACCGGGCACAGCGTGGCGGTGAAAATTCTCAAAAGCGAATACAATTCCGACAAGGAATTTCTGGAGCGCTTTCAGCGGGAGGCGCAGGCCGCCAGCCTGATGAGCCATCATAATATCGTCAATCTGCTGGACGTGGGCGTGGAGGGCGAATACCGCTATCTGGTGCTGGAATACGTCAGCGGCAGCACCCTCAAGGACGTGATCCGCCAGAAGGGACGGCTGAGCACGCAGACCGCCATTCAGATCACCGTGCGGATTCTGAGCGCCTTGCAGCACGCCCATGACAACGGCATTATCCATCGGGACATCAAGCCCCAGAACGTGCTGATCCATTCCGACGGCCACGTGAAGGTGGCGGACTTCGGCATTGCCCGCATGACCAACGCATTCACCATCTCCAAGGGAGATACCGTGGTGGGCTCGGTGCATTATTCCTCGCCGGAGCAGGCCATGGGCGGCGTGGTGGAGGCCACCAGCGATATTTACTCCACCGGCGTGGTCATGTACGAAATGCTGACCGGCCGGGTGCCCTTTGTGGGCGATACGCCCGTTTCCGTGGCCATGCAGCACATCAACGACGCGCCGCCGCCCATTACCGACTATGCGCCGGAGACCCCTCCCGCCGTGGTGGCGGTGGTGATGAAGGCGCTGGCCAAAAATCCCAAGGATCGCTTTCAGAGCGCCCGGGAAATGGCGGATGCGCTTTTGCAGGCCAAGGACGGCCGACTGGATCCAGAAACGATTCAGCCGGGCTTTTCCCGGCTTCCGGCCGGAGCCGTGACCCCGACCCGGCAGCAGCCGGTGCAGCCGCCCAAGCGGCCTGCCGAAAATAAGCCCTACCGGCCCGGCCCGGTCTCACAGACCACCGGCCGGATGAAACGGCGGCGCTACTCCCGCAGAAGCATTCTGCTGACCGCCGGGGCGACCGTTGTGGTGCTGGCAGTGCTGACTTTCGGCATTCTGGCCATTTTTCATCGGGTGACCAACCGGGTCATCGCGCCGGACGTGGAGGGCTACACCGCGGAGGAAGCCATGGCGATGGCCAAACGGGCGGGATTGGGCTGGCAGCAGACCGAGCAGAATCATGATACCATTCCCGCCGGGGTGGTGATCTCTCAGCTGCCCGAGCCGGATACGGAAATGAGCCGGGGCGACAGCCTGCTGGCTACCGTCAGCCTTGGCCCCAGTCAGGATACCGTGCCCAACTGCGTGGGGCAGCTGTATGACAATCTTTCCAAGGATCTGCGGAAGCAGGGCTTCAGCATTGTGGTCATCCGTTCGGTCTCTACGGAGCCGCTGGGCACCATTCTGCAGCAGAACCCCAAGGGCGGCGAGGCCTTTACCCCCGGGCAGGAGCTGGAACTGACCATTTCCGGCGGCAGTACGCTGGTGCCGGACGTGACTGCCCGCACCGAGGAAGAAGCGGCCAAGCTCCTTCGGGAAAACCAGCTTTCTGTCGGCGAGACCGTCTATGTGGAAGTGCTGGATGAAAGCCAGATCGGCATGGTCATGGCTCAGAACCCCGTTTCGGGCACGCTGGCCGTGCTGGATGCGCCCGTCGTATTGACCGTCGCCACGAAGAGCAAGGGCTATAAGGGCGAAATCAGCTTTACCATGGAAAAGGCCGATCAGGATCGAACCATCCGGGTAACGCTTTTGGAAAACGGGCAGGAAGTGGAGCAGTACTCCGCCGTTTATCCCGCCGGGCAGAGCGGAAACGTCATCACGCCCCTCAGCTCCGCCTACGGCGGAAGCGCGTCCTGCCGGGTATATGTGGACGGAAAGCTCTATCTGGAGCAGCCCGTGACCATGGAATAGGAGGAAACAGCTTGATGGAACAGAGCGCCCGGGAGGGCGTGATCGTCAAGGGCGTGGGCGGCCTGTACTACGCCCGTCAGCCGGACGGAGAGGTGCATGTGCTTCGGGCCAAGGGCAAATTTCGCAAGCAGCACAAAACGCCCATGGTGGGGGATCGGATCCTGTTCACCCCCGCCAGCGGGGACGAGCATGGCTGGGTGGAGGAGATTCTGCCCCGAACCAGCGAGCTGATCCGCCCCCCGGTGGCCAATATCCATACGGTGCTGCTGGTGCTGGCGCCTCAGCCCGAGCCGGACTATCTGCTGATCGATACCCTGCTGGTGATGACGGCCCGGCAGAACATCCGCCCGGTGCTGGTAGCCAACAAATGCGACCTTTCTTCGGAAGTATACGAAAGTCTGGTGCGGGAATACAGCACGCTGCAGATTCCGATTCTCCGGGTCAGCGCCGAGGCCGGCGAGGGGCTGGACGAGCTGCGGGCCGTGCTGCGGGAGGGCGTCTGCTGCTTCGCCGGGCAGTCCGGCGTGGGCAAAAGTACGCTGCTCAGCGCCGCTACGGGGCTGGAACTGAAAACCGGCGAGATCAGCCGCAAGATCAGCCGGGGCCGCCACACCACCCGCCATGCGGAATTGATGTTCCGGGACGGCTATCAGGTGCTGGATACCCCCGGCTTCAGCCTGCTGGAGCTGGAAATGGGCATGGAGCCCATTCAGCTCAAGGATTATTATCCCGATTTTGCCCCCTATGAGGGACAGTGCCGTTTTTCTCCCTGCTATCACCTGAGCGAGCCGGGCTGCGCCGTGCTGGAAGCCGCCCGGGAGGGAAAGCTGGGCAGGGAACGGCTGGAACGCTATCACCTGCTGCTGAACCGCGTAAAAGAAGCATGGAGGAATCGTTATGACTAAAATCGCCCCGTCCATTCTGGCTGCCGACCCCCTTCGGATGTTTGAAGCCGTGAAGCTGGTAAAGGATACCGGCTGTGACGAGCTGCATTTTGACGTGATGGACGGCCATTTTGTGCCCAACATCAGCTTCGGCCCCAGCCTGCTCAAGGCCATTCATCAGGAATTCGACCTGCACTGCGACGTACATCTGATGATCTCCGACCCGCTGAAATATGTGGAGAATTTCGCCGCGTCCGGCGCGGGCACCATCACCATCCATCAGGAGGCCAACGACTTCCTGCCCTGCCTGCGCAAGCTGCGGGAGCTGGGCGTGCGGGTGGGCGCGTCGGTGAAGCCGGGCACCTCCGTGGAAGCCCTGCGGGAAGCATTGCCGCTGCTGGATCGGGTGCTGCTGATGACCGTGGAGCCGGGCTTCGGCGGACAGAAGCTGATGCCGGACGTGCTGCCCAAGGCCGCCGAGCTGCGCGCCATGGGCTTTGCCGAGGATATCGAGGCCGACGGCGGCATCAACGGCGAGAACGCCGTCCGGCTGGCGCAGGCAGGGATCGATACGCTGGTCATGGGCACTGCCTTTTTCCGGGCGGAGGAGCCGGAAGCGCTGGTGCGCCGGGTGCATGCCCTCTGAAAAAATGGCAAGAATGAGAAACGTCCCCTGAAAGAAAAACGGGAAAGGACGGCCTTCTCATGAAAACGACAGACTCGAAACAAATGCAGCCCGGGGAAGCGCTTTTCAGGCTTTACCCCCGGAAGAAAAGAATGAAGCGCGGCCCAGTCCGTCACTGAGCCGCGCCGGATCGCATCGGGAAAGGAATGAAACTGGTTATTGAATTTTGACGAACTGCCGCTGCTTCCGCAACTGTTGGCCGCGGTCAAAGCCTGCGGCTACGAAACCCCTACCCCCATTCAGCGGGATACCATTCCCACCGTCCTTGCGGGAAAGGACGTGCTGGGCTGCGCCCAGACGGGCACCGGCAAGACCGCCGCTTTCGCCCTGCCGATCCTGCAGCGGCTCTATCAGGAGCGGCCTTCCGGGAAAGGCCGGAACATTCGGGCGCTGATCCTGACCCCTACCCGGGAGCTGGCCCTGCAGATTCAGGAAAACTTCGTGTCCTACGGCAAACAGCTGCCGCTGCGCTCCTGCGTTATTTTCGGCGGCGTGGGGCAGCAGCCCCAGGTGGAACAGCTCAAGCGGGGCGTGGAGATTCTGGTGGCCACGCCGGGCCGTCTGAACGACCTGATCGGTCAGGGCTTTATCAGCCTGGCCAAAATTGAAATTTTTGTGCTGGACGAAGCCGACCGGATGCTGGATATGGGCTTCATCCACGATGTCAAAAAGGTCATCGCCCTTTTGCCGGAAAAACGGCAGACGCTTTTCTTCTCCGCCACCATGCCCGCCGAGGTGGAAAAGCTGGCCATGAGCATCCTTCACAATCCGGTCAGCGTGAAGGTAGACCCGGTCAGCAGTACGGTGGATACCATCGATCAAAGCCTGTATCTGGTGGATAAGGCCAACAAGAAGCATCTGCTGGCCGAGCTTCTGCGCCGCCCGGAGGTGGAAAGCGCGCTGGTCTTTACCCGCACCAAGCACGGGGCCGACCGGGTGGTGCGGGAGCTGAGCCGGGAGGGCATTCAGGCCCGGGCCATTCACGGCGACAAGAGTCAGGGCGCCCGACAGGAAGCGCTGGCGCAGTTCAAGCAGGGCAAGATCCATGTGCTGATTGCCACCGACATCGCCGCCCGGGGCATCGATATTGCGGGATTATCCCATGTGTTCAATTATGACCTGCCCCATGAGCCGGAATCCTATGTCCACCGCATCGGCCGCACGGGCCGGGCGGGTCACGAGGGCGTAGCCGTCAGCTTTTGCTGCATCGACGAGATGAAGGATCTCAAGGCCATCGAGAAGCTTATCGGCAAGCAGATTCCCCGCCGGGAGAGCCGGTGGCCCATGCAGGTCTTTACCGAAACGGTGAAGCAGCCGCCTCAGCCCCGCCCCTCCAAAAGAGAAAAGACGGCGGAACCCGTCCGGCCTGCCGCTGCCCAGCGGCCCGAAAAACCGAAAAAGCCGGAGAAGAAAGCTCCCCAGCCGGAAATGCCGGAAAGAAAAGCGCCGAAAGCGGCGCGGCCTGAAAAGCCCGTCCGGCCCGAAAAAACTGTGCCCGCCAAACCGGCGCGGGCGGCGAAA
>ERZ857827.1566-NODE-1566-length-22403-cov-3.358019_pt1 | contig 22403 bp, 15 predicted proteins | sample MGYA00519761_ERZ857827 | MGnify/ENA primary metagenome ERZ857827 (study PRJEB31778, sample SAMEA3449370) | human gut metagenome | biome: human gut; feature: human-associated habitat; material: faeces | place: United Kingdom | collected 2010/2012 ... | reverse complement strand
CTCGTCCTTGGTTCCGGTCCGATCCGTATCGGTCAGGGTATCGAGTTTGACTTCTGCTCCGTACATTGTACCTGGGCATTCAAGAAAGAGGGCTATGAGACCATCATCATCAACAACAACCCGGAGACTGTAAGTACAGACTTTGATATCGCAGACAAACTGTATTTCGAGCCACTGACACCGGAAGATGTTGAGAATGTAGTAAATATCGAGAAACCGGACGGAGCAGTTGTACAGTTCGGTGGACAGACCGCTATCAAGCTTACAGAGGCACTCATGGAGATGGGGGTACCAATCCTTGGAACAAGTGCAGAGAATGTAGATGCAGCAGAGGACAGAGAGCTCTTCGATGAGATCCTTGAGAAGTGCTGTATACCAAGACCTGCTGGTAAGACGGTATTTACAAGAGAGCAGGCGCTTGAGGCTGCAAATGAGCTGGGTTATCCGGTACTTGTAAGACCTTCATACGTTCTCGGTGGACAGGGAATGCAGATCGCGATCTCTGATAAGGATATCATAGAGTTCATGGATATCATCAACAGACATACCCAGGAGCACCCAATACTTGTAGATAAGTACATCATGGGTAAAGAGGTCGAGGTCGATGCTGTATGTGATGGAGATGACATACTTATCCCTGGTATCATGGAGCATGTTGAGAGAGCCGGAATACATTCAGGAGACAGTATCTCGGTATATCCTGCACAGACACTCTCACCAAAGACAAAGAGAGTCATCGCTGATTACACCAAGAAGCTTGCAAACAGCCTGCACGTAATCGGACTTATAAATATACAGTTTATTGCATACAATGATGAGGTATATGTAATAGAGGTAAATCCTCGTTCAAGCCGTACAGTTCCATATATAAGCAAGGTAACAGGAATACCTATCGTTGATCTTGCAACACGTGTTATCACAGGTGAGAAGATCAAGGATATGGGTTACACACCTGGACTTCAGCCGGAGTCAGAGTATTTCGCGATCAAGAAACCGGTATTCTCATTTGAGAAGATCAGAGGAGCTGAGATAAGCCTTGGACCTGAGATGAAGTCAACAGGAGAGTGCCTTGGTATATCCAAGAACTACAATGAGGCTCTCTACAAGGCATTCCTTGGAGCCGGAATCAATCTTCCAAAGACCAAGAAGATGATCCTCACAGTCAAGGACTCAGATAAGATGGATGCTATAAATATCGGTAAGAGATTTGCTGCTCTTGGATATGAGATATATTCAACAAGAAGCACATGCAGAGTTCTCAATGAGAATGGTGTTCCTGCAAAGCTCATCAACAAAGTTGAGGAGCCATCACCAAACCTGCTTGACCTGATACTGAGCCATGAGATCGACCTGATCATCGACACTCCATCACAGGGTGTTGAGAGAAGCAAGGATGGATTTATCATAAGACGCCATGCGGTAGAGACTGGCGTTACATGTCTTACAAGCCTTGATACAGCAGATGCACTGCTTACAAGTCTTGAGACAGCCGATACAACAAAGCTTTCTCTTGTGGACATAAGCGAGATATAAAATCTGGTTAAATAGACAAAAATGGGGCAAAATGATATACAACGTTAAAAGTGGTTGTCATTTTGCCTTATTCAATTTATGCTTATGGTCAAGTGAAAATAATAATTATAGAAATCAGAGGTGAAATATGCATAATGTACCTACAGATGAAGTGTTTGTTATAGGTCATAAGAACCCGGATACGGATTCGATATGTTCTGCTATAGCGTATGCCCATCTGAAAAATCAGCATGAGAACAAATTTATACCAAAGAGAGCCGGAAATATAAACAAAGAGACACAGTTTGTGCTTGATTATTTCGGCGTGAAATCTCCTGAACTTGTCAGTAATGTAAATGTTCAGGTCAAGGATATTGCCTACAGAATTGTAGATGGTGTTTCAGGGAATATCACTATGAAGAGAGCGTTTGAGATAATGCAGGATAATGATGCCACCACCCTTCCTGTTGTGAGCGGAGACAAGATCAAGGGAATTATAACAGTAGGGGATATAGCGGAAGCGTATATGCTGGAGAAGGACGATAATTCCCTGTATATAGCAAAAACACGTTTCTCCCATATAATAGATACTATAAACGGTGAACTTGTGTACGGTGATGCTGATGAATATGTGAAGGACGGAAGAGTGATCGTCGGGGCTGCCCAGGTCGATATTCTTGAGCGGCATGTCAAGGAAAATGACATAGTCATAGTGAGTGACAGAGTTGAGGCACAGCTTGCGGCCATAAACTGTGGTGCCAGCATGCTCATAGTCTGTCTTGTGAACAGTATATCAGATGTCGTTCTTGAATTTGCAAAGAATAAGGGATGTGCGGTTGTTGTGACGCCTACGGATACCTATGCGGTTGCCAGACTTATCGGACAGAGTATGCCTATAGGATTCTTTATGATAAGAGATCACATCATGACATTCTATGAGGATGATGATATAGACACCCTTAAGACTACCATGGCAAAGACCAGGGTAAGATATTTCCCTGTAACGGACGGCTATGGTAACTATAAGGGGCTTGTCTCGAGGCGTAACTACATCAATGCCAGAAAGAAGCAGCTCATCCTTGTGGATCACAATGAGAGGACGCAGTCCGTTGATGGTGTGGAGAATGCAGAGATACTCGAGATTATTGATCACCACAGAATCGCAAATATAGAGACTATGAATCCTGTTTATTTCAGAAATCAGCCACTTGGATGTACTGCCACGATAATCTATCAGATGTACAGGGAGCAAAATGTCAAAATAGACAAGAAGATAGCGGGATTACTCTGTTCAGCGATTCTGTCTGATACCCTTGCGTTCAAATCACCGACATGTACATTTATCGATGAGGCTGCAGCGAAAGAACTGGCGAGGCTTGCAGAGATAGATATATACGAGTTTGCTATGGAGATGTTCGATGCTGGAAGTAACCTCAAGGATAAGACTATGGAAGAGATACTCCATCAGGATTTCAAGAAGTTTGATATAGGAGATATGGTCGTTGCTGTTGGACAGATCAATTCTGTAAATGAGAAAGAGATAGAAAGAATAAAAAAAGATATGGGCGACTATCTAAGCGGTTATATGGAATCTGGATGTGACGTAGTAATGTTTGCCATGACAAATATCCTCCAGGAGGGATCTGGTATAATCTGTGTTGGGGCCGGGGCTGATGAGCTCTGCACAAAAGCATTTGGCGTTCAGCTTGATGATGGATATGCATATCTTCCAGGGGTGGTTTCGAGGAAGAAACAGATAGTTCCGGCACTGGTTAAAGCTACCCATCAGATATAATTTGATGTATTTATATACAGCAGATTAAAACTACAGCGGATATAAACTACGGTTACAATAAAAGATAATAAAAGATAATGAAAGATAGGGTGATGTCGTGAAGTTATATACCGCAAACGACTATATACGAGATACATTTGGTGAAAAATTATATAAGATATCATTGAATGCGGGAACGACATGCCCGAATCGTGATGGAACGGTGGGGATAGGTGGATGTATATTCTGTAGTGCAAGCGGATCCGGAGATTTCTCCGAGAATGCCGAGTTGGACATAAATAGTCAGATAGAACGTGCGAAGATGCGTATTGCCGGCAAATGCAGATGTAAGAGATTCATAGCATATTTTCAGTCGTTTACGAATACATATGGTGATCCGGAAACGCTTAGAAGGAAATTTCTTGCGGCGGCAAAAAGAGACGACATAGCAGCGGTATCTATAGCGTCAAGACCTGATTGTTTCGGACCGGAGATACTTGAGATAATAAATGAGGTGAGGACAATCAAGCCGGTATGGATAGAACTAGGTTTACAGACTTCTAACGATAGGACTGCAAAGCTTATAAACAGATGTTATACTCTAGATGAATATGATAAGACCATGAATAATCTGAAGAGGCTGGATGTCCACGTTGTAGTTCATATGATAATAGGGCTTCCTGGTGAGACAAAACAGGATATGATATCCACCGTCCGCTATATAGCGGACAGTGGAGCCGACGGCATAAAGCTCCAGCTTCTGCATGTACTAAAGAATACAGTTCTTGAGAAGATGTACATAAATGGTGAATTTGATGTGCTGACTTTTGAAGAGTATGCAGATATACTGTGTGACTGCCTCATGGAACTGCCGCCGGACATGGTTGTTCACAGATTTACCGGCGACGGACCTAAAAAGATACTTGTGGCTCCGATGTGGAGCGCTGATAAAAAGATGGTCCTGAACCGTTTGAACAGGATAGTGTCTGATTTATGATATACTGACGGCAGATTTGAGGAAAATACGCAGATTTTCCCTGTTTTCAGGCGAGAGCTTACTGCAACTCGACAGGATCTCGGCCTCCTCTTCGGGCAGTGTCTGACCATGACCGTATGCTCTGAATACATCGCTTGTGCTGTAGCCGTTTTTTCTTGCGGCATCTATGCAGGACAAGAGTAGCAGATAGCTGATATTTATACAGAACAGGTTTGAAACCTTGATCAGATTTACCATATCAGGTATTCTGTCTCCTCTCTCATAGTGAGAGTAGGCAGGGGTGGATATCTCTAAAAAAGCAGCCATCTCAGCCTGTGTAAGACCTCTGCCGGTTCGCATTGATCTGAATGCGCTGGCGATAGAGGTATTTTTGTCATTGTTGTCACTGAGTGAACTGTTGAGTATTTTTGATATTTCTGAAATGTTTGTTTTGTCAGGTTTTCCTATTCCTGATGATTCTCGTTTTCTTTTGCTTTCCATTTTGATTCTCCTTTTTAATAATGTAGTTTTTTCAGATGCTGACATCCTGTGCGGCGTTTGATAGTTATGTCTGTTCGTTGTCTGATGTGATGTCAGTCGGTTTATTTGTTTTGGCTGCGAGACTTTCAACAAATTTGTCCACCAGCATTTTATCCTTTGTCCCCAGCATCTGATAATTTGTCATGAGGGCTGCCATGTTCTCGTTTGTCTTGATGGCGGAGAGGTATGTGTCGGACTCCATGACCATTTGTCTGGATCTGTTGGAACGTGCCCGCATATATCTCGATGACAAGGTATATGCGTATAAGAGATCGTGATGCAGAAGTTCAGAAAGCTGTAGTGTCTGTTCTATGTTTGGTATATTGCGTCCTTCTTCGTAGTTTGCATACCCTGATCTGGACATGGATAGTGCGGTGGCTACATCTGTCTGAGTAAGCCCTGCCTTCTTTCTAAAATGTTTCAGAAGTGATGGGAGAGGATTGGTTGCGTTGTATTCCATATTTGACCTCCGTTGTTATTTTATGGTGTCATTTTACACAAACTTAAAGCTGTAAAACCGAATTTGTAATAAAATGGCATAATTATGTAATATACAAGGCACAAAACATATTAAAGTTGTGTTATAATGTTGACAATTGCTGTGCAGTCATGGCAGATACAGCTAAGGAGGAAAATTATCATGAGTTTAGCAGATGAGCTTTTTATAAATATGTGTAGCGATATCATTGAAAATGGATATAGCACAGAGGGGGAAAAGGTAAGACCGAAGTGGGAGGATGGAAGTTACGCTTACACCATAAAGAAGTTTGGCGTTGTTAATAGATATGATCTGTCTAAGGAGTTTCCGGCAATCACACTCAGAAAGACATATATAAAGTCTGCGATAGATGAATTGTTATGGATATGGCAGAAGAAATCAAACAATGTCCATGATCTGAAGAGCCACATCTGGGACAGTTGGGCAGATGAGAATGGATCGATAGGAAAAGCGTATGGATACCAGCTAGGTGTAAAACATCAGTATAAAGAAGGAATGATGGATCAGGTGGACAGGCTTCTGTACGATCTGAAGAATAACCCATACAGCAGAAGAATGATGACCAATATATATGTCCATCAGGATCTTCATGAGATGAACCTATATCCATGTGCGTACAGTATGACATTCAATGTTACAGGTGACAGACTGAATGCGATACTCAATCAGCGCTCACAGGATGTCCTCACCGCAAATAACTGGAATGTGGTACAGTATGCCGCTCTTGTTTATATGATAGCGCAGGTGACAGGATTTAAACCGGGGGAACTTGTTCATGTCATAGCGGATGCGCATATTTATGACAGACATATACCACTTGTAAAGGAATTGATAAAGAGACCTACATATCCGGCACCGAAGGTTATACTCAATCCGGATGTCAAGGATTTCTATGATTTTACTGTGGATGATTTCACTATAGAGGATTATGTTACCGGACCTCAGATCAAAAACATTCCTGTAGCAATATAAAAACATAAAGTTTTGTAAGGAGAATATATGAAGTTTATAGCAGCGGTTGATAATAACTGGGCGATTGGCAATAAAGGAAGTCTTCTTGCCAGAATATCAGAGGATCAGAAGAATTTCAGAAAAGAGACAATGGGACATGTAGTGGTTTTGGGAAGAAAGACTCTTGAGGAATTTCCCGGAGGAAGACCACTAAAGGGAAGAACCAATATTATACTTAGCACAAATCCAGATTATACAGTACAGGATGCAGTTGTGGTACATTCCATTGACGAATTGTTTGAAAAATTGTCAGAATATGAGTCTGATGATATATTTATAATAGGCGGACAAACAGTGTATGATGTTCTGATCCCATACTGTGACACGGGCATTGTTACCAAAATAGACAAAAGTTATGAAGCAGATGCATTTATTCAGAATCTTGACGAGATGGATAACTGGCATGTGGAGAATGAGAGATCTGGCACTGAGCCAAACGATGTGAATATCACATTTGTCACATATAAGAACAGTGAGTCTCTGTACAAAAAGTAATTTTCTTATAAAAGCAACAAAAAACCTCTTATTTTTAATGAAAAATACACAAAAAACATTTGTTTATTGTAGATTATTGTGATACAATTTTTGTATATTTTGGGAGGTGTACAACATGAAGGAAGTTTTAATTACATCGGGAACAAGCTTTGAGGGCTACGAGATCGTTGATTACGGAACATATAAGTTCACCCAGACGATTCTTAACTCTAATTTTTTGAAGGATTTAGGAACATCTATCGCCGATATAGCAACTGACAGACGTGACGTTTATCAGGAGAAGATAGATGAGATCCTTAATGAGACTATCAAGAATTTTAAAGAAATGGTCGGTGAGAGCAACTACAATGCGGTCGTTGGTTTCACAACGGGGGTTGAAGTTTATACAAACAATGTTACGGCTGTTGTTGCCAGTGGAACACTTGTAAGTATCACACCGGTATATAAGTCTGAGTTTGAGAAGAGTAATTTTATCAGGAAAGAACTCTATGTACGTAACTACTACGATCTTCTTGTGCCGAGAGCGTCGAAGGTAGTGCTTGTATCGGAGGGTAAGGGAACAAAGGTTTCAGTGTGGTTTAACAACTATAACAATGACGATATACTTGCACTCAAGGCTGAATTACAGTTTACCAACATATACGGAGATAATATTACACTTCCGGATGTGGATTTTACATTTGACAAGACAAATCTCAATCTGCTCAAGTCGGATTTTGTAGAGTGCAAGCTCCCGGATAGATATATCAAGCTTATATCTTCGGCTAAGGTATACATCAAGAAGTATGTTAAGAGCAGTGGAGTATACGAGATCGATGCGGATTCTATCGGAATTGAGATGTCAGAGAGCAAGTTTAGGGCACTCAAGGTTAAGAAGGGTATTGATGCGGTAGCAAACTACAAGTCAGATGGCCTTGTATGGACGTGTAATTGCGGACATGTAAATGAAGGCGGTTCTGAGGAGTGTACTATCTGTGGAAGAAAACAGGATGATATGAAGAATTCTATTACTTTCAATTATGAACCTATGGTTGAGGAGATGAAGACCAAAGAGTATGTAATTGAAATTAAGGATGTTCTTATGAAATATATCAAGGATATTGATGCAAGCCTGAGAATGCAGCTCCTTGAGATTATGGAATCTGGAATAAATTATGAGAAGACAAGGGGATCTATGAAGGACTCAGTTATTGAGAAGGTGGAGAATCTTTTCCTTGGCTTATAAAGCTTCGAATAGGTTATGGATGGATAGAATATGCAGCAATATATGATTCAGATCATAAAAAGCTTACAGGAGAGAGGGTACAGACAACTGAACCCTGATTCAAATAACGTATACGGCAGAGTTGATGGCGATGTCGTATACGTTGTTGTTATAGGTAGCAATAGAAATCTTGATGCGGATTCATTAAAAAAGTTCAATGATAAGATAATTATTGAACTATCGATCAATTCACATAAGAAAGTGAATATTCTGAATATTCTCATCACTCCAAATGGTATGTTTGATGACATGACAAAGAAGATAGTCGAAAATGTGGAAAATGTATGGTTATTTACAGAAGATTATGGAAAACTGTATGTGTTTGAGAACCAGCCGACAGATTTTGATTCGCTCTATGATGTGATCGATAAAAAAACGGTGGTGGATAACCGTAGATCCCAGCATAATCTGATGAGAATGTTTGGCGTTGTGACACCGATATTTCTGTTGATGAATGTTTTGGTATATCTTGCATGTGTGTATATTTATCAACCCACTGAGTTGGCTGTAAACGTGTATGCGATATCAGAGAAAAGACAATATTACAGATTTTTGACATCCATGTTTACACATTTTGGAATAACACATCTATTGGGCAATATGGTCATTTTGATCGCGCTCGGCGCGAGAATCGAGAACATAATAGGCAGGCTTAATTATGTCATAGTCTATATTGTCACAGGTCTTGCAGCTGCATTTGCATCATATATTAACTTTTTTTGTAATGATATATATGATTATTCGGCAGGTGCGTCCGGAGCAATATTCGGTCTCCTGGGAGTGCTTGTTGTCATAGCGTTTTACAATAAGGGGCGGGTGAAGGATCTGTCGCTTATGAATATGATTATATTATTTATTCTGACGCTGGTTGACGGACTGATGTCGGAAGGCATTGATAATGTTGCTCATGCAGCGGGATTTATGGCTGGAATACTGGCTGGGATCGTCCTTTTGCTGGTCAATCAAAAGGTTGTAAAGAATAGCTGGTTATGATAAAATATATCGACGACAAAAATGCGGGAGGCAGGGTATGAGTACTGGAATTAGTATGTCAAGTGTTAATAAGATAAAAGAACTTGCTGATAATGGTGATTACAGTCTTGCTCTTGATATACTTGAACATCAGGATCTGTCAAAATCTCTCAGTCCTCAGTTTATAAGGATTTGTGGTGAAGTATATTATGAGAATGGTCGCTATGCGGATGCGCGAGCAGCTTTGGTAAGAGCTCACTCAATGGCGCCGGCTGGCAACAAGATCATTTATTCTATCATAAAGCTGTATCTTTCTATGGGGTTTAGAAAGCAGGCAGAGCATTACTTTGAGATATACAGATTCAATCAGGAGAGTAAAGATGCTGGTACATACAGAATAGAATACATGATAGCGAAGGCATATCATAAGCCTGTGAATGAACTTTACAGCATTCTGGTGTCAGCTAATGACGTGGAGACATCGGAGGAGTGGGATTATGAGATGCTGCTTCTTCATGCCTATATACGCAACAAAGACAAATTTGATTCGGCGGCGATAGAGTTTAAAGCAAAATATAGAAATTCTTCAAGACTTTCTACATTGGATAGTCTTATTGAGAATACAGAATCCCTGGAATCAAAGGTGTATATTTTCCCTTGTGAAGACAGGAACGATGACGATCCGGAGCAGGAAGAAATCAGAGAATTCGAGAAAAAGATCCTTGATGAGGATGATTTGAAGATACATCCTAAGGATGCAAAAATCATGATCATGGTGGAAGATGATGCTCCTGTCACTAGTTCCATGAAGTTTAAGCAGATGTGGGTAAGATCTAAGGACAAAAAGGAACATAAGAAGGAACTGAGAAGGGAAGAGACAGAGGAAGAAAATAAAAAGGATAAGAAAAGATCCCATGGATTGTGGGGAATAATGTCCAAAAAAGAAGAAGAACTTGTGGACAAGGAGATGCAGGATATCTTGTCTGAGAATATGGATAAAGAAAAACTCCTTGGTGAAGTCGTGACTAGCAAGGCGGGTGAGTTGGAATCCGCACATGTTGATGAGAAAACAGTTTCTGAAACATCTGCTGTTTCAGAAACGGAAAGCTCTGAAATGAAATCTGGAAATGATGAGTCAGGCGCATCGCAAGATATGACAGAGATGTCTTCGTATAACATATCAGCCGAGGACTCGGCTGTGTATAATGCAGAAGATGAAGAAGGCGAAAGAGCTTTGAATGGCGAACCGGATGAACAGGAGGACCTCTTTGTTATAGAGGAGGAGCCGGAAGAAGTTGTGATGGTAGATGCAGATCTTATGACAGAAGAAAGCGATGAGCCGGAGCCAGAAGAAAATGATAAAACGGACAGTATATCTGAGGAAGCGTTTGATCCGGAATTTTCCGATGAAGACGATGATTTGTTCTTTGTAGCGGAAAACGATATTAGCGTTTCAGAGGAGCTACAGACGGAGAATACGTCAGAGACAGATATTTTGGAATCTGATATGCCGGAATTTGATGATTTAGATTCTGATGAGCCAGGATCCGATACGTCAGATGAAGAAATAACGGGTATTGTTGAAAATGAAAATTTTGAACCTGAAAAATCGGATACAGATATAAAAGAACCTGAAGAGCCAGAAGTATTAGAAGTATCAGAAGTATCAGATATAGAAGAGACGGAGTCTTTTGATTTTGATAAAGCACTTGAGACTCTTGAAAAGTTTGAGGTTGATGTCAATGAAGATTTTGAGATTGATCAGAAACTTGACAATATAGATGACGATGACAATGATTCTGAATCTGAAACTAGCTCCATGATGGAATATGGGATAGATGCTGAACAGGAAATGGTGAAAGATGAGCCTGAAGTTTGGGAGATAGAGCAGGTGGAAGAAAGCTTTGAGGAGAATCCTGAAGCCGAATTCGCAGATGAGATGGCAGAATCCGAATTTGAATATGAAGTTGATGTTGACGCAGATATCGAAAATGAGATATCAGTGGAAGAAACTGAGCCTGTCTCAGAAAATGAAGATTATGAGATTCCATCAGAGAATATCCATGAACCATCCGAAGAACATCAGGGAGATTTAGAAGAACCAGTTCGGGAAGAGCGTTCGTTCAGAAGATATCAATCAGAGAAGACAAGATATGCCGAGTTCCCTGTTTTTAAGAGTAGTTTGTTTCCAGATTACAATACGGATGGAGCAAAACTGTATGAGGTGGGAAATGGCAAAAATCTAAAGATGGGTGAGCAGATAGAAACTGAGGAAGCCAAGATAACGGAGAACCTTCAAAAAGAAGAGGATCTCATAGGTGAAACCGATAGGTTGCTGGCAAGACTTGGGATCAGATTTCAAACAGAATTTAAGTCTATTCTTGACTTCGGTGCGGAAGGTGATAAGGACACTGGTGAAACAGATGGAGAGAATGGTCCGAATGCTGGCGGCACTAGAGATGCCAGAGATTCAGAAGATTCTGATGAAAAATCTGAAGTCGATAACATAGAAAAACCATTCAATGAGAAGATAGATAAGGATAGTAAAAAGGAAAAGAAATATTTTAAGTTGAAAGGTTAAATATGAAATAAAGTAGCATAAATATATATCCATATTGCTTTTTATTTGAACACGCGGAAGGAGGCGAGGGAAGTGGCTGTAGATCAGACAGAAGCTATGATTGCTGCGATAAAAGCGCAGCTTGAGAAAGAGCGTGCTGCCGAGGCCGCAAAGAAGAAAAGAGAAGAGGAAGAAGAGTTTCTCAAAAATGGCGGCAAGAAGAAAGAGGCAGAGACTACAAAAAGCCAACACAAAACTTTGTCCAAAGAGGAGTTAGAGCGAATTGAAGCGAAACGACGTCGCAAGAGAGAGGAAGCTCTCGGCATCGTGAGGGAAGATGAGCCAGAGACATCTGAGGAGGACGAGAAGAAGGAAGAGGTCCAGAATGAGGGTGAAGGGCTGAAGCCTGATGATAAAGAGAAAAAGAAAGAAAATGGACCAGCGCCAAAACTTAGTCTTAATCTTGGTGGAATTGCCGATGATATGCAGGACGGTTTAGGTGGCATCGGCGGTGGTCTTGGAAGTAAAACGGAAGGCGGCCTTGGTAGCGGCTTTGGAAGTAAAGCGGATGGCGGTTTAGGCGGACTCGGTGGCGGTCTTGGCGGCCTTGGAAGTAAGCCTGAGGGCGGTCTTGGCGGTGGACTTGGTGGTGGCCTTGGAAGCAAGCCAGAAGGTGGACTTGGTGGTGGTCTCAACCTTGAGGATCCAAATCGTGGAACAGTCAAGTCGAAAGGCGGAGAGAATATAATTCTTGATGATGAGGAGTCTGAAAATACAGAGGAAGAGACTCTCGAATGGGTAGAGAACAAGAACGCCAAGGTCAATAAGGTTAAATCACCGAAAGCTGGTAGTGATGCCAATGGCGATCTGTTCAGCATTCTTCCAGATAGAAATAAGCAGAATTCAGATGCTAAGTCATTATACGATTTCGATGATGACGATGATGATGACGACGATTTCCTTGGAGCTGGAATAAAGAATCTCTCAAATATTGATGAGGAGAGTCCAGAAGAGGTAGCAAAGAGGAAAGAAGCTGAGGAAGCTAAGAAGAAGGCGGAAGAGGAAGCTAAGAAGAAGGCGGAAGAAGAAGCCAAGAAGAAGGCAGAGGAAGAAGCTAAGAGGAAAGCCGAGGAGGAGAAGAAACGCAAAGAAGCCGAGAATGCGAGAAAGAAAGCAGCGGCTGAAAAGGCAAAGGCAGAGGCTGAAGCAAAGAAACAGCAGGCTATAGATGATGCCAGAAAGAATGCCGAAGAAGCAAAGAAACATGCTGAAACCTCCAGAAAGACTATAGAAGAGTGTGAAAAGTCTCAGAAGGATCTTGAGAAGCAGCTTGAAGAGTTCAAGAGCAAGAAGGACAGTTATGATGCCAAAATGGCACAGGAAGCTGATGCCAAAAAGAAGAATGATGCTGAGCTTCTTGAGCGTGAAGAAAAAGAGCTCAAAGAGACTGTAGAAAAGCTTGAGAAAGAGATTGTAGATAGCAACGAGAAGGCAAAGAAGGAATCTGATAAGATACTCAGTGAGAGCGATCCTGATACATATAAGAATAGCATTATCACGGAGGCTCAGGCGGTTGCAGATAAAGCTATAAAGGTTCTTGCTGAGACAAAGAAGAACAATATTGACAAGAGTGCTGCCGAATTCAAGAAAGCAGTGGATGAGGATAAAAAGAAACTTGCAGATATTGAGATAGAAAAGAAGAAGGCTCTTGATGCTGCAAAGAAGAAACGTGCAGATGAAGAAGCCAGAGCTGCTAAAATAATTAAAGCTGCGGAAGAAGATAAGACCAAGGCAGGTACTATATTTAGTGAGTCAAAGAAAGCTGAGGAAGAGGCTGACGCAAATCTCAAGAACACAACTGAGATGGAAGAAAAGTCGCAGAAGACTCTTGATGATCTGAATAAGAAACTTGCAGATTCTGAAAAGTCTATCAAGAATGCTAAAAACAGCAAGAACGATGCTAATACCAAACTTGCAATTCAGAAAGAAGAGTTAAAGAAAGCGGAGAAAGCTGAAGAGGAAGCTGTAAAAGCTCTTGAGAAGGCTAAGAAGACAAAGGCGGATGTTCAGAAGAAGATTGCTGATAGCGAGGAGTTTATAAAGAAAACAGCTGAGTCTATCAAGTCTGCTGAAGAAGATTGTAAGAAGATATCTGCGGATGTCGTTGCTGCGAAGAAAGAGAATGAATCATTTAAGACCGCAAAAACGGAAGCTCAGGATGCACTTAATCAGGCCAAAAAGTCTCTTGTAGAGGCCGAAGATCTGCTCGCAAAGGCAGAAGCGTCAGCAGAAGAAGCTGAACAGATTGTTGAAGAGGCGAAGATATCAGAGGAAGTTGAAATCCAGAATGCTGAGAGTCAGGCTAAGCAGAAGTCGGATAAGATTAGTGCGGATGCCAAGCTCCGTGAAGCTAAGCATGAGGCATATGTTGCGTCAGAGGATGAAAAGTACGCCAATGCTGAGGCTGGGGAACTTGAGAAGGTTCAGACTGCAGCTATGAAAGCTGATAAAGATGCTGCAGATATGAAGAACAAGGCTGAAGCGGATGCAAAGAAACTTCTTGATGATGCCAAGAAAAAAGAGTCTGATATAAAGAATAAAATTTCAGAGCTTAAGACAGAACAGGCAGAAAGAGTAGTTGCAAGAAAAGAGGCTGCAAAGCAGGCAAAGGCTGAAGCCGAGGAGAAGAAGAAGAAAGATTTGTCTGCAATAGATAAGGCTGAGGCGGATGTAAAGAAACAGCTCGATGACATAAAGAGTAAGGCAAGTGCAGCTGCAAAGGTTCTTGAAAAGGCAATAAAGAGAGAAGAAGAATACAGAAAGCAGGAGGAACTTCTTAAAGAGGGTAAGATCGAGGAAGCTGCGAATGTTATCACTCAGGATGAAGAGGCGACGATGGCAGCATCCATAAGTGAAGTAGTTGCCGCAAGACGCAAATCACTTCCGGCAGAGGCAAAGTATCTTTATAAGTATCTTGGTGTTGAACCTGCAGGGGCTCAGATCGTCAATGTGCTTCAGACACTTAAGGTAGACCCTAAGAGATCTAAAAATATTGTCATACTTGGACAGCACGGATTCGGACTTACAACCATAGGTGAGGATTTTGCCAAGTTCTATTATGATATGGGAATATGTAAGTCAGATGCTAAGGCTAAAGTTAAGGCAAAGGTCATAAACAGTGGTAAACTTGGTGGAGCCGTGGCAAAACTCAAGGGTGGATGTCTTATAATCGAGAGCGCAGGTCTTATAACTCCAGATAGATTTAAAGAAATGGTTGACATGTGTTCTCCGGAGAAGAATGATATCAAGATTATCCTGACTGGTGAAAAGACCGCACTCAGCAATATGCTTGCATCTAATATGACTCAGGCACGAGCTTTCAATAACCGTATTTATTTCGATCAGATTAACGAAAATGGTATGGTCAATGTTGCAGAGTGCTATGTTGAAGAGAAAGGATTCAAGCTTGAGAGTGGAGCAGATTCAGCCATAAAGAACCTTTTGATGGGAATGGAGTCCGGTAATATAGACAGACTTCTTGGTGCTATGGAAGATGCTATGAAGAAGGCTGAGAATAGGGATCCAATTGATAAAAAGGTTTTGAAAAAAGAAATAGTACAATAGTAATACAGACAGGTATGCTGTCGCTAAAGACAGAAATTTGTTGAAAAATAATATGCCAGTGCTTATAATATCAGTGTTATAAGTACTGGCATTAATTGTGTAAAGGAGATTTTGTATGCTTTCGACTGATATAGGAGTAGATTTAGGAACATCAAATGTATTGATAAGCGTCAGAGGCAAGGGGGTTGTTGTTAATCAGCCATCCGTTGTCGCATATGAAGTTTCCACGAAAAAGGTAATAGCGATAGGGATAAAAGCCAAGAAGATGATAGGTAAGACGCCGGAGAATATAGATGTTGTTAGACCGCTCAACAAGGGAGTCATATCCGATTATACGATTGCGGAGATTATGCTCAAGGCATTTATTAGAAGTGCCATGGAGAAGAGATCAGGTGTGGGGAGACCTCGTATATGTGTTTGCGTTCCAAGCGGTGTAACCGAGGTGCAGAGAAGGGCGGTTGAAGAGGCTGTATATAAGACAGGAGCAAAGACGGTCTACGTTATGGAAGAACCTCTTGCTGCGGCTGTTGGAGCAAATGTTGATATTCATGAAGCTAAGGGCAGCATGGTTGTAGATATAGGTGGAGGAACCACTGATATAGCAGTTATATCACTTGGAGGCGCGGTGGAGAGCAGTTCCATCAAGTACGCCGGTGATGATTTTGACAACGCTTTGGTCAGGTATGTCAGAAGAAAGTATAATCTGCTTATTGGCGATCAGTCTGCCGAGAAAGCAAAGATAGCTATAGGTTCTGTTATAGAACGTGAGGATGATATAGAATATGTGATAAAGGGACGTGACTTGATAAAGGGACTTCCTAAGGCGGTAACCATAACGGCAAACGAAACGGTGGCAGCCTTTGAGGAGACAACAAATCATATCCTTGGAGCAATCCACAATGTTCTTGAGACTGCACCGCCTGAGCTGGTGGCTGATATTGCTGTGTCGGGTATAGTTCTCACCGGAGGCGGGAGTCTGATATACGGCATGGACACTCTCATAAAGGAGAGAACCGGCATAGAAGCATACGTTTCTGAGAAGGCACTTGAGGCTGTTGCGCTCGGCGCTGGAATGTCGGTGGTCATAAACGAAAAGAAAGACGAATAAACTTATGGAAAAAGATTTTTTGCCGATCTGTAGGGATGATATGGAGAAAAGAGGATGGTCAGAGGCAGACTTTGTATTTGTCATAGGTGATGCCTATGTTGACCATCCATCATTTGGTCCGGCTATCATAAGCAGATTACTGGAAAGATATGGATATAAAGTGTGTATAATAGCCCAGCCTGATTGGAAAAACGACAAAAGCATTGATGTTTTTGGAAAGCCAAGACTGGGTTTTTTGGTGTGCGGAGGAAACATGGATTCTATGGTCAACCACTACTCCGTATCAAAAAAGAGAAGACAGAAAGATGCATATTCACCAGGCGGAGAAATGGGACTCAGACCTGATTATGCAACAACCGTGTATTGTAATCTTATCAGAAGAACATACAAGGATGTACCGATCATAATAGGTGGTATCGAGGCCAGCCTCAGAAGAATGGCTCACTATGATTATTGGTCTGACAAACTTAAACATTCCATACTTGTGGATTCCTCTGCTGATATTCTGTCATATGGAATGGGCGAACACAGTATGATAGAGATAGCTGAGGCTCTTGACAGTGGCATCAATGTCAGTGATATCACATATGTGAGGGGAACCTGCTATAGGACCAAGGATATATCAGGTGTTTCGGAGGATGCTATATTGCTGACAGCCTTACACGAGACAGACTGGAGTACGCCAGAAGCTTTTATACACAGTATATAAATACGGATCCATACTCTGCAAAGACACTAGTTGAAGGGTATGGTAACAGAGGATATGTGGTGCAGAATCCACCTGCTTACCCACTTACACAGATGGAGATGGATGATGTGTACGATCTTCCTTACATGAATAACTATCATCCCATATACGAGTCAAAAGGTGGGATTCCTGCAATCTCGGAGATCAAATTCAGTCTGACGAGCAATAGAGGCTGTTTTGGAGGCTGTAGTTTCTGCGCACTTACATTTCATCAGGGAAGAATCATCCAGACTAGAAGTCATGAATCCTTGATAAGGGAGGCTGAGCAGATGACGCACGATCCAGATTTCAAAGGGTATATACATGATGTAGGAGGTCCAACGGCGAATTTCAGACATAAGTCATGTGCAAAACAGGATAGATATGGCGTGTGTACAAATAAACAATGCCTTTTCCCAGAACCGTGTAGGAATCTGAAGGTTGATCACAAAGATTACATTGAACTTCTTAGAAAACTTGAGGCTATTCCTGGCGTGAAAAAGGTGTTTATAAGATCGGGAATCCGATTTGATTATGTAATGGCAGATAGCAGTGATGAGTTTTTGAAAGAACTCTGTGAGAAGCATATAAGTGGACAACTCAGGGTTGCCCCAGAGCATGTGTCAGACAATGTTCTGAAGATGATGGGAAAACCGAAGAATAGTGTATATGAGAGTTTCATAGCCAGATACCAGAAGGTGAATGCGCGTACAGGCAAAAAACAGTTTGTCGTGCCTTATCTGATGTCGTCGCATCCTGGCTCTACGCTTAAAGAAGCAGTGGAGCTTGCGGAGTATGTGCGGGATATAGGGTATATGCCGGAACAGGTACAGGACTTTTATCCAACACCATCGACCATTTCTACATGTATGTATTATACTGGAGTCGATCCGCGTACGATGCAGCCGGTATACGTGCCGCATAATCCGCATGAGAAAGCAATGCAGAAAGCACTCATGATGTATAGAAAGCCTGAGAATTATGACCTTGTAAAAGAGGCACTCATAAAAGCTGGAAGACAGGATCTTATAGGCTTTGATAAAAAATGTCTGATAAGGCCTAGAAAAATGGAAAACAGTTCAGGACATGAACATAGACCTTCCAAGGGTAGAAATCAGAGTAGAAATTGCGTATGTTCGAATAATACAAGGAAAAATAATACAAACAACAAAAATTATAAAGAGGCACCTCAAAAAAACAAAAAAATTAAAGATAATGTCAGATCTGTGGGTGAAAACAAAAGGCATAAAAGAAAATAAGCAGTAAATGGTGATATTCATTTTTGGTTGCGTGGTACATGCTTTTGTGCTAGAATTATGGCAGATTGTGTGAACCTTTAGATTGTCGTGTACTGTTTTGGGTGAACAACGTGAATATACAATATATGGCGATCAAAAAGATTTATTATATATGTAGTCTTATGTCACACTAAAATTTTTAAACAATATTTTTTAAAATGGAGGATTTGAAAATGGCAAAGAAGATTGTTTTAGCAGGCGCATGTCGTACAGCTATCGGAACAATGGGTGGATCACTCAGCACAACACCAGCTGCAGAGCTTGGTTCAATCGTTATCAAGGAGGCTATCAACAGAGCAGGAGTTCCTGCAGATCAGGTAGACCACGTATACATGGGATGTGTTATCCAGGCTGGTCAGGGACAGAATGTAGCACGTCAGGCTTCAATAAAGGCTGGACTTCCAATCGAGACAACTGCTGTTACAGTTAACGTTGTCTGTGGTTCAGGTCTTAACTGTGTCAACATGGCTGCACAGATGATCGAGGCAGGAGATGCTGATATCGTAGTTGCAGGTGGTATGGAGAATATGTCTATGGCTCCTTATGCTATGATGAAGGGCCGTTTCGGTTACAGAATGAACAATGGTGTACTTGTGGATACAATGGTAAATGATGCTCTCTGGGATGCGTTCAATGACTATCACATGATCAAGACAGCTGACAATATCTGTGAGCAGTGGGGTCTTACACGTGAGGAGATTGATGAGTTTGCAGCAAAGAGCCAGCAGAAGGCTGTTGCAGCTCAGGAGTCAGGTGCATTTGATGCTGAGATCGTTCCAGTTATGGTAAAGAAGAAGAAAGAGATGGTTGAGTTCAAGAAGGATGAGGGACCAAGACCTGGTACTACAGTTGAGACACTTTCAAGACTCAGAACAATCAATCCTAACGGATTTGTTACAGCTGGTAACGCTTCAGGTATCAATGATGGTGCAGCAGCTATCGTTGTTATGAGTGAGGAGAAGGCTAAGGAGCTTGGCGTTAAGCCTATGGCTACATGGGTAGCTGGAGCACTTGGCGGAGTTGATCCTTCAATCATGGGTATTGGACCTGTAGCTTCAACCAAGAAGGTTATGGCTAAGACTGGTCTCAAGATTGAGGACTTCGATGTTATCGAGGCAAACGAAGCATTTGCTGCACAGTCAGTAGCAGTTGCTAAGGAGCTTGGATTTGATGTTGACAAGCAGGTTAACCCTAACGGTGGTGCTATCGCTCTTGGACATCCAGTTGGAGCTTCAGGATGTCGTATCCTTGTTACACTTCTTCATGAGATGCAGGCAAAGGGTGCTAAGACAGGTCTTGCTACTCTCTGTATCGGTGGTGGAATGGGTTGCTCAACAGTCGTTAAGATCGAGGACTAATTCAAAGCGATATATATAATTCAAAACGGAGCTGACTACATTCCATGCAGCCAGCTTCTGTAAATCAGTATAAAAAGGAGATACATCATGGAGTTTGTAACATACGAACAGGATGGATACGTAGGAATTATCACAATCAACCGTCCAAAGGCTCTGAACGCACTCAATAGTGCAGTCCTTGAGGAGCTTGATGCTACATTCAAGGCAGTTGATCTTGATACAACAAGATGTCTTATTCTTACAGGTGCCGGCGAGAAGTCATTTGTTGCCGGAGCTGATATAGGTGAGATGTCAACACTCACAAAGGCAGAGGGAGAGGCCTTCGGCAAGAAGGGTAACGATGTGTTTAGAGCTATCGAGACATTTCCTATCCCAGTTATCGCAGCAGTGAACGGATTCGCTCTTGGCGGCGGATGCGAGATATCAATGAGCTGTGACATCAGAATCTGCTCAGAGAATGCAATATTTGGTCAGCCGGAGGCTGGTCTTGGAATCACACCTGGTTTTGGCGGAACACAGAGACTTGCACGTCTTGTAGGTGCAGGCATGGCTAAGCAGCTTATCTACACAGCAAGAAACATCAAGGCAGACGAGGCATACAGAATCGGTCTTGTGAATGCTGTTTATCCACTTGAGGAGCTCCTTCCAGCAGCTAAGAAGATGGCAGCCGGAATCGCAGCAAACGCTCCTATTGCAGTAAGAAACTGCAAGAAGGCTATTAATGATGGCTTACAGGTAGATATGGATCAGGCAATTGTTATTGAGGAGAAGCTTTTTGGTGACTGTTTCGAGACAGAGGATCAGAAGGCAGGAATGGGCAATTTCCTTGAGAAAGACAAGGAGAAGAAGCTTAAGGTTGTTCCTTTCCAGAATAAGTAATAATTAACAGTTCTGATATTAACATTTAGAATATGTGTCAGTTTTTCTGTGAAAAACTGACATGTAGCACCAGCCATTTGCCGTAGGTAAATTTTGTATGGCTGGTGTTCAACAGGGTGGGGAATCTGATAAAGGTAAACCATCCTAAATGTGTGATATAAGTATTATGGTAGCATGTTAAACGAAACGTATATGAATTTCTCATGTTTACCGGAAAAAAAGATTTAGGAGGACATAAAAATGAAGGTTGGCGTAATTGGTGCAGGAACCATGGGTCAGGGCATTGCTAAGGCATTTGCTCAGGTTGACGGATACGAGGTTGCACTCTGCGATATCAAGCAGGAGTGGGCTGAAGGCGGTAAGGACAAGATCGCTAAGGGTTATGCAAGACTCGTAGAAAAAGGAAAGATGACACAGGAGAAGGTTGATGGTATTCTTGCCAGCATCACACCAGGTCTTAAGGAAGACTTATGTGCAGACTGCGACCTTATCGTTGAGGCTGCTTTCGAGAACATGGAAGTAAAGAAGACAACATTTGCTGAGCTTGACAAGATCTGCAAGCCAGAGTGTGTATTCGCTTCAAACACATCATCACTTTCTATCACAGAGATTGGAAATGGTCTTACACGTCCTATGATCGGTATGCATTTCTTTAATCCAGCTGACAGAATGAAGCTTATCGAGGTTATCGCAGGTGTTAATACACCAGCTGAGACTGTAGAGAAGATCGTTAAGATCTCAGAGGAGATCGGTAAGACTCCTGTACAGGTTAACGAGGCTGCTGGATTCGTAGTAAACAGAATCCTCATCCCAATGATCAACGAAGCTGCATTCATCAAGATGGAAGGTGTATCAGATATAGCTGGTATTGATGCAGCTATGAAGCTCGGTGCGAACCATCCAATGGGACCACTTGAGTTAGGTGATTTCGTAGGTCTTGATATCTGTCTTGCAATCATGGATGTTCTGTACAATGAGACAGGTGACAGCAAGTATCGTGCATGTCCATTACTTCGTAAGATGGTACGTGGTGGCAATCTCGGTGTTAAGAGCGGCAGAGGATTCTATATATACAATGCTGATCGTACAAAGACACCAGTTGATGCTCAGTAATAGTGCTAAGTAATATAATATATTTATGGAGGAATAATTAGAATGGATTTCGCTTTAGACAAGAAGTATGAAATGGCGCAGAATTTATTCAGAGAGTTCGCGCAGAATGAAGTAAAGCCTCTTGCTCAGGAAATTGACGAACAGCACAGATTTCCTAGAGAGACAGTTGAGAAGATGGCAAAGTATGGTTTCTTAGGAATTCCTGTTTCTAAGGAGTTAGGCGGACAGGGCTGTGATATTCTCACATATGCTATGTGCGTTGAGGAGCTTTCCAAGGTTTGCGCAACTACAGGCGTTATCGTATCCGCACATACCTCTCTGTGTATCGATCCTATCATGACCTTCGGTACCGAAGAGCAGAAGCAGAAATATGTTCCTGATCTGGCAAGCGGCCGCAAGATCGGTGCTTTCGGTCTGACCGAGCCCGGTGCAGGTACCGATGCCCAGGGTCAGCAGACCAAGGCTGTATTAGATGGCGATGAGTGGGTCATCAATGGTTCCAAGTGCTTCATCACCAATGGTAAAGAAGCAGATGTTTATATCGTAATCGCAGTTACCGGCATCGTAGAGAAGAGAGGCAGAAAGATGAAGGAGATCTCTTCCTTTATCGTTGAGAAGGGAACTCCCGGATTTACCTTCGGTACCAAGGAAAAGAAGATGGGTATCAAGGGTTCTTCCACTTACGAGCTGATC
>ERZ857827.1558-NODE-1558-length-22490-cov-3.962380_pt1 | contig 22490 bp, 19 predicted proteins | sample MGYA00519761_ERZ857827 | MGnify/ENA primary metagenome ERZ857827 (study PRJEB31778, sample SAMEA3449370) | human gut metagenome | biome: human gut; feature: human-associated habitat; material: faeces | place: United Kingdom | collected 2010/2012 ... | reverse complement strand
CACCGGCTCGATGCGGTGCTCTACGCCGGTAAAGGTGCTGCCCACCTGACGGATAGCTTCTACGGGCACCTCGCCCCACACGGCAGCGGCAGCAGCCAGCAGGAAAGGCACAGCGCCGCCGCGAAGCCGTCCTGTCCGCACAAGGCCCGGGCTTTCCTGCGGACGCACCGGCGCAGAATCAGCCCTCCGCCCAGCAGAATCAGCCCCATCTGCACAAGGGGCATGGTCAGGGCGATCATCACCGGCAGATAGTAGAAGGGCGGACGCTGCCACGAAAGGTCGATCACCCGGCCGCAGAACAGCAGCGTGCCGTTCCAGCGGGAAAAGCTGTAGGAGTTGCGCAGCACGTAGGTCAGGTATGCCGCCGGATCCCGAAGCAGCGCCGGGGTCAGCAGCACATAGCAGCACAGGGAGCCCAGCACCGCTGCAGTCACCGCCCGCCATGTCCGGCGGGAAAAGCGCTTTTCCACAATCAGCGACAGGAGCGCCATGCCGCCGCACAGGACGCTGACCGCCCCGCCGATGATGCGGGTGTTGGTGCAGAAGCCCGCCGCCAGCGCAAAGCACAGCGCCCGGCCCGTCGTGGGCTTTTCCCGCAGGCGAAGGGACTGCCACAGCACCACAGCCGTCAGGTCCATCAAAGCCGCGTCCTTGTTGTTGTAATGCCCCTGCGCGAACAGCCGGGGACAGCACAGCGCCAGCAGCACCACCGCCGCGGCCAGCAGTCTGGGAAGACCCATCCGTCGGCAGATGGCGTACAGGGCGTACAGGCCCAGCGTAAAGAGCGCCCACGTCCAGACGCGCCACCAGTGGGTCATCTGCTGCTCCGTCACGTTGGGATCGCAGGCCAGCGGCGCAAGAGGATAATAGGCCGAGCTGTTGTGATCCATTTCGATGCTCTGGGAAAGGGGCGTAACGCCCATGGCGCTGAGCGCCTGATGAAAGCCCGTTTCAAAGGGCAGAATTTCGCCATATTCCATCAGGGCCATGCGGTAAATGTTGATCTCGCCCTTTTCATCCCAGTAGCGGCCGTAGTCGTCCACCGTCCACAGGCCCAAACAGAAGATCAGCGTAAACAGCAGCGCAATGCCCGCCCGGCCCATCTGCCGGCGGGTTTCAGGCCGAGTCATACGGCACATGACTTTCCTCATTCGTCTTGCTCCTTTGTCTCTTAGCGATGGCGGTCAATGCGCATCAGCGTGCGTCCGTAGGCGCGGATGACCACGGCTTCTTCCTGCGCCTCCGACGGCTCCCACCCGCTGAACAGGGTGTAGGTGGGATTGGACAGCACGTATTCCTCGCCGTCAGGCTCCTCCGCCATGCTGAAGCGTTCCCGAAGGCCGGGTTCCATCACGTAAAGAGCATTTTCCAGCCCGGCCTGCGCCCAGAGGTCGGCGGGGGCGATAACGATCTTGCCGTCCGTCTGCCCGGCCAGCGTTTCCAGCGCGTTCAGCACGCTCACATTCCAGTAGTCCCGTTCCAGATCGTCCTGCCCGGTCAAAAGCCGGACGAGGGGCTGCTCATAGGCGTACTGGTACGGATGCTGGGTAACGATGCCCACGCCCGTCAGCGCCATGCACAGGCTCAGCAGGACGGTCAGCAGGCGGCGGGCCAGCCGTTTGCCCGCCATCAGCCGGTACAGGCCGTGAAGCCCGTAGGCCGCCAGCACCAGCATGGGTCCGTAGAGAAAGTAGAAATGCCGCCAGCCATTGTACACCGTGGCCCCGGTCATGACAGCCGCCCCCAACGGCAGCAGCCACAGGAGGGTGCAGAGCAGCAGTCCCAGCGCCCGGTCGCTGCGCCCAATGCCCTTTTTCCAGCTTTTCAGCGCCCCCAGCTGACCGGCGGCGCACAGAAACAGCACCCACAGCGGCGTGGTCGCTGCGATCATGTAGGGCAGGTAAACCCGTGGAAGCCGGTCTTTTCCCAGCAGATAGGTCTGGCCCCGGAAACGGACGTAATTCTTCCACCGGCTGAAATCCAGCGCGTTTTCCACAAGATAACGAAAAAACGCCAGCGGTTCCCGCCAGAGGGCCGGCGTCAGCAGCGCGTAAAACCCGATAAACCCGAAAAACGCCGCCAGTCCCGCCGCCCAGACCCGCCGCCCGCCGTTATGGCAAAGCAGCTGCCGCAGCAGGACAAACAGCGCGCACAGCCCCCAGAGGGCAAAGCCGATCACCTTCATGTTGGCGCAGAAGGCTCCCGCCAGTGCAAAAAGCAGCCCCCGCCAAACGCCGGGGCGCGCCATCAGCCGAAGAGCCGTCCACAGTACGCAGAGGGTCAGTACCATGAGCACGGTATCTTTGTTGTTGTAGTGGCCCTCCGCAAAAAAGCGGGGGCTGAGAAGAAGAAAACAGACTGCCGCCACGCTGACGGCCCGGGAAAGCTCCAATTCCCGGCAGCAGCCGTACAGCGCCAGCGCGCCCAGCGTGAACAAAGCCCAGCACCACAAGTGCCAGAGGAGCATCCGGCTGTGCTCGGTGATCGTCGTGTCCATCACCACGCCCGCCAGCGGATAAAACGCCGCCGCGCCGTGATCCCGTTCGATGCTTTCGCTGATGGGCAAAAGCTCCGAAGTGGTTCCGTTGCCCTGCTCCTGCCAGAATGCAAACGCGCTTTCCTCCGCTCCCACCGCCCGGGCATACTCCCACAGATTCATCCGCAGGATGTCCATTTCCAGCCGTTCGTCCCACGGACGGCCATATTGGGGCGCCGTCACAAGCCCCAGAACCAGCACCAGCAGGAAAAACAGCGGTATCAGCCAGCGGGGAAGGGTTCTTTTCAGCATAACCGGCTCCTTTCACGCAGAAAGCGGTCGTTCGTCAAGGGAGAAACGCTCCAAATAGAAACAGCGTCTCTGCACCTCCGCTTTGACCTCTTCGGGTCAAGACGGGCCAAAGCAGAGACGTTGTTTCGTTTTCTAAAACCACTAGGGGAACGGGGAAAAAGAGGTCATTCCAATTTGTAGGGTGTTCCGTCTCTCTCCGCTGACCGTGTTCAAACGGCGCTGCCCCCTGTGCGAGCCGTGACCACTTCCGGGGCACAGCGACTTGTTTCAGCCAACTTGCAGGAAAACACACCAGACGGGCGAGCCGCGAGGCCCGTTGCCGAGCGGCGGTAAAACCCCGGCCAACTGGCATGTCCCACGAGCACCCTGCGCGGCTACGCCGCGCAGAGATGGGTGCAGGGCTTTAGTCCTGCTGCGGCTCGCCGATGGCGATTTTTTTGCCTTCGGGCTTGGGCTCTTCGTGGAGCTTCGGCAGATTGATGGTCAGAACGCCCTTGTCGTAGTCGGCCTTGATGCCGTTTTCATCAATGCCTTCCAGGTTGAAGCTGCGTTCCACGTGACCGCAGCGGCGCTCGCTGTAGACGTAGTTCTTCTTTTCTTCCTTCTTTTCGTTGTTCACGTCGGCACTGATGGTGAGGACGCCGTCCTTCACTTCCAGATTGATGTCCTTCTTGTCAATGCCGGGCAGGTCGGCTTCCAGCACGTATTCGTTCTCTTCCTCGTGAACGTCCACGTTCATGGTGGGCAGGTTGGACGAATCATTGAAGAACTCCCGCATCATGGGGTCGTTGAACAGAGAAGGCATCATAGGGCTCAAATGGGCGCGGCGGTAAGGGATCATCTTATACATAAGTCATCCTCCTAACAAATCGGGTGAAAATCGTTAAAAATTTCTGTTCCCGGGGGATCGGGTCTCTCTCCTGTTCCCCCTTGGAACAATGATAGTATAACACAAGGTCAAAGAAAGTCAAATAATTCGAAATTCTGATGAAAGTCAAAGAAGGTCAATAATCAAGATAAGACCATCCAATATATCGCCTTTTTCTCACTGATTTTGATTATTTTGCGTTTTTTCGTCGCTTTTTGCGTTTTTCAGAAAAAAGTTTTCTGTTGTGCACAAAAGCGTTCCGGGAAAAGCCGCTTTTCTCCCGGAACGCTTCTTCCAGCCGCTTGGCTCAGGCGCTCATCTCGCCCCCGCCGGTCTGCACCATAAGCAGAATCTCCAGCTCTTCGCCGGTGTTTCCGTCCAGATAGACCCGAAATTCCTGATCGTCCCGATAGCCGGTCAGCTCGTAGCAGAGCCGTTCCTCGTTCCGGTAGGGGATCACGCACAGGCGCACGTTCTTCACCTTCAGCCGGTCGCCCGCCCGCTGCCGGGCCTGCGTTTCCGTCAGAGCAGGGGAAAGCCCGGTGCGGACGGTGTGGTTCATCAGGTAGTTGTTGGCCTCCATGCCTACAATCTCGCCCGTGTCCATCCGCACCTGCACCTTGACCAGATCGGGATAGAGCAGCACGCCGTCCTGCAGGGCCACGAAATTGATAACGGCCAGTCCGTCGTAGAGCTGATAGTGATTCTGCTCCATCTCGCCGTATCCGTGGGCGGTCAGAAAGGCTTCTCCCCGGCGGATGCATTCTTCCGCCGTCAAGCTTTGGGCAAAGGAAGCGTGCTCCGGCACCATCCATAACAGATGCCCGCCCTTTTTCGTGACCTCGCAGGTCAGCACCGTATGGTCGTTCAGGGTCAGCACCACGCCGTAGCTGGCCAGCGTTCCGCCGGTTTCCGCCCCGGAAACGGCGCTTTTCACCCGCTGAGCGCCCACGTAATTTTTCGCCAGCTCGATGGCTTTCGCCCCGTCAATGACCTCCGTGCCCAGCGCCTTGGGCTCGCCGAAACGGCGCGCGTCGGAAAACGCGCCGTCGTAGATCATGGTGGGATACTCCATGCCGTTGTCCGGCTCGGCCACGCCCTCCAGCGGACGCTCTTCCTTCGAAGCCTCTTCATAAAATACGCTGCCGGAAACGGCCATGCGCAGGCTTTCCTGCACCATTGCATTCTGGGCCAGCGCGATCTGGCTCGTTAATTGGGAACACTGGCCCCGAAGCGTTTCCAGCAGGGTCAGCTGCTCCTCCGTCAGGGCTTCTCCCTGCGCCATCTGAATACAAAGCTGAGCGGCGTATTCCGCCAGCTGATTGCAGAATTTCAGCGTATCGCTCATGGCCTGATGGGACAGGGGCAGGGCGGACAGTCCCGCCAGCACGCTTTCCGCCTGACGGCTCACGCCGGAAAACAGCTCGGCCAGCGTGCCGGGCTCCGAAGCGACTCCGGCCTTGGTCAGCTTGAGATCGATGGCCTGCAAGTGCTCCTGCGCCTCGTACAGGCGCTGCTGATAGCCCTCTTCTACCACCTCCCGGGCCTGATCCCGTTCGGCGCGGTATTGGACGGCCACAAAGATCAGCACGGCGGCGCAGACAGCTGCCAGCGCCGCCCACAGGCCGTATTTGCGAATGTTTGTCTGTTTCATGGTTTTCTTCCTTCTATATTCATTGGATGAAGTGAATGTACGAAGTTAAGACAATGCCGCACAAATGAGGTGGCGCGATAACGAGTGCATTTTTTGTCAGACGCAATGGCAAAACTCGAAGGTTTACTGGAGGTAAATCGAGAGTTTTGCAAGCAGCGGATGGCGGAAAATGCATCGCTAGCGCCGCTGCCGAATTGTGCGGTATTGCCTTAAATGGCGAAATTGTGCTTGCCGATGGAAAGCTGCACCGTGCGGGTCCAGATCCAGCCGTTGGTGGCGGTGGACGGATTGTAGTAATACAGACACCCGCCGGTGGGATCCCAGCCGTTAAGCGCGTCCTTGGCCGCCCGGATGCTGTCGGAATCGGGGGTCAGGTTGATCTGCCCATCGTACACCGCGTCGAAAGCCCCGGCCTGATACACTACCCCGGCGATGGTATTGGGAAAGGACGGACTTTTGACCCGATTCAGCACCACCGCCGCCACGGCGACCTTCCCCACATACGGCTCTCCCCGGGCCTCGCCATGCACCAGCCGGGCCAGCAGGTAGCTGTCGCTTTCCTGATAGGCCGAAGCGGAGACGGCCGAGCCCAGCGAGATCCCCAGCGCCGCCGCCGTGGACGCGCCCACCACGCCGTCCACGTTCAGACCGTTTTTCCGCTGGAACCACACCACCGCGTCATAGGTGGCCTTGCCGAAAATGCCGTCGGCGCTGCCGGTCATATATCCGTACTGAATCAGCTTCTGCTGCACCTTCCGCACGTCCTCGCCCTTGCTTCCCCAAGCTACCTGCGCATCCGCGTGGGCAAACGCCAGCATCAGGGCAAAGGTCAGAAGCGCCGCCGCCAGCTGCAGGCAGAATTCCCGGCCATCGAAGGGCCTTTCCGGCGCGCCGGTAATCAGGGTGCGAAGGTGGCTGCGTATTTTCTGAACAAGGGACTGGAAGCCCGTTTTTAGCTGCTGAGAAGGAATTTTTTTCATTTCGGACAGTTTCATTTTCATCGCCTCCGGCCGGTCGGTTTTCCCGCGTCAGGGCGGGCCGCCTTTACAGGGGGAAGTATGTAACAAAACAGGGTGAAATATACATTTTTCCTTGACGTTGCCCGCCGGATTCCTTACAATAAAGGATAAGACAGAAGGTTTCTGATTGAATGGACTGCCGCCCCCCGGACGGGGCTTTCAAAAGCTGCGGACATGCCTGCGGAGCGCTTCTGCCGGGCGGGCGGCTCTGATCGGTCCCGGCCCTGATGGAGGGAGGCTTTTTCATGTCCTTTTCATCGGATTGCAAAAAGGAGCTTTGCCTCCTGAACCCCGAAAAACCCTGCTGCCGCATGAGCGAGCTTTCGGCGCTGTATATGACGCTGGGCAGCCTGAACCTGCTGGGCCGGGGCAAGCTGAGCGTTCAATTCACCGGCGAAAGCATGGCGGTCGCCCGCCGGGTCTATACCCTTCTTCAAAAGGGGCTGAACCTTTCGCCTCAGATTCACTACGTATCCACGGCACACTTCGGCGGCACCCGGAAATGTGTGCTGACGCTGGGGCCGACCCAGACGCCGGATTTTCTGTCCGCGCTGGGCATGATGACCGTCGGTGAGGGCGGCGAGACCACCCTGCGCTCCACCTCTCCCCGGGTGAACCTGAACCGTTCCTGCTGCGTGCGGGCGTTTCTGCGGGGCGCCATGCTGGGCGGCGGCACCATGACCAACCCGGAACAGGGCTATCATCTGGAGCTGGGCTACCGGGACGAGACCTTCCGGGACTGCGCGGCCAAGTGCCTGCAGCGGGTGGGCCTGCCCATTCACCAATCCTCCCGAAAGGGAAAGGATTTTCTGTATCTGAAGCAGTCCGACCAGATCGTCACCTTTCTGACCGCCGTGGGCGCGCATCAGGCGGTGATGGAGATGGAAAATCTGCGCGTGCAGCGGCAGGTGCTCGGCTCGGTGAACCGGGCCATGAACTGCGACAGCGCCAACCTGCAAAAGCAGATGAACGCCAGCGGCGAACAGCTTCGGGCCATCGAACGGCTGGCGAAGCAGGACGGGCTGAAGGGCCTGCCCAAAGCGCTGCAGGAGATCGCCGTTGCCCGCCTCAACGCCCCGGATCTGACGCTGGAGCAGCTGGGGCAGACGCTGGATCCGCCCCTTGGCAAAAGCGGCGTCAACCACCGCATGCGCCGCCTGATGGAATACGCTGCCGAATTGCCGGAAACCCCGGAAACATCAAAAGAAACCCAATAACGACACGCCGCATGACGGAAACAAGCGGCCGGAAACGAGGAAATCCCCATGAGAAAAGAAATGCTGAACCTGAAAACCATGCGCCCCATCAACCGGGAAATCGCCGCGCAGGTCGCTACGCTGGCTTCCCGATACGATTGCACTTTCGTAATGGAGTTTGCCAACTCCATCGTCAATATGAAAAGCATGCTGGGTTTGCTCAGCCAGATGCTCCCCATGAACGACACCGTTGCCCTTCGAACCGAAGGCGACGGCGAAAACGAAGCCATGGACGCCATGCTGAAGCTGGTGAAGAAATTTGAAAAATAAGAAGCGGGCATAAGATGAAGAAAAACGGCTTTTCCCGGCGGAAAAACCCGCCCGGAAGGGACGGCTTCCCGCTGCCTTTTTTTCGGGAGCGCCTGTTGAAAACGGTTCGGAAAAAATATGGAAGCGATTCCCAAACCCTTTGCCGCAAAAAGAAAAAGGTTTTCCATACTCGCTTTTCCACAGCCTGTGGAAACGTGGAAAACCGATGGGAATCCGCAAAAGCAGACAGGGTTTTTGCCGATTATTTCCCCCAAAAAGGCAGGAAAAAACCCCGTTCAGAGAGAATTTTGGAAAGAAGAGCTTTTCAGGACGCTGACATGACCTGCCAAAAGCCCTTCCCAACTTGCCGAAGCGGGGCGAGCCGTGGAAAACGTGGGGAAATCCTCCTTCTTTTCCACGGGGATTCCATGGGGATTTTCCCTTTGCGGAAAAGGGATTGACCCGCTTTTCCACGGTTTCCACAGCCCCTACTACTACTACTACTGAAATTTATTACTACTACATCGGATTGGATCGGAGGTTCCGAAATGAAGTTTGAATGTTCCGCCCAAGATTTGTTCTACGGCCTGCAAAACGCCACCCGGGCTTTAAGCTCCCGCCCGGCCATGCAGATTCTGGAAGGCGTGCTGCTCTCCTGCGATGAGGACGGCGTGTTGCTGCAATGCTCCGACGGCTCCCTGAGCATCAAGACCCAGGTAGCCGCCACCGTGGCCGAGCCCGGTCAGGTCATTCTGCCCGGCCGTCTTCTGACGGAGATCGTCCGCAAGCTGCCCGAGGGCACCGTTACCTTTACCATGAACGAAAAAATGGCCGTGACCATCCGCTGCGGCCAGAGCCGCTCCACCATCACCGGCGTAGCGACCGACGAATTCCCCCAGATGAAGGATCTGTCCGGCACCTTCGCCCTTCACTTCCCCCAGGGCAAGCTGAAGGACATGATCTCCAAAGTGACCTTTGCCATCGCCGTGCAGGAAAGCCGTCAGGCCCTGACCGGCTGTCTGATGGAGGTCAGCCGCACCGAGCTGCATCTGGTGGGTCTGGACGGCTTCCGTCTGGCCCTGCAGCGCTACCACGGCGACTTCGTGCTGCCGGACGATAAGGAAGAGATCAAGGCGATCATCCCCGGCCGGGTCATGACCGAGCTGACCCATATCATGGAAGACACCGACGAAATGGCCACCTTCCATCTGGACAATACCCATATGATGGCCGTCATTGGCAACACCACCGTCGTAACCAGCCTGCTGGCCGGCGAATACATCAACTACAAGCAGATTCTGCCCACCTCCTGGCAGACCCGCGTGACCGTCAAGCGCAAGGAGCTGCAGGACGCTATCGAGCGCGCCAGTCTGATGGCCAAAGAGGGAAAGAACAATCTGATCCGCATGAAAGCCTCTCAGGGCTCCCTGACCATCACCTCCAACAGCGAAATGGGCGACGTTCGGGAAGAAATGGAAGCCCATCTGGAGGGCGTGGATATCGAGATCGCCTTCAACAGCCGCTACATCAGCGACGTGATCCGCAACGTGGACGAAGAATGCTGCACCCTGAGCATGAATACGCCCGTCAGCCCGTGCGTGATCTGCCCCATGGACGGGGACGGCTACCTCTATTTGGTGCTGCCGGTTCGCGTGTACAACTGAGGCGCGGCCAATGGATGATTTGAAGTACACCACCGCCAGCAACATCATCAACCTTCGCCAGAAGGCGGGCATGACGCAGTCCGAACTGGCGGGGCTGATCAACTATTCCGACAAATCCGTCTCCAAATGGGAGCGGGCCGAGGCGGTGCCGGACGCTTATGTGCTCAAAAAAATGAGCGAGATCTTCGGCGTGACGGTGGACTACCTGCTCAGCCCCCACGACGGCTGGGATCAGGATCCCCGGCAGAAAAAGCCGCTCTACAGCAATCAGGTCATTATCCTTCTGTCCGTGACAGGCGTCTGGATGCTGGCGCTGATTCTGTTCATCACCCTGTGGCTGCTGGGCAATCTGGTATGGATCATTTTTATCTATGCCATTCTTTTCTCCATGCTGGTGCTGCTGGTGCTCAACTCCGTTCTGGAGCAGGGGAGGCACAACTATCTGATCATCGGCGCGCTGGTCTTTTCCATCGTAGCGTCGCTGTACTTCTCTTTCCTGTATTTCGGAAAGCAGAACTACTGGCAGCTGTACCTGCTGCTGGCCCCGGCCTGGCTGGTGGTTTTTCTGACCTCCCGCCTGCGGAAGCGGCCGGAAAAAGAACAGAAATCATAAAAACATACGAAAAGCGCCCTGCGGAAGCTGCTCCGCAGGGCGCCGCTGTTGGATTCGACCGGTTGACACGCCCGCTATTCGTGATATAATAACGGCAGGAAGGGATGACGCAGTGGTTGGCTTCTCCCCTCCCTTAAGTGAGTTGAGACGCCCTCCAGTTAGCGCTGGGTGGCGTCTCTGCTTTTATTTATCGCGGTTGTTGATCAGTAAAGAAGCAACAAGAGTGATTATCATGATAACGATGGACAACATTTCGAAGTCAGTCATCATGCTCACCCCCTTTTGTAAAAAAGAGAGCGGAAAAGCGAACGCCATCTTTGACCTTCCTGCCGGAAGCATGGATGCTTCAGTGGCATTGTAGCACAGCCCATGGCGAGCGTCAATCGGGACGGTTGACACGCCCGCTATTCGTGATATAATAACGGCAGGAAGGGATGACGCTTTTGGTGTGGCTTCTCCCCTCTTGATGAGATGAGACCCGCCATCACAGTTAGCGCTGGATGACGGGTCGGCTTTTTTTATTTCTTCTCGCTATGCAAAAGAGCAACGACGAGGGAAATGATCATGAGAACGATCGAAAGCATTTCGAAATCACTCATGTTCTCACCCCCTTTTCATTGGTACAAAAAGAGGGCATCAGCCAAGCGTCATCCTGTTCCTTCCTGCCGGAAGCATGGATGCTTCAAGGGCATTGCAGCACAGCCCATGACGAGCGTCAATCACGATGGGCCGTCCATTGGCCAAAGTATTTATTGTATCCAAAAAGGAATTGTGTTATGCTCTTTGGGATGAGCATTCCAAGGAGGAAACAACGGATGGAGAATCCCAGTGTGATTTTCGGCGAAAACTGCTTTGACGATTCAGTAATGCAAAGCCGCCTGCCCAAAGAGATCTATCAGGCGCTGCGGCGGACGATTGAGGAAGGCCGTTCGCTGGATCCCAATCTGGCGGGCGTGATCGCCAACGCCATGAAGGACTGGGCGCTGGAAAAAGGCGCGACCCACTACACCCACTGGTTCCAGCCCATGACCGGCGTGACCGCTGAAAAGCACGATTCCTTTATTGGAACGCCGAAAAACGGCAAGGTGCTGTGCGAATTCAGCGGCAAGGAGCTGGTCTGCGGCGAAACGGACGCCAGCTCGTTCCCTTCGGGCGGTCTGCGTGCTACCTTCGAGGCCCGGGGCTATACCACGTGGGATCCCACCAGCTACGCCTTCGTCAAGGATGAGACCCTGTACATCCCGACGGCCTACTGCTCCTACGGCGGACAGGCGCTGGACAAGAAAACGCCGCTGCTGCGCTCCATGCAGGCTTTGAATAAGCAGGCTCTGCGCATTCTGCGCTTATTCGGCAATCAGACCGCCGTGCGGGTGTATCCCACCGTGGGCACGGAGCAGGAATATTTCCTGATCGACAAAGCTCTTTATCTCAAACGGCCCGATCTGATCGTGACCGGGCGCACCCTGTACGGAGCCAAGCCGCCCAAGGGACAGGAATTGGACGATCATTTCTTCGGGGCGATCAAGCCGCGGGTTCACGCCTTCATGCGGGAGCTGGACGAGGAACTCTGGAAGCTGGGCGTACTGGTCAAGACCGAGCATAACGAGGTCGCTCCCTCCCAGCACGAGCTGGCGCCCATCTTCAGCACGGTGAATATCGCCGCCGACCATAACCAGCTCACCATGGAGATCATGAAAAAAGTGGCCGACCGCCACGGCATGGTGTGCCTTCTGCACGAGAAGCCCTTCGGCGGGGTCAACGGCAGCGGCAAACACAATAACTATTCCCTTTCCACCGATACGGGCGTGAATCTGCTGGAGCCCGGCGATACTCCCAGCGAGAACGCGCAGTTTTTGCTGTTCCTGTCTGCCATTCTTGCGGCTGTGGACGATTATCAGGATCTTCTTCGGGTCACGGTGGCCTACGCGGGCAACGATCACCGTCTGGGCGCCAACGAGGCCCCGCCGGCCATTATTTCCGTCTTTCTGGGCGATGAACTCAACGAGATCATTGAATCCATCGTCAACGCCTCCAAATATGAGAGCCATCAGCGGGATCAGATGCGGCTGGGCGTACACATCCTGCCCAAGTTCCCCAAGGATTCCACCGACCGCAACCGCACCTCGCCCTTCGCCTTTACGGGCAACAAGTTTGAGTTCCGTTCGCTGGGCAGCAGCCAGAGCGTGTCCGGCCCCAATGTGGTGCTGAACACCATCATCGCCGATACCCTGATGCATATGGCCGACGAGCTGGAAAAGGCGGAGAACTTCACATCCGCCGTGGATGAGCTGATCCGCCGCACCCTGCGGGAGCACATGCGCATCATTTTCAACGGCAACGGCTACGATGCCTCCTGGGTGGAGGAAGCCGCCCGCCGGGGCCTTCTGAATCTTTCCAGCACGGTGGACGCGCTGCCCTATTACATCCATCAGAAAAATCTGGATGTGTTCGAGCGGCAGAAGGTATTCAGCGCGCAGGAGGTTCACAGCCGCTACGAAATCAAGCTGGAAAACTACGTCAAGGTCATCGATATCGAGGCCCTGAGCATGCTGGATATTGCCCGCCGGATGATCCTGCCCGCGGCCATTGCCTATTCCGGCGCGGTGGCGCAGGAAGCCGTGCAGAAAAAGCAGCTCTGTCCCGCGCTGCCTCTGGAAGCCGAGACCCGGCTTCTGACCGATATTCAGCGGCAGATGAACCGGCTGACGAAGGGCTGCGACAGCCTGCAAAGCGCACTGAACGAAATCGCGCCGGTTCAGGACACACTGGAAAAGGCGCAGGCCACCCGGGATCGGATCGTGCCCGCCATGGCGGAGCTTCGCGCCGCCGGAGACCTGCTGGAAACCATGGTAGGCGCCGATTACTGGCCTATGCCCACCTATCAGCAAATGCTGCAGGGCTGAAAAAGAGAAGAAAAGAGAAAAGAAGAAAAGAAAGAAGAAAAGAAGAAACCGCCGCCACGGACGCATTTTTCGTCCATGGCGGCGGTTTTAGAGTGTCCAAAAGGAAAGTTCCGATTCAGCAGGCGCTTGTTTTTCTTTCTTTGGCGCGTCTTTGCCTTAAAAGGGGCCGGTTTGCCGCCGCCCTGCTATGCCGATTCATTCTTTGCCTTAGCTTCGTTATTTTCAGGGCACTGGGCAAGTAGCTGCTTTTCCAGTGCGGTTTGTCTGGCCAAAATGGCATTGACCTTATCATAGAGATCTTCGATCATAATTTCGGTTTTCAGATTGACTTTATAGTCGTTTTCCGCTCTGCGGCGGTCTTTTTCTTCCTGCCGGTTCTGACTCATCATAATCAGCGGCGCCTGAATGGCCGCGACGCAGGACAGCACCAGATTCAACAGAATGAAGGGATACGGGTCAAAAGCTCTGCTGGCCAGCACGGCATTGACTACCATCCATAGCACTAAGCCGCCGGTGAACGAAAAGATGAAAGCCCAGCTTCCCGCAAAACGGGCGATAGCATCTGCGGCGCGCTGTCCCAGCGTATCCTTCCCTTTTTCTTCCGATGGATTGACGGAGACCCGGCTGTCCGCCAAAAGCGCCAGCACTTCCTCGTCCGTCATATCCCGGCGGATGTCCTTCAGCACTTCTTTCAGCAGTTTCCGATTCTCTTTCATAGGCCAAACCCTCCTTCTGTACAGGCGTTGGTTTTATCATAGCAGAATGTTCCGGCCTTTTCAAGCAGACCCAAAAGGCGGCAATGCTAGGGCAGCATTTTCTTTCCCATCATTCCAAAAGTCCAATGGAAAGGGAAACTGCGGCATTTGATGCGTCCATGCCGGATTCGGAAACAGACAACAGCCCCTTCGGATCCCGCTCATAATCAGAAAACGGTTTGCCGAAGAGGCTGTTGGCGTTTGACTGTTCCTCGTGAGGGCTTTCCCAGCCCCCGAGCGGTTATTCCTCCAGATTCTCGTCCGGTTGATGAAAAACCAGAATGCCTTTGGCGGAACCGGTGATGGCAAATGTTACCAATTCCCAACCGTCCCGTTCCATTTCATTCGCCGTATCTTCTACCTCAGCAGCCATGATCTTTGCCTTTGGCGCGTAATCGACCACAACGGTTTTGTAAGCCATGTCCATGCCTCTTTTCTTAGCTGTGTTTTCAGTGCCCATCTTTTCTTTACCAGAGAAACCGAAAGAGAGCTATCGTACTAAGGCAAAATGTTTGTAAAAGATAAGGCAATGCCGCACCCTGAAAAGTGCGCAGCACCGAGGACAGCCCGAAGTCCGAGTAGTGTCTGAATCTGAAATAGAGAAACAAAATGGAGAGACTCAAGGCAAAATGACCGTTTTGCCGTTGCGGGGGCCGGGCAGGAAGGCCGTGCCGATGTCGCTCAGGGCTACCCGGTCGCTGATGAGGTCGTGCAGGTTCAGCCGCCCGGAGGCGATGATCGCCGCAGCCCGGCCCTGGGTGTCCGGGTTGACGTAGGAGGTCTTGATGGTCAGCTCCTTCTTGAAGGCCTGGAAGGGATAATAGGGGATGGCGCAGTCCGGGTCGGTCAGGCCGAAGATCATGGCCGTGGCGGCCTTTCCCGCGTATTCGATGGCGTACTGCACCGTCTCGGGACGGCCCACGCATTCGATGGTCACGCGGATGTCGTCAAAGCCGTTTCGGGCAAGCTCCGCCTTCACATCGTCCTTCAGGGGGTTCAGCACCAGATCGGCCCCCAGCCTCCGGGCCAGCTCAAAGCGCTTTTCATTGGGCTCCAGCACCACAGTCCGCACCGCGCCGCTGAGCCGCGCCAGCTGCAGCATCATCATGCCGATGGTGCCGCCGCCGATAATCATCACCGTGTCGCCGGGCTGGATGCCGCACAGGTCGATGCCGTGCAGGGCGCAGGCCACCGGCTCGCACAGGGCCGCTTCCTCAAAAGGCACGCCCTCCGGCACCTTGAACACCTGCCGCTCCAGCACGGCGCAGTATTCGGCAAAGCCGCCGTCGTAGTTCACGCCGGTGGCGGCCATGGAATCGCAGAAATGGGGATTGCCCCGGCGGCACTGGTCGCATGCGTCGCAGGAGATGTTGGGGTTCACGGTCACGTGGTCGCCCACTTTGACCCGGGTGACGGCGCTGCCCACCTGTGTGACCACGCCGCTGAATTCGTGCCCCAGAATCACCGGCGGATTGCATTCCGTCGCGCCCTGCGCGCCGCCGTAAATGTGTACGTCCGTGCCGCATACGCCGCAGGCTTTGACCTGAATCAGCACCGACTCCGGCCCCACCGCCGGCATGGAATAGTGCTCGTCCACCCGAATGTCGCCTTTTCCGTAGAATACCGCTGCTTTCATGAAATGATTTCCTCCTTTTCAGCGGGCAGGGGACATGCCCCTTCCCGTTTTCTCCGTTATTCTTCGATTTTGGGCCGCCCGTGTTCCAGAATGCGGCGGGCCATTTCCTTGCTGATGCCTTCCACCTGACAAAGCTCGTCCTCCGTGGCGCTAAAGACGGCCTTCACGCTCTTGAAATGGCGGATCAGCTCCGTCTGGCGCTTGGGGCCGATGCCCTCGATGGAACTCAGCTCGCTCTGGATGCTGTTTTTGCCGCGAAGGGCCCGGTGGTGGGTGATGCCGAAGCGGTGAGCCTCGTCGCGGACGTACTGCACCAGATGCAGGGCGTTGGAGCGCCGGTCCAGCACGATGGGGTCGGGCTTTCCGGGCAGGTAGATTTCTTCAAATCGCTTGGCCAGGCCGAACATGGGCACGCTGGCTCCCGCTTCTTCCATGGCCCGGTGAGCGAACAAAAGCTGCTCCGGGCCGCCGTCGATGAGCACCACGTCCGGCAGGGTGGAGAAGCGCCCGCCCGGCCCGGGCAGGCCCTGCTCCTCCCGCTCGTGCTTTTCCTGCAGGCCGTGGGTGAAGCGCCGCCCGATGACTTCCGCCATGGAGGCAAAGTCGTTGGCTCCCTCCACGGTCTTGATACGGAAGTGGCGGTATTCCTTTTTGGCGGGCATGCCGCCCTCGAACACCACCATGCTGGCCACGCTCAGAATGCCCTGCGTGTTGGAAATATCATATCCCTCGATGCGCCGGGGCAGATTGGGCAGGTGAAGAGCCTCCATCAGCTCCTTCATGGCCAGCGTGGTGCGCATGTATTTGACCTGCTCGCTCTGGTAGTGATGATCCAGCGCGTTCTGGGCGTTCTTCTGCGCCAGCTTGACCAGCTCCAGCTTGTCGCCCCGCTGGGGCACGGTCAGCGTGACCGCGCCGCCCTTGCGCAGCCGGAGCCACTCTTCCAGCTCGTTCACCGGCTCGGGAAGGGTCTGCACCAGTACGTTGCGGGGGATCAGATGCTCGTCGTCGTAATACTGGGTCAGGAATTGACTCAGGATCTGGGCAGGCTCTTCGCCGCCGCAGCCCTCCATCAGAATGGAGCGCCCTTCTTCCATGCGTCCGCCCCGGATGTGGGTCAGCTGCACCATGGCGTCCTGCTCGTTCAGCGCCACGGCCAGCACATCCTGCTCCACATCTTTCGTCTGAATGGCGTGCTGGCGTTCCATCAATCCCTGAATATCATAGAGCTTGTCCCGCAGCTCGGCGGCGCGTTCGTACTCCATCCGCTGGCTGGCGGCGATCATTTCCTTTTGCAGCTCGAACACCAGCTCCCGGCTGTCGCCGTTGAGGAAGGCCACCACCCGCTTTAGGATGGCGGCATAGTCTTCTTCGGAGATCAGGCCCGCGCAGGGGGCCTTGCATTCGCCCACCTGATGGTGCATGCAGGGCCGCCTGGGCGATTTCAGGGGCAAGGTCAGGCTGCAGGTGCGCAGGGGGAAGAACCGCCGCACCTCGTCCATCACCTGCCGCACCGCCGTAGCCCCGATATAAGGCCCGAAGTACTTGGCGCCGTCATGGCTGTCCATCCGCCGGGCCAGCGTCAGCCGGGGATAATGCTCGTGAAAGTCGATGCGCAGATAGGGATAGTGCTTGTCGTCCTTCAAAAGAATATTGTAGAAGGGCTTGTGCTTCTTGATGAGGTTGCATTCCAGCGTCAGGGCTTCCAGATTGGTCTGGCACAGCATCAGGTCGAAATCATCCACCCGGCTGACCATGGCCGCTACCTTGGGGGTGTGGCTGCCGTGAAAATACTGCCGCACCCGGTTTTTCAGGTTGACGGCCTTGCCCACGTAGATGATCTCCCCGCCGCTTTTCATGATGTAGCAGCCCGGGCTTTCCGGCAGGAGCCGGATCTTTTCCTGCAAAATGTCATTCATGGGGAAGCTCTTCCTTCTTTCCGCGGGTATACCGCCGCCAGACAGGCCACGCAAACGCCAGCCCCATCACCAGATAGACGATCATCACCGCCGCCCGCTGCATCAGCGAGGCCGCTACGCCGCTCTGGAATAGGGCGCCCATCTGACTGGCCGCCACGCCCAGCACGGCTTCCTTCAGGCCGATGTTGCCCGGAACGATGCTCAGAACCGTGCTCAGCCAGCTCAGGCTGTTGTACAGAAGCACCTGATGAAACGGCGAGGGCATGCCCACCGCCCGGAAGCACTCCATATACAGAAGGATCTGGAAGACGTTGTTGACGAGCAGGCACAGAAGCAGCTGACGCAGCATCTTCCGGCTGCGCAGAAGGGCGTTGAAGCCGGTGATCACGTCCCGGAGCAGCTTATGGTTCCGGACGAAGGCAGGCTGATGATCTTCCAGCCGAAGGGCCAGCCACAGAAACACGATGACGCCCGCAGCGCCCACGCCCAGCACCGCCCACAGAAGCAGGGGCCACTGGCCGTTCAGAAAACCCGCGCAAAGAAGCGCCGCCAGCATCTGCAAAAGGGCAAACATCACGCCGAACACCACGTTCCCGGCCGCCATGCTGACGCTTTTCACATACGCCAGCCCCTTGGCCCGCTTGTAATACGTGGCGGAAAAAATCAGGTCGGCCCGCATGGGCAGCACATAGGCGATGGCGTTGGCCACGAACACCACACCCATCCAGTCCACCAGATCCAGCGGAACGTCGTACACGCTTAAAATAATGCGGTGGTATACGCAGTTCATCACACAGCCGCACAGGGCAAATAAAATCAGCAGCGTGACCGTGCGCCCGTCCAGCGTGAGCAGGCCGCTCATTTCGTCCCAGTGGCGGTATACATACCAGCCCAGCAGACCTACCAGCACCACAAACAGCGCCATGGAGAGGAGCTTCTTCCAATTCTTAGGCAGCTTCATTGCTTCGCTTCTTTCTTCTTTCTCTTTCTCTTTTTTCTTCAAAACCTTGCCGCTGAACGCTGCTTTTGGAAAACGTGCTGCGGCGCAAGGCTCAGGGGCTCAGGAGGCTGCGCCTCCTGCACCTTCCCTTTTGGATTGCTTTTTATTTTCAGCATGCTTTCTCTTTTTCCTGCTCTTTTTCTCTGGCCCGTTTGGCCACGTCGTTGGTATCCGTCAGGTTGCGGTAGACCACGAACTTCTGGTACAGAAATTCCAGCACGAAATTGAGGAGCATGGTGAAGATCAGCACCAGATCCTCGTTCCAGCCCGCGTTGGTCAGGGCGCTGCCGCCCCAGGTGGACAGGGGCGTGAACACCGCGTAGAACAGCGCCACCAGCCCCATGGCCCGGGGCACGCTGGCGTCGCTGCGGAAGGTATAGCGGCGGTTGAAGGTGAAGTTCCACAAAACGCTCAGGCAAAGCGCCGTCAGGTAGCTTCCCCAGTAGGGCAGCTTCAGCGCCTTGGAAAGCAGCTCAAAGCTGACCAACTGAATGATGCCCGCGCTGGCGGAGAAAAGAGTGAACTTGACGGCCTGCCATGCTTCGGCCCGGGCGCTGTGTTTTTCGGACATGATTCCAGCCTTCTTTCCCAAAATGATTGCATTAGCAAAACAGGATCAGTATAACACAGAAAGCGCCGAAAGGCGAACACTTGCATCCTTTCCCGTGCAGGGATATAATAACAATGGAAAATTTCGAATTTCCGGGTTTTCGAATTTTTCAAATTTGATTGATTGCAAGAAACCGCGCCGCCCTTTCGTCTTTTTTGGGGGAGGCGGCGGAAGAAAGGTTGCCGCCATGCTGAAAAAGCAAACGAGAATGAGCCGGGGCAAAGCGACGCTGATCCTGATCGCCGTGCTGGCCGCGGCAGGCCTGCTGACGTGGGGGATTCTGTCCCTTGTGCAGGATGGTCAGACCACCGGCATCACCGCCAGCCGCCTGCCCTGCCCCTACGATGAAAACATCAAGGCCTTCGGCCATTCCGTGCTGTATTACGACGGCATGAGCATTCACTGCATGAGCGCCACGGGCGCGGTGCGCTGGTCTTTTCAGCTGGGAGCCAACGCGGGCTTTGACTGCGACGGCGAGCATATCGCCGCGTGGGTCGGCTCCACGGTCTATATTCTGGATCAGAACGGCAATTCCAGCTACAACGACAATCTGGGCGAGGAAGTGCAGTTCTGCCGCATCGGCAAGCAGTATCTGGGTGCGGTGGTGGGCGAAAGCGACACGCCCCGCCTGCTGGTGAAGGACCTGACCGGCTCTCACATGGACGAGGAGGCCGATGCGTACAAAAATCTGATTCTGCTGGATCTGGGCTTCTACGGCCCCAACGGCGAATACCTTTGGACGCTGGCGCTGGATGTGTACGGCACCGCCGCCAACAGCATCCTCAACACCTTCGAGGTGGGCAAGATGAACACCGGCGAGGTCTCCCTGGGCGAGAACATCACCTACCGGGTGCTTTACGACAACGGCACCCTGCGGGTCATCAACACCCGCAAGATGCGGGCCTTCAACTACCGGGGCACCGAGGATACGGCTCAGAGCGTGCTGGTGTACGGCTGGCGGCTTCTGGATGATGAAATTCCCGAGCGGGGCAACGCCCTGATGCTTTTCAGCCCGACCTCCCAGTCCGACAGCATTTACGACATCCGGGAGCTGCGGCTGATCTCCGGCTCCAGCGTGGACAAGCGCTACAGCCTGCCCGCCAGCTGCATCGGCGCGACGGTGTGGAACCGCACCATTTACGCCCTGTCCGCCACCCAGCTTCTGCGGGCCGGGCTGAACGACAGCCGGTTCACCACCTTCGACCTGCCCCTGCCCGGCGAGGCCACCCGGCTGGTGGATACCCTCAGCGACGGCCGCATCATCGTGGCCTGCGGCGAAGACGTTTATGTGCTGACGCTGCCCCGGGGCAATCTGATCAGCGGCGTGTGACCTTCCTGCTCTTCCGCTTTTTCATCGTTTTGGACCGCTCTATCACCGCTCTTTTTCAAAGGAGGAATGAAGCCTGAATCCCATTGATTTCGCAGCCCTTGCCATCATTCTGATCTGCGTGCTTTTCGGCCTGTACCGGGGCTTTATCCAGTCGGTGCTGAGTTTGGGCGGAAGCCTTCTGTCCATTGTAGGGTCGTTTCTGCTCTACCCCCATCTGGCGGATATCGTCGCCTCCAATACCGACATCACCCGCATGATCTCCACCTATACGGATTCCCAGAGCCTTCTGGGCGACCTGGATCTGAGCAGTCAGGCGGTCAGCGGGCTGGCCGGGGACGCCATTACGCAGGTGGTGCAGAAGGCCAACCTGCCCACCCCCATCGACACCCTTCTGCAGCACAACCTGTCGGCGCAGGTGTTCCGTCCGCTGGGCAGTCTGGCTACCAACGTGGGCGACTACGTGAACCAGACCATTCTGAGCGTGTCCATCAATGTGCTGTGCTTCCTTCTGTGCTTCGTGGCCTGCTTTATCGTGGTGCATATCCTCATCAATCTGGTGCGGGCCGTGTTCCGTTTCCCGGTGCTCAAGCATCTGGACTGGCTGGCGGGAGGCGCGTTCGGCTTTCTGGTGGGCGTGCTGCTGTGCTACGTCTGCTTTACCGTGCTGCCCCTTCTGGAAAGCGTGATCCCCATCGAAGACTTCCGCACGCTGGCCGATCAGAGCGTGCTGGCCAAATCCTTCTCCGAAAGCGGCCTGATTGTGTCCATCATGAACCGAAAACTGTAAAGGCATTCTGCAAAAGGGGCGAGGGATTTTTCCCTCTTCCTTTTTCTCATTTTTCTTATTTTGATTTTTCATTTTTGATTTTTTGTTTTTCGGAGGTACGCCATGAGTGAATTTTTGGCCCCCCTGAACTACGACCGTGCCCGGGAAGCCCTGTGCCGTCTGAGCGCCTACGGCAGCTACGACGAGCAAAAGGCCGACGAGGCCATGGGGGTACTCAGGGAATGCTACCCGCTGGTCTTTTCCAAAACCAAACAGGAGCGCTTCCCCAAGGGGAGCGTTCTATTGCACCTGCAGGGAGCCAGCATCACCGACCCGCTGATTTTCACCGGGCATCTGGACGTGCCCGACGGGCAGGCAACGCCGTTTATGCCCAACGTGCCGGACATTCCCCTGAGCGTGCCCATGAGCCGGGCGCATGTGGTGGCGCTGCTGGAAGCGCTGGAGGAGCTTCTCCGGGACGGCTACCGTCCGGGGGGCGATTTGTTTTTGGCACTGAGCATGGACGGTCTCAGCGGGGCCGAAGGCGCCCGGGCCATGGCGGACTATCTGCAAAAGCTGAACATCAAGCCCTGCTTTGTGCTGGACTACGGCGGCTACGCGACGATGGAGTCCTTCCGAAGCTATCTGCCCGCGAACGTGCCTCTGGCGCTGATCGGCGTTGCGGAAAAGGGGCTTCTGATGGGGCAGGTGGAAGCGGAGCAGACCGCACGCGGAGATGATCCGGCGGCGCGGCTATTGCAGGGCGGCGCGCGTCTGACCCGACGGCCCCGGCAGGCGTCTCTCTGCACGGCCAGCCGCCGGATGCTGGAAGCCATCGGCCGCAAAACGCCCGGCTTTTTCAAGCGGGCGATCATGCTGCATCCCGGGCTGTTTTTCCCGCTGCTGCGCTGCCGCTGGCACGGGCGTTCCGTCTTCCACCAGTTTTTCCTGTCGGAGCTGACGGTCTACCATCTGGCGGCCTACGGCGAACCGGCTTCCCCGGCCCGCCGGGGTGAGCTGCGCTTCCGGCAGACGGTCATTCCCGGCCAGAAGACGGCCCGGTTCCGGCAGCGTCTGCGCCGCCGGCTGAAGGATCCGGCCCTGCAATTTCAAACGCAGGTGGAATACGAACACAGCCGTCTGAGCGCTTCCGGCGGCGAAGCGTGGGATGCGCTGGAAACCGCCATTGAAATTCAGTTCGAGCGGGCAGTCATCGCGCCCTGTCTTTGCCCCTTCATCACGGACAGCCGTTTCTACGCCGCCGCGTGGGACAAGGTCTACCGTTTCTCGCCCTTCCTGGTCACCGGCGAAGAAGCCCTCTCCGGTCTATGCACCGTCACCGACCCCAACCTCCAAACCGCCGTCCAATTCTTCCGCTCCATGCTCTCCGTCTAGGCAAGGGAATGTGATCCGCAACCTCAATCGTCGTCTTTGGCACTGCCGTGCCAAATCCTCGTTTC
>ERZ857827.1557-NODE-1557-length-22543-cov-4.085379_pt1 | contig 22543 bp, 21 predicted proteins | sample MGYA00519761_ERZ857827 | MGnify/ENA primary metagenome ERZ857827 (study PRJEB31778, sample SAMEA3449370) | human gut metagenome | biome: human gut; feature: human-associated habitat; material: faeces | place: United Kingdom | collected 2010/2012 ... | reverse complement strand
ACCCGCAGGTGTGACACGAAACGAGCGGGGACTACGGCAGTAGTCCTCCGCGACGATTGAGTGGCAGCAGTGCCTCCTGCACCTCCACTTTTTTGACACTCAAAACCGCCCCGCGCAAGGCGGGGCGGCTGGAAGGATTTTGAAAATGTCTTTGGGAGGAACGGCTTAGTACATGCCGCCCATTCCGCCGGGGGCGGGAGCAGGAGCGGGTTCGGGAGCAGGAATGTCGGTCACAAGGCTCTCGGTGGTCAGAACCATCGCGGCCACGCTGGCGGCATTCTGCAGAGCGGAACGGGTCACCTTGGTGGGGTCGATGATGCCGCGCTCGATCATGTCCACATATTCGCCCTTCAGAGCGTCGTAGCCATAACCGTTCTTGTGGCTGTTCTTCACGTTCTCCACGATCACGCTGCCGTCGATACCGGCGTTCTTGCTGATCTGGCGCAGGGGCTCCTCCAGCGCGCGCAGCACGATCTGCACGCCGGTCTTGGCGTCGCCCGCGAAGTTGTCCAGCTCCACCTGCACAGAGGGGATCACGTTCATCAGCGCGATGCCGCCGCCGGGGACGATACCCTCTTCCACAGCAGCGCGGGTAGCGGCCAGAGCGTCCTCAATGCGGAGCTTGCGTTCCTTCATTTCCACTTCGGTAGCGGCGCCCACCTGAATGACGGCTACGCCGCCAGCCAGCTTGGCCAGACGCTCCTGCAGCTTCTCACGGTCATAATCGCTGGTGGTTTCGGCAATCTGGCTGCGGATGGAGGCCACGCGGGCGTCGATGTCCGCCTTGTTGCCGGCGCCTTCCACGATGGTGGTGTTTTCCTTGTCCACCTTGACCTGACGGGCGGTGCCCAGCATGTCGAGGGTGGTTTCCTTCAGTTCCAGACCCAGCTCTTCGCTGATGACCTGGCCGCCGGTCAGCACGGCGATATCACGGAGCATTTCCTTGCGGCGGTCGCCAAAGCCGGGGGCCTTGACGGCAACGCAGGTGAAGGTGCCGCGCAGCTTGTTCACAACCAGCGTGGCCAGCGCTTCGCCTTCCACGTCCTCAGCGATGATCAGCAGCTTGCGGCCCGCCTGCACAACGGCTTCCAGCACGGGCAGGATCTCCTGAATGTTGCTGATCTTCTTGTCGGTGATCAGGATGTAGGGGTTGTCGAGAACCGCTTCCATCTTGTCGGTATCGGTGACCATGTAGGCGCTGGCATAGCCGCGGTCGAACTGCATGCCTTCCACGGTGTTCATTTCGGTCTTCATGGTCTTGCTTTCTTCCACGGTGATAACGCCGTCGTTGCCGACCGTCTCCATGGCCTCGGAGATCAGCTTGCCAATCTCTTCATCGCCCGCAGAAATGCTGGCGACCTGAGCGATGGACTGCTTGCCGGTGATGGGCTGGCTCAGCTTGGCCAGACCTTCCACGGCGGCGTTCACGCCCGCTTCGATGCCCTTTTTCAGCACCATGGGGTTCGCACCGGCGGCCAGATTGCGCAGACCTTCGTGGATCAGCGCCTGCGCCAGCAGGGTAGCGGTGGTGGTGCCGTCGCCGGCCACGTCGTTGGTCTTGGTGGAAACTTCCTTCACCAGCTGAGCGCCCATGTTCTCAAAGGGATCTTCCAGCTCGATTTCCTTGGCGATGGTCACGCCGTCGTTGGTGATGAGGGGAGCGCCGAACTTCTTGTCCAGCACCACATTGCGGCCCTTGGGGCCAAGGGTGATCTTCACGGTGTCCGCCAGAGCGTTGACGCCGTTTTCCAGAGCGCGGCGAGCTTCCTCACCATACTTGATTTGCTTTGCCATAACGATTGCCTCCTAAAATATCAGCTCAGTGCCCGAAAAAGCGGGCAAAATCGGAAAAGGAATTGCGGTCGGAGCCTTTTCTCTTATTCCACGGTGGCCAGAATGTCGCTCTGACGAACGATGATCATTTCCTTGCCGTCCAGCTTGACTTCGGTGCCGGCGTACTTGGAGTAGATCACCTTGTCGCCCACCTTCACGTGCATGGTAACTTCCTTGCCGTCCACCATGCCGCCGGGGCCCACAGCCAGCACTTCCGCCATCTGGGGCTTTTCCTTGGCAGCGCCGGTCAGCACGATGCCGCTCTTGGTGGTTTCTTCCATTTCAACATTCTTAATGACCACACGGTCGCCCAAAGGCTTCACGATCATAACCTAAAACCTCCCATTTTCAATCCTGTTTGAACCTGTTAGCACTCAAATCATATGAGTGCTAACAACACTGTGTAGTTTACGACATTCCAGCCGGATACGCAAGCGAACATCCGTCCGAAATGCCGCAATTTTTTGATTGTTGTTCTGAAAACAAACTGATTTTGAACTGCTTTTTCGTTTTTTCGAATTTTTTCTTTGATTTTTGAATGATATTTTGTTTTTTTATTTTTCCCTGTTTCATTTCTGGCCCATCATGGTAGAATGAGCCTGTGAAAGACGGCGGGTTTCGGCCTGTCGGCTTTCCTAATAATGCATGATGATGCATCCGAAGGGGGAAGGGCCGATTGAATACGCCTGCGGAAGAACTGCTCCACTGGTACGATCACATCCGCCGGGATCTTCCGTGGCGGCGCACGACCGATCCCTATCGCATCTGGCTTTCGGAGATCATGCTCCAGCAGACCCGGGTGGAGTCGGTCAAGGGCTACTATGCCCGTTTTTTGGAGGCCTGTCCCACTGTGGAGGCATTGGCCGCCGCGCCGATCGAACAGGTGTTGAAATTGTGGGAAGGGCTGGGCTACTACAGCCGCGCCCGGAACCTGCACCGGGCCGCCCAACTGATTGTGGAGGCATATGGCGGGGCGTTTCCGTCCACCTATGAAGAAATCCTGAAGCTGCCCGGTATCGGCGCCTACACCGCCGGAGCCATTGCCAGCATTGCCTTTCATCAGCCCGCCCCGGCGGTAGACGGAAACGTTTACCGGGTCATCAGCCGTTTTCTGGGGATCCGGGAGGATGTGGGGGCCCCGGCGGTGCAGAAGCGTTTCCGGCAGGAGGTGCTGACGCTGATGCCGCCCGAACGCCCCGGAGATTTCAATCAGGCGCTGATGGAGCTGGGCGCGACGCTCTGCTCTCCCACGTCTCCCCGCTGCGAGGAATGCCCGTGGCAGGAAAGCTGCGACGCTTTTGACGAGGGAGACATGGAGTCCTTGCCCATTCACGAGAAAAAGAAGCCTCAGAAGATTCTCCCGGTGGCGGTCTGCCTTATGACCTTCGGAAACCGGGTTTTCGTCATGAAACGGACGGAAAGGCTGCTGAACGGGCTGTTCGTCTTCATTTTGCTGGAAGGTGAAACCGCCCCGGAGCGCTGCGCTGAACGGCTGAGCGAAATGGGCTTTTCCTGCGCGTTTCGGCAAAAGCTGGGCGAAGCCCGCCACGTTTTCACCCACCGCATCTGGGAAATGGAGATCCTTCATTTTGAGCTGACCGAAGAATCGTCCCCGGCGCTGCTGGAACAATGGGAAGGCCGCATGGTCAGCCTGCCGGAGCTGGAAGCGCTGGCCATGCCCACGGCCATCCGCGCCGCCCGCATTCAGGCACAGGAAATATTGAATAAAGAACCCGATGAACGCTGAAGTGCGTTGTTTGTCAGAACGTGAATCGCCAAAGCCGTGCAAGCCGCTATTGGGTGTTCTCGCATTTTATCTTATTCTGAGATTATATAGAACCGAATAAGACCTAAAATCAGAATTCTTTTTTGGGGGAATAAAATGCTTTTTCATGGTACAAATATTTCTGGACTGAGCACGATCAAAGCAAACTCAAAATCTCATTCCACGGGTAAAACTGTTGCATATTTCAGCGAAGATCGGTGTTACGCTTTGATATGTTGCAGAAGCAGAACTGAATATTTTGTTACTATGGGTGTTGGAGCAGACGGAAAGCAACATTATTTTGAACGTTTTCCGAATCAGTTGGAAATTCTCTACAAAGGAAAACAAGGATATATTTATTATCTTGAATCAACGGACGGGTTAACACACACGAAGGGCCACACATGGGAAAGCGAATCGGATGTTCCTGTAGTGCAATGTGAGGTCGTTATGGACTTATATGACGAAATACTGCAAGAAGAAACCAAAGGCAATATCATGATTCATAGGTATTCTGAAATAGACCCATCCGAGCAGAAAAGGCACGCAAATTACATTCGAGATCATATTCTGGATGAGGGAAAAGAAATGGCACAATTTTACTATTCCCATTTTTCCTCCTTATGGGATTAGAAAACTTCCAGCTTGCCGAACAAACGCAAAGGCGTACATCTATACGGGATCCCGTATCTCTGCAATACAAAAGGCGTGACCCCTTCCGTCACGCCTTTTGCTTGTTTTACGGTCTTGCGAACCCTCCGCTCAGTCCGGCAGGCCGTATTTTGGAAAGAAACGTCTTGCAGAGAGAAAGCAGCCCGAGCCTTATTCCGCGCGGGTCAGCGTAACGCTCATGCCCGGACGGACGAAATCGTCATTGTCGAACCGGAACTTCACCGCGTAGCTCGTCTTTCCCGTATCCTGCGAGGGAGAAAAGCTGATTTCCGTCACCGTGGCTTCGTATTGCCGGGAAGAAAGGCAGTCCAACGTGGCAGTGTACTGCTGGCCGATTTCAAATTTCGGCAGATCGTATTCGTCCACGTTCAGCTGAAGAATCAGCGTCCCCTGGGGCCAGATCTCCATGGCCAACTGGTTCTGGCTGACCGTGCCGCCGACCGTCACGCTGGAAGAGGCCAGAATGCCGTCTACCGGCGCGGTCATCTGCGCAGCCGCCGCAGAATCAGCCCCCGCAGCCGTTTCCATGAGCACATCGCCCTTGCGCACGGTCTGCCCATCCTGCACGTGGAGCTTCAGCACCGTGCCGCTTCCGTTGACGGCCACAGGCTCGTTGCGTATCACCGTTCTGCGGCCGATGCGCGTGTCATAATCGTAGGAATCGCTGCGATAGACATAGCACACGTCGTCCAGCGTCAGGTCGCCCGAAAGGACTTCCACCGTAAAGCTGCCGCCCGTAATGGCGGTGATCCGGCCTGTGCCCGTGCGGCGGTTGGAGTCGTTGTTCCGGCGCAGATAGACGGTCTCTCCCATGTGGAGCATTTTGTTTTCCTTGTCTCCGGAAGAGCCGTCCGCAGACGCGCGGACAAGGTATTTCACCTGCGGCTCGATATACACGACGCCCTCATAGAAAAGCGCCGTATCTTCCAGCCGGTCGCCTTCCTGCGCCAGCACGCCCTGAACCGTCCCGTCGCAGGGCGCGTAGATTTTGGTGGTGGTCAGCGCAAACAGCGCGTCGCCCGCATGAACGAAGTCGCCGGTTTCCGCGCTGACCTGTTCGACACTGGCGGTGAAAGGGGCCTGAATGTGAACCGTCTCGCCCGGAGCCACTTGCCCGGCATAGCTGGTTTCCGCCAGCGCGGCGCCGGTGCCCAGCGTGAGCGCCAGAACCCATGCGATGATGAATGCCAATCGTTTTTTCATGTTTTTCTCCTTTTCGTTATACGCTGCGCAGCGCGTCGATGGGGTTCAGGTTGCTGGCCTTCCGCGCGGGAGCCCAGCCGAACAGAATGCCGATGGCTCCGGAAAAGCTGAGGCCGAGAATCGCCGAAGAGAGCGTGATGGACGCGCTGATATCCGCATAGGCGGAAAAGATCAGCACGAGCAGCTCGCCGAAGGCAAGCCCCAGAATGCCGCCGCAGAAGGACAGCAGGAAGGATTCGATTAAAAACTGCGCCTGAATCTGATAGGGTTCCGCGCCCAAAGCCTTCCGCAGGCCGATTTCCGTGGTGCGTTCCGTAACGGATACCAGCATCATGTTCATGATTCCGATGCCGCCGACCAGCAGCGAAATCGCCGCGATCCCGGCAAGCAGGGTCGTCATCATGTCCAGCACCCGATCCATGGCGTCCAGCAGGCTTTCCATGTTGATGACCCGGTAGCTGTCGTCTTTGCCGTTGAAGGCCCGCTCCAACACCTGCTCCACCTCGTCCGCTGTTTCATCCGACAGGGTCGCGTCCTTCAGGTAAATTTCCAGCGACGTGATCTTGCGGTTGCCCGTCAGCTTCATGGCGGTCGTGTAGGGAATCATCAGCGTGCCGTTGCCGACGCCGTTCATGGCCGCCATCACGCTGGAAGATTCGTCCGTCACGCCCGCGACGGTAAAGGTGCGGCTGCCGATGCGTAGCGTCTGCCCGATGGCGTCTCCGCTGGGAAAGAGCTTTTTCAGCAGCGTTTTGTCGATCAGACAAATGTGGTTTTCGCTTTCCTCGTCCAGCGGCAGAATGCCGCGCCCCTGCAGAAGCATATCGCTGTTGTGGACGAGATACGCATAGCCCCGGCCGTCGATGGTTACGTCTTCCACAAAGCCGTATTCGCTCTTCACGTCGGCGGTGGAGCTGACGGAAGGCGCGACGGCGTCGACGTTCTCGATGGCGGCAAGCTCGCTGAGTTCGCTTTCGTTCAGCCCGCGCTTGAGCGCATAGCCGGAGGCCTGAATGGTCAGCGTGCCAGTGCCCAGCGATTCAAACTGGCTCATCATTTCTCCGCTGACGCTGGAAACGATGGAGATCAGCGCCACGACGGCGGTCACGCCGATAATAATGCCCAGCATGGTCAGAAACGAACGCATCCGATTGTGACGGATATTGCTCACGGACATGGAAAAGGTCTCTTTGAGAAAGGAACGGGTCGACATTTTAGGATATTGCTTCATGCGTTTCGCCTCCCTCCTCCAGCATTCCGTCCAGAATGCGCACCACGCGGCTGGCGTGATTGGCGATGTTCAGGTCGTGGGTAATCATGATGATGGTGCGCCCCTCGCTGTGCAGCTCATGAAAGAGGTCCATCACCTGCAGGCCCGTCTTCTGATCCAGCGCGCCGGTGGGCTCGTCCGCCAGCAGGATGGAAGGGTCGGAGGCGAGAGCGCGCGCAATGGCGACGCGCTGCTGCTGTCCGCCGGAAAGCTGGTTGGGGTAGTGGGTCATCCGGTCGTGCAGCCCCACATGATGCAGCTGCTGGACGGCGATCTCCTCGCGCTGCTTTCCGGGAACCCCGGCGTAGATCAGCGGAAGCTCAACGTTCTGAAGGGCTGTCAGCCGCGGCAGCAGCTGGAAGGACTGGAAAATAAAGCCAATTTCATGGCAGCGCAGCTGGGCCAGCTGATGCTGGTTCATCCGGCAGATGTTCTCGCCCTCCAGCCAGTATTCGCCGCTGGTGGGCGTGTCCAGACAGCCGATCACGTTCATCAGCGTGGATTTTCCGCTTCCGGAAGGGCCGAGAATGGACAGAAATTCGCCCCGCTGCACCTCCAGATGGATACCCTTCAGGATACGGAGTTTTTCCCCCGCCATGTCGTATTCCTTGACGATGTTTTTCATTGAAAAGAATGCTTCGGCCATGAAAAACTCCTTACTGGCGCTGCCGCTGCATCATCATCGGCATGACCGTCTGGTCATCCGTATACCACACGGTATCGCCCTCCTGAAGGCCGGAAAGCACCTGAACGTAAACGCCGTCGTTGCTGCCCAGCGTCAGTTCTACCGAGAAAAGCTTTCCGTCGGCTCCCTCTTTGGCGGCATAGACCCGGCCGTTGGTATCGTACTGAAGCGCATCCATGCGCAGAAGCAGCGCGTTTTCGATCTTTTCGCGCGTCATCGTCGCTTAGATCTGCATGCCCGGCAGAACGTTTTCGGACAGCTCTGCCGTCAGCGCTACCTCGTAATAGGTGGTCGAGCCGGTCTGCGCGGCGGTCTTTCCGATGTGGGAAACGGTCGCCTGTACGTTTTCCTCCGTTGCGGGAATGTAAACCTCGAACGTCTGGCCAACGGTGATCGACTGAATATCGTATTCGTCCACCTGAATCCTGAGTTCAAAGGACGCTGGATCCAGAATCGCCGCCAGACTGGTTCCCGCCGTCACATAATCGCCGGGCTTCACGAACAACTCCCAGACCTTGCCGGAAATATCGCTGGAAACGCTGGTGCCGTCCGAAAGCCGAAGCAGCCGCGCGTTTTCCGAAACCGTTTCGCCTTCCTGAACGAAAACCTCTTTCACCTGCGCGTTTGTCTGCGCGGCAAGGGTCTGCTGCCGGGAGGCGCTGACGCTTCCGTCAAAGCTGCTGGTGGTGATCAGCTCGCCCTGCGTGACGGTCGCAGAGGACATAAACGCCGTCTGGGAAGCGCCCCCGCGTCCGCGCAGCAGCCAGAAAACGACTGCCAGAACGATCACGATGGCAACGATCCAGACGATCCTGCGTTTTTTCTTTTTTTCGGTCATATAAGAAACCCCTCCGTTCTGTATTTCGAAACCCTTATGGAACCGCCGGAAGCGACTGGTAGAAGCGAACCGCGCCTTCCAGCTCTTCTTTCGTAGGATGCCCCTTGGCCAGACCGCCGATCAGCTTGAATGGCCCATAGGTATCGAAGCCGAGGCAGCCGTATTCGCCGAGCACCTTCGCGCTCCGCTTCTGCACGGCTTCCGTGACCGCGCCCGTGTAGCCCTTCTTTTCCGCGCCGTAGGTATAAAGGAAGAAAACGGGCTTGCCCTTCGGCAGCTGTTCCGCTGCATATTTTAGCAGCGATCTGTGAAATTTGGAATAGTAAATGCCCGAGGCAAGGCCGATACGATCATCATTTTTCAGATCTGCTTGCGGGTGCTGAACAACGTCGATCAGCGTTACATCGTTTTTCTCCGCGATGGCGTCCAGCAGCTTTTTGGTGTTTCCGTGATGCTTGGAATAATAAATGATGGCCGTTTTCATTCTGGCCAGCCCTCCTTTCAGGTGTGTCCGGACGATCATAGCAAAGAAAGATAAACCCAACATAAACCGGCAAAAAAGAATTTGTTCAGCCTGTCAAAAACCCCGAGTTGGCCGCTGCTTGCGGGCGTGGGCGGCCACCTCGGTATTTTTTCGACAGACTGCCCACTCCGGCTTTATGCGCCGGGGCGGGTTTTACAGGCTTCCCCGATTTCTCCCCGGCCTGTTCTTGACATTCCCTAAAAAGACCACTATACTCTTTTTTCGGCAACAAAAAAGGAACCGTTCGAACGGTTCCTGACTGGTGGAGCATAGGGGAGTCGAACCCCTGACCTCGACAATGCGAATGTCGCGCGCTACCAACTGTGCTAATGCCCCACGCAACGAAAACGATTATAGCAAACCCTGAAAGGAAATGCAAGGCTTTTTTTCACAGAAATTTGAATTTTTTGTTTGGAAGGAAGAAAAAGTATGGTAATATTAGGGATTGACCCCGGTTTGGCCACGCTGGGCTGGGGCGTGATCGAGGCGCATCCCGGGCGGCAGCGGCTGATCGAGTACGGCTGCATCCTGACGACCCCCGATCAGCGCTTTCCCGAAAGGCTGAAACAGATCGGCGAAGAAATGCGGGCGCTGCTTCGGCGGTTCCAGCCGGAGGAGATCGCCTTTGAAGAGCTGTTTTTCGCCAAAAACGTGACCACGGCGCTGAACGTGGGCGCGGCTCGGGGCGTGAGCATCGCCGCCTGCGCCGAATACACGGATCAGCTTTATGAGTACACGCCCATGCAGGTCAAGCAGGCCATCGTGGGCTGGGGCGGGGCGGAAAAGAAGCAGATCCAGCAGATGGTGAAGATGCTGCTGCATATGGAGGAGATCGCCAAGCCGGACGACGCGGCGGACGCCATCGCCATTGCCCTGACCCATGCCGCCGCCGGGATGGCCCGCGGCCAATTCCGTATGAAATGAGGAACCAGACGGATGATTGCTTTGATTGAAGGAACGGTAGCGGGAAAAAGCGAAGGCGAGGTCATCGTCATGACCGCCGGAGGGGTGGGCTACCGGCTGATGTGCAGCATGAACACCCTGTCCGCCCTGCCTGCCGCAGGGGAAAAATGCCGCCTGTACACGCACCTGAACGTCCGGGAGGACGCAATGGAGCTGTACGGCTTCCTGCAGGCGGAGGAGCGGGACATGTTCCGGCGGCTGATCTCCATTTCCGGCATCGGAGCCCGCAGCGCCCTGATGATTCTGGGCAGCATGCCCCTGTCCAATCTGCGGCTGGCAATCCTGACGGGGGATGTGGCGGCGCTGTCCCGGGCCCCCGGCATCGGCAAGAAGACCGCCCAGCGCATCAGTTTGGAGCTGAAGGACAAGCTGACCAAGGACGCGCTGAACGGAACCGACGAGCTGCGGGAGATCGCCGCCGTAACGGACGGCGAAGCGCCTGCCGCCGACGCGCTCAGCGAAGCCATGCAGGCCTTGAAGGCGCTGGGCTATTCGCCGCAGGAAGCGGCTTCCGCCCTCAAGGGCGTCGCAGGAAAAGCGGAGACCGCCGACGAAATGATCAAACTGGCCCTGCGCCACATGGCCCAGCAGGGATAAACCGACAGGAGGAACGGCATGGACGACCGCATTGTATCTTCGGGATTCCGGCAGGGGGATGACGAGCAGGAGCAGAGCCTGCGGCCAAAGACCCTCCGGGAATATATCGGGCAGGAGAGCGTGAAGCAAAACCTGCACATTTCCATCGAAGCGGCGTTGCAGCGCCGGGAATCGCTGGATCATATCCTGCTCTACGGCCCGCCCGGACTGGGCAAGACCACGCTGGCGGGCATCATCGCCGCCGAGATGGGGCAGAACATCCGCATTACCAGCGGCCCGGCCATCGAACGGCCAGGCGATCTGGCCAGCATCCTGACCAATCTGGCCGACGGCGACGTGCTGTTCATCGATGAGATTCACCGGCTGAGCCGTTCGGTGGAGGAAGTGCTCTACCCGGCCATGGAGGATTACGCGCTGGACATCATGATCGGCAAAGGCCCCACGGCCCGGAGCATCCGGCTGGATCTGCCGCATTTTACGCTGGTAGGGGCCACCACCCGGGCGGGCCTGCTGAGCGCGCCGCTGCGGGATCGCTTCGGCATTCTGTTCCGGCTGGAAATGTATACGCCGGAGGAGCTTTCCGCCATTGTCAGCCGCAGCGCGGGCATTCTGAACGTGAAGGCTGAGCCGGAGGGCATCCTGGAGATCGCCCGCCGCAGCCGGGGCACGCCCCGAATCGCCAACCGGATGCTGCGCCGGGTGCGGGACTATGCCCAGACCCGGGCCGAAGGCGTGATCACGCTGAATGTGGCAAAGGAAGCGCTGGATATGCAGGGCGTGGATGAATTGGGGCTGGACCGGCTGGACCGCACCATGCTGCTGACGACGATGGATAAGTTCGCCGGCGGGCCGGTGGGGCTGGACACGCTCAGCGCCATGACCGGCGAGGACGCCACGACCATCGAGGATGTGTACGAGCCCTACCTGATGCAGCTGGGCTTCATGATGCGCACGCCCCGGGGCCGCGTGGTCACTCCCGCCGCCTACGAACATATGGGCCGCAGGCCTCAGCAGTCTGCGGAGGATGGACAGGAGCAGATGAGAATATGATGAAGACTTCGGATTTTGACTATTTCCTTCCGGAAGAGCTGATCGCTCAGACCCCCATCGAACCCCGGGATCACAGCCGCCTGCTGGTGTACAATCGGGCGGATCATTCCGTGCAGCACCTGCACTTTTACGATCTGCCCCGGTTCCTGATTCCGGGCGACGTGATGGTGGTCAACGACACCCGGGTCATTCCGGCCCGGCTGCTGGGAGAAAAGGAAGAAACCCACGTGCCAGTGGAGATTCTGCTGCTCAAGCGGCTGGAAAAAGACCTTTGGGAAGCGCTGGTGCGCCCGGGCCGCCGTCTGGCCCCGGGAACCTGGTGCAGCTTCGGCGACGGGCTGCTTCGGGCGGAGATCGTGGATCGTGCCCCGGAGGGCGCGCGGCTGGTGCGTTTCCATTATCAGGGTGTTTTTGAGGAAATTCTGGACCGGCTGGGTCAGATGCCCCTGCCGCCCTACATTCACGAACGCCTGCAGGATCGGGAACGCTATCAGACGGTCTATGCCCGGGAAGAGGGCAGCGCCGCCGCGCCGACCGCCGGTCTGCACTTCACCCCGGAGCTGCTGGAGCATATCAGGGAGAAAGGGGTCGAAATCGTGCCGGTGCTGCTGCACGTCGGCCTTGGCACCTTCCGTCCTGTGAAGGAGGAAGACGTGAGCCAGCATCAGATGCACGTGGAGCATTATGAGGTCACGCCCGAGGCTGCGGAGAAGATCAACCGGGCCCGGGCGGAGGGACACCGCTGCGTGTGCATCGGCACCACCAGCGTCCGCACACTGGAGACCGCCAGCACCGAGGACGGCCTCGTCCACGCCCAGAACGGCGATACGGGCATCTTCATCATGCCCGGCTATCATTTCAAGGCGACGGACGCGCTGGTGACCAATTTCCATTTGCCGCAAAGCACCCTTCTGATGCTGATTTCCGCCCTGATGGGCCGGGAAGAGGCCCTGCGGGTGTATCGCATCGCCGTAGAGGAAAAGTACCGCTTTTTCTCCTTCGGAGACGCGATGCTGATTCTGTAAAAAGCATAGAAAGCATGAAAAACCGCCTCGGGAAAAGCTTCCCGAGGCGGTTTCATATCAAAAAGGAAAACAAATCAGATCGAAAGGGAATCCTCCCGGGGCAGCCGATCCGTCCAGCCGAAGGGATCGGGCAGCCGGCCCCACTGGATGCCCGTCAGGTTGTCGTAGAGACGCTGGGCCGTTTCGCCGATTTCAAAGTGGTTGATGACGTAGGGCTTGTCGTTGTAGTAGAGTTCGCCGATGGGGCAGATGACCGCCGCCGTGCCAACGCACCAGGCTTCCTCCAGCGTCCCCGCGTCGGCGGCTTCCGCCAGCTCGTCAATGCTGATGAGCCGTTCTTCCACGGGCAGACCCCAGCTTTTCATCAGCTCCAGACAGGACATGCGGGTGATGCCGCGCAGAATGGAGCCGGTCAGCATGGGCGTGACCACCTTGCCGCCCAGCTTGAACATGACGTTCATGCCGCCGCCTTCCTCCACGTACTTGTGGTGGATAGCGTCCATCCACAGCACCTGAGAGAAGCCCTTGGCCGAGGCGCGCTCTCCGGCCCGGTTGGCCGCGCCGTAGTTGCCGCCGCACTTGGCTTCGCCCGTGCCGCCCCGGACGGCGCGCACGTCTTCGGTCTCTACCATGATCTTGACCGGCTTGAGGCCGCTGGCAAAATAGCTGCCCACAGGCGACAGAATGATGACGAACATCGCGTCATGCACACCATGAAGGCCCAGCTTGGGGTCGTTGGAAAACAGGAACGGGCGGATATACAGGGAGGTGCCCGGCGCAGTGGGCACCCAGCGCTGATCCAGCGTGACCAGCGTGCGGATGGCCTGCAGCGCGTCGCCCGGGTTCAGCTGGGGCAGGCCCAGACGGTCGCAGGAGCGGTTCAGCCGGGCGACGTTTTCCCAGGGACGGAACAGCTGCACCTGTCCGTCAGGACGGCGGTATGCTTTCAGTCCCTCGAAAACCTCGGTGCCGTAATGCAGCACGCTGGAAGCGGGGGACAGGGTCAGAGGGCCGTAGGGCACGATGCGCGCGTCGTGCCAGCCCTTGTCCTCGGAATAGTCCATGAGGAACATGTGATCGGTAAAATAGTTGCCGAAGCCCAATTTTTCAGGCTCGGGAAGAACACCGTGAATGGGGGTACGGTCGATTTTGATTTCCATAACGCAACGCTCCTTTTGAATCAATTTGGTTTGGATGGAGAAGGAAAGAGAGGCTTACAGCTCCTTCAGATGCTCCATGTTCTGCCGGATTCCTTCGCAGCACCGGTGGAAGGTCTGTTTTTCTTCGGCGGTCAGGGGCAGCTCGATCACCTGCTCTACGCCGCCGGCACCCAGCACGCAGGGGACGCCCGCGAACAGGCCGCTTTCGCCGTACTCGCCGCACAGCTCCATGCTGGCGGGCATGACGGCTTTTTCGTCGTGCAGGACGATGGAAGCCATTTTGGCTGCCGTGGTGGCGATGCCGTATTCCGTGCAGGATTTGCCGGAGAACGTCACCCAGCCGCCGTGAATGGCTTCCTTCGTCATCGCCTCCCGGTCAAAGCGGAAACGCTCGTCCCGCTGCGCCCACACGTCCAGCGGCATGCCCCGGAAGCTGATGCAGGACCAGGGCGCGAACTGCTGGTTCCCGTGCTCGCCCAGCATATAGCAGGTGATGGACTTGTGATCCAGCCCGGTTTGGCGGGCCAGCGCGCTGAGCAGCCGGGAGGTGTCCAGCCCGGTGCCGGTGCCGAAGACCCGTCCCTTTGGCAGACCCAGCAGCAGGGCCAGCTCTCGGGTGACAATATCGCAGGGATTGGTGATGTTGATGACCACGCCGTCAAAGCCGCTTTGGCGAATCTGATCCGCAAAGCTCCGAACGGCGGGGATGGTGAAGTCCATCTCCGTGACCCGGTCGTGATTGCCGCGCAGCAGCTCGATCTTGCCGACGCTGTTGACGATCAGGTCACAGCCACCCAGCTCGGAAAAGTCTCCGGCCCGGATGGTCACCCGGTGCTGAAAATAGGCGACCGCGTCCCGAAGATCCTGCACTTCGCTGGCGGCTTTCTGCTCATTCCGATCCACCAGAATCAGCTCGTCCGCGATGCCCTGCACCGCCAGTGCGTAAGCGACGTGCGCGCCTACGTGCCCCAGTCCTAAAACCGCGATGATTCGTTTCTTTGTCATTCCCAAGACCTGCCTTTCTTCTTTATTTTGTTCCGTTTTATTTTGCTCCCTGCGGAGCCTGGCATGCCCCGAAACCGGAAGCGGAGAGCACGGACTTTCTTGAAAACCTTTGAAAAAATAAAAACGGCCCCGCCTGTTTTGGCGAAGCCGTTGAGAAAGTCCACAGCCTTAGCGCAACCATTTGCGGGGGCCGATGGATATCAAACGGTACGTCGTGATGAAGTTCCCGGAGAAAGAGAAACTCTTTTCGTCCGGCCCTGACCGGCAAAGGGCAGAAAGACGGACGGAATCGTGGCTGTTCCTAGGATACGATCTTGAAGTGCCGACATCCTCTCTTCCTCCCCTTTGAAAAGATTGGCGTGATTATAGCACGGCCCTTGGGCAGTGTCAATCGGATGGAAGAAGCCAGAACACAGTTAGTACAAAGCCTTTCGGAAAGCCGGACGGAAATGGCCAATTCGGCGGAAAAACGGCGTTCAGATCAAAATGCCGCTGCAATGGTCGATCTCGTGCTGGGCGATCTGAGCCGTCCAGCCTTCCAGCGTGCGGAAGCGAACGCGGAAATGCTCGTCCTGATAGCGAACCTTGATTTTGCGGAAACGCCGGGCCTTGCGGGTGCCCGTCAGGGAAAGACAGCCTTCTTCGGCCTCGTAGGGGCCGGAGCACTGGACGATTTCCGGGTTGAACATCAGGCAGGGCTTGCCGCCGTCGTCAAAGACGATAATCCGGCGGCTGACACCGATCATGTTGGCGGTCAGTCCCACGCAGGTTTCCCGGTGGGCACTGAGCGTATCCAGCAGATCAAGGCCTGTGGAAAGGTCGGCCTCCGTGGCGGGAAGGGACTTCTGCTGCAAAAAAACGGGGTCCTTGACGATCTCACGAATCATGGCTTGCTCTCCTTTGCTTTTGGGTCGCTCTTGGGCAGTGGAAAAGAAAAAAACGAAGGATCCGCACTGCCGCCGGACGATGCTTCCGCCGCCTGCTTCCGGTAACAGCCTGGCGAACAGCCGAACCGGCTTTTGAAGCAGCGGAAGAAATGGGGCAGGGAGGAAAAACCGGCCTCGTAGGCCGCTTCGGTCACGGAGACAGGAGAGGAGGAAAGCAGCGCGCAGGCGTGGCGCAGACGGCATTCGGTGACGTAATCGGTAAAACGGTATCCGACGGCCTGCGAAAACAGGGCGCTGAAATAGCAGGCGGACAGTCCGCAGGCCCGGGCCGCGTCCTCCAGACGAAGGCCGGGCTCGGCATGGTGGGCCTGTACGTATTTCAGCCCCGCCTGAAAGCGTTTCTCCGGCTTGCTCAGCCGCCGGGAACGGCCTTCCAGCAAAAGCCGCAGCAGCAGGGGCAATAGGGGAATCAGCAGCTCCTGCACATGATAGGCCTGCCCGGCGGCGGATGGCTCCGTCAACGAAAGGAGCTTCGCCGCATGCGCAGCAGTCTCTTCCAAAGAAATCCGGGTATTTCTGGCCTCCTGAGCCAGCGAAAAACCCAGCCCGGCGGCGTACTCGGGCGTGAAGTGGAAGCTGTACAGCTCCAGCACCGGCTCCGGCTCCACCCGGTGATAATCCGCCGGGGAAAGCAGATACAGACAGCCAGGCTCCATGAAAATCTCTTCGCCGTTGAGCCATTGCCGTCCCTTGCCGGAAACCACCAGCTCCAGCTCGAAATAGTCGTGCCCGTGAACGGGAAAAGGCTCGGTCAGCTGTCTTCGCAGCAGGGAAACCGGCTCGGTCGGGCCGGACTCCAAAAGATAGGGGATAATGGGTAACGGCATTTTTCCTCTTCTCCTTTGAAAGCGCGTCAGAATGATTATAGAAGAAATCGAAAGAAATGCAATCTTTTTCGGAAAATCCGATACGACAAAAACGAAATTTGGCGCTACGCTGTACAGGCACGGTGGAAAAGAGAGCTCAGAAGAAACAGGATGGATATAGAAAGGAAGGAAGCGCATGAGTCTGGCAATCGATCAGGAAGTAAAGCAGGGCTGGAAGCTGACGGTTCTTCAGGATGAGAAAATCAATGGGGAGATCCGCACGGCGGCGGAGCTGGCTGCGCTGGGCGGCCGGGAGCTGGACGCACAGGTGCCCGGAGACTGGCCGCTGGACTATGTGCGCCACGGCCTGATGGAGGATCCTTTTTTCGGGGATAACTACCGCAAGCTGTTCGAATATGAAACCTGCCACGTGTTCTATACCGTCCGTTTTCCCTGGGCGGAGGAACCGAACGGGCGGGATTTCCTGCGCTTTGAAGGCATCGACACCGTAGCGGACGTGTACCTGAACGGCGTGAAGATCGGGCACAGCGAAAACATGTTCATCGAGCATGAATTTCCGGCGGCGGGTCTTCGCCAAGGCGAAAACGAGCTGCTGGTGCATCTGAGCCCCGTGGCGCTGGAAGCGCGGAAGTATCCCATTGCCGCCCATGAGACCATGCTGAAATACAACTACGAGGCGCTGGTCATCCGCAAGGCGGCGCACTGCTTCGGCTGGGACATCTGCCCGCGCATCGTCAGCGCCGGGCTTTGGAGGCCGGTGCATGCGGTTCGCAAGAAACCGGCCCGGATCGAAAACGTGTTTCTGTGGCTGGAAGACCGGCAGGAGGAAGGCCGCCGCTGGATCCGCGGGACCTTTGACGTGGACGTGGGACGCGAAGCCATTCACCCCTATGAGCTGACGGTGGAAGGCGTGTGCGGAGACAGCCGGTTTTCCTGCACGGAAAAATTGTGGTATGTCCACGGTGAACTGCATTTCCCGGTGGACGGCCTGAAGCTCTGGTGGGTGCGGGGCTATGGCGAACCGGCGCTGTACGACGTGACCGTTACCCTGCGGCGGCACGGCGAAACGGTGGATACCCTTTCCTTTCGGCAGGGCTTCCGCACGGTAAAGCTGCTGCGGGACGATGCGATCGAAGGAGAGAAGGAAGTGGAGTTCCGTTTCCTGCTGAACGGAAAGCAGCTGTACCTGAAGGGAACGAACTGGGTGCCCGCCGACGCGTTCCATTCCCGGGACCGGGAGCGCATCCCGAAGATCCTGGAACTGGTGTGGGACGTGGGCTGCAACGCCCTGCGGGTCTGGGGCGGCGGCGTGTATGAGGACGACTGCTTCTATGACTGGTGCGATGAGAAGGGAATCTTTCTCTGGCAGGATTTCATGATGGCCTGCGGGCTGTATCCCAAAACCGAGCGCATGAAAACCCGGCTGGCGGAGGAAGCCCGGGCGGTGGTGCGCCGTCTGCGCCATCACGCCAGCCTGTGCCTGTGGGCAGGGGACAACGAGTGCGACGCGGCTTCCGAATGGCAGACCGAAGGCAAGCTGGATCCCACGGACAACGCCCTGACGCGGGAGGTGCTGCCAAGCGTGCTTCGGGCGGAGGATTTAAGCCGTCCGTGGCTGCCCAGCTCGCCCTATATCTCTCATGAGTCCTTTTTGGCGCATCGCTTTCAGGAAACGCCGGAGCAGCATTTGTGGGGCCCGCGGGACTACTACAAGGGGCATTTTTATCACGACCATAAAGCGACCTTTGCCAGCGAAATGGGCTATCATGGCTGTAATTCGCCGGAGTCCATCCGCCGGTTTATCCCGAAGGATTTCCTGTGGCCAGAAGAGAATAATCCCATGTGGCTGTATCACGCGGCCTCGCCGGAAACGGAGCATTCGCCCTATACCTACCGCATTGCGCTGATGTCCCGCCAGATCGGCTATCTGTTCCGTCAGAAGCCAGAAACGCTGGAGGATTATGCCCGGATGAGCCAGATCAGTCAGGCGGAGGCGAAAAAGTACTTTGTGGAAAGCTTCCGCAGCCACAAGGGCCTGCGCACCGGCCTGATCTGGTGGAATATCATGGACAACTGGCCCCAATTCTCCGACGCGGTGGTGGACTATTATTTCTGCCGCAAGCTGGCGTATTTCTTCATCCGCCGCAGCCAGCAGCCCCTGTGCCTGATGCTGGATGACAAGGACGGCCCGCTGACCCTGTACGCGGTGAACGACCGGATGGACAGCGGCGAGCTGAGCTATCGCGTGACGGATCAGGACAGCGGAGAAACCGTGCTGGCCGGAAAAAGTCCTTTTGCCGCGGATGCTTCCACGGCGCTGGGCGCTCTCCGAGACGACGGCGGACAGCACTTCTATCGGATCGAGTGGGAGACTTCCGGCGGCGAAAAGGGGCTGAATCATTATTTGCAGGGGAAGCCGCCCTTTGACTATCCGTGGGTTCTGAAATGCCTGCGGGAGCTGGGACTGGACGAATTTGAGGGATTCGGAGGAAAAACGGAATGAAGCGGTACTGGATGGGGTTGGACATCGGCGGAACCAAGTGCGCTGTGCTGCTGGCGACGGTAGACGGCGGCATTCATCTGAAGGACAAGCTGCGCTTTGCAACCTGCTCGGAGCGGGGGTTTGAGCCGGTCTATGCCCAGCTGACGGCGGCCATGGAGGAAATCCTTCAGAAGAACGGCCTTTCCTATGCGGACGTGAACGCCATAGGCGTAAGCTGCGGCGGGCCGCTGGATTCCCGGCGTGGCGTGGTGCTCTGCCCGCCCAATCTGCCCGGCTGGGTGAATATCCCGCTGAAGGCCCTGCTGGAAGGACGCTGCGGCGTTCCGGTCTATTTGCAGAACGACGCCAACGCCTGCGCACTGGTGGAATGGAAGCTGGGCGCGGGCCGGGGAAGCAGCGACATGATCTTCCTGACCATGGGCACCGGCATGGGCGGCGGAGTGATCGCCGAAGGACGGCTTCTGCGGGGCTGCACGGATATGGGCGGCGAGATCGGACACCTGCGGCTGGCGGAGGACGGCCCGGTGGGCTTCGGCAAGGCAGGTTCCTTTGAAGGCTTTGCCAGCGGCGGCGGCATTCAGCGGCAGGCGCGGGTTCTGACGGAGGAAAGGATCCGGGAAGGCCGGGCGCCTGCGTGGGTTCGGGACGGCCATGCGCCCGAAGAAGCGGATGCACGGCTGCTGGCGGAATATGCCCGGGCCGGAGACGCGGATGCGAAGGCCTTCTTCGACCATATCGGAACGATGCTGGGCAAGGGACTGGCTCTTCTGACGGATACGCTTAACCCGGAAAAAATCGTGATCGGCAGCGTTTTCGTGCGCTGCGAAGACCTGCTTCGTCCCGCCATGGAGGCGGAGCTGAAGCGGGAGGCGATCCCCTTCTCGCTGGAGGGCTTGCAGGTGGTTCCGGCCCAAACCGGGGAAGCGCTGGGCGATCTGGCCAGCATTATGACAGCGCTGTACGGCTGCGGCGTGGATCCCATGGAGGAAACCGAAGAGAAAGCGCCGGGCGTACTGGAGCACTATGAGCGCCTGTTCCGACGCTATCCGGCGCTGGAAGGGCTGCGGGAGCCGGTGATGGAGGCCTATCTGCTGCTGCGCCGCTGCTATGCGCAGGGCGGAAAGCTGCTGATCGTGGGCAACGGCGGAAGCTGTGCCGACGCAGGGCACATGGTGGGCGAGCTGATGAAGGGCTTTTATCTCAAGCGGCCCTTCCCGGAGAAGCAGCGGGCGGCGATCGCCGCGCAGACCGAAGCAATGCTGCCCGGAGCGGCGGAAAAGCTGCAGCGGGCCTTGCCGGCCATCGACCTGACGCAGCACGGGGCGCTGTCTACCGCCGTGCAGAACGATCTGGATCCGCTTTTGACGGCGGCGCAGCAGACAGCAGGCTACGGAAAGCCCGGCGATGTGATCCTGGGCATCAGCACCAGCGGCAACGCGAAGAACGTGGCGCTGGCCATCGCGACGGCCAAGGCGCTGGGGCTTTCCGCCATCGGCCTGACCGGCGGCAACGGAGGACGGCTGAAGGAGCTGTGCGACTGCACGATTATCGCCCCCAGCAGCGTTACCGCCGATGTGCAGGAATACCACCTGCCCATTTACCATACCCTGTGCGCCATGCTGGAAGCGAAGTTTTTCGGAGATGGAGAAAAAGAATAGACACTGATTTGGAAGCCCGGGCGGAAGAACACGCCCGGGCTTTGATTTGCGGTTTCAATCGTGCTAAGATAGGGTATCCCATAAAGGGAAAACCAAAATGATTTTCGGCCGGGTCGGCCGGGGAGGAAAGAACGTTGAAGCCTACGCTGCTGTGCTATCATCTGTCGGGAGAAAAAGCGTCGAAGATCCGCTTTGCCGCCATGCGGCTGCGCATCCTTCTGCGGGACGTGAAGCCGGAGGAATACGGCTGGACGCTGAACGCCCTGTGCGGGCTGGAAGAAGCCGGAGAAAGCATCCCCTGCGAAGAAACCTTTTCCGATGAAATGCTGGTGATGGCCGGGTTTTCCCCGGCGCTGATGAACCAGCTTTTGCAGACCTTCCGGCAGATGAAGATCCCGCCGGTGCCGCTGAAGGCCATGCTGACGGAAACCAACGGCCAGTGGGATTCCTGCCGCCTGCACCGGGAAATCAGCGCCGAGCATGAGGCCATGACCCGGGGCGGCGCGCCTGCGCATCAGGGGCCGCAGGCATGATTTACGAAAATGTCCTGCCCGCCGTGTTTCTGAACCGACCCAACCGTTTTATCGCCCACGTGGAGCTGAAGAGCCGGACGGAGGTCTGCCACGTGAAGAATACGGGCCGATGCCGGGAACTGCTGGTTCCGGGCTGCCGGGTGTATGTGCAATATCAGCCGTCCCCTGCCCGAAAGACGGCCTATGACCTGATCGCCGTGGAAAAGGGGAACCGGCTGATCAACATGGACGCCAACGCGCCCAACCGGGTCTTCGGCGAGTATGTCCGGGCGGGACGGTTCCTGCGGGAATGGCCGTTGATCCGCCCGGAAACCGTCCATGGGGATTCCCGGTTCGATTTTTATCTGGAAGCGCCGGGTAGGCGGCTTTTCGCGGAGGTCAAGGGCGTAACGCTGGAAGAGGATGGCGTGACGCGCTTTCCGGACGCGCCCACGGAACGGGGCGTGAAGCATCTGGAAGGGCTGGCCCGCTGCGTTCAGGAAGGCTATGAAGCATGGACGGTGTTTGTGATCCAGATGGAGGGTGCGCGTTGGCTGGAGCCCAACCGGCACACCCACCCGGCTTTTGCCGACGCACTGGCGCGGGCCGCTCAGGCGGGCGTGCATCTGCTGGCGCTGGACTGCCGGACGGAGCCTGACAGGCTGGAAATACGCCGCCCGGTAGAGATTCGCCTGCGATAATAAAAAGAAAAGGCAATGCCGCGCAAAGATGGCGGCGCGATGATGAAAAACGCCCCGTCAGCGCTTCTGCCGATGGCGCGGCGCTGCTTTAACAGAAAATATTTTTTCAGCCGGCAGAAGGATTCTGCCGGCTGAAATGCATTTTGCTTTCCGAAAACGCCGACTGACAGAAATCCGAAAAACAGGGAAACAGAAAATGAAATTTTCAGCCGGAAAAATCTATAAGTTTTATACATCAACGCTTTCTTTGAAAACGAATCAGCGCTTCCGATAGATAAAAACGGTCGCAAATGACTTGCTGACAGACTGCGAATGGAATTCAAAAGAACATTTTGATTGGATAAAGTGAAGGCCATAAAAACAGAAAATGCATTTTGAATCCGGAAAGACGAAAAACACGCAAAACCTATGATTTTCCTTCGACTTTGGGTCTGGCTTTTTAGAAAAAAACCGATATAATAGGAAATACGGTTTGACGGTAAATAACGAAAGGAGCCGAATCATGGCAGTCAGTCTTCAGCGCGCCGGAATGTGGAAAAGAATTTCCGCTTTTCTTTTTGATGCCATTCTTTTGGGCATTCTGGCCGTGCTGTTTGCGTTTCTTCTTTCTTCTGCTCTGGGATACGACCGGTATGTGGATACGCTCAATCGGTGCTATGAAGCCTACGGCGAACAATACGGCGTGGATTTTCAGACGTCACTTTCTCAGTACGACAGCATGACGGATGAAGAAAAACAGCAGTTGGAAGAAGCCTACCGGGCCGTGGGGCAGGATGAGGAAGCGGCCTACGCCTATCAGATGACCA